>Ga0160423_10004762_pt1 | contig 11127 bp, 11 predicted proteins | sample CRUFie14St8metaG_FD_108191 | JGI IMG/M metagenome (GOLD analysis project Ga0160423, IMG submission 108191) | Marine microbial communities from the Costa Rica Dome - CRUD Field 142mm St8 metaG | ecosystem: Environmental > Aquatic > Marine > Oceanic > Photic zone | place: Costa Rica: the Eastern... | reverse complement strand
TGGAATAAAGATGATTTTCCAGTAAACTATCCCTCCAATCCACATTTTTCAAAAATAATTGGTTGGAGCCACTCCTCAACAAGCAAATTTTTTGCATTAGAATCAATGGCGTCTGAGGGTATACAAAAAATGGCGGAATTGGGAGCTATTGATCCTCTTATTGATGAAATCAATCAAAAAATCAGTGATGGAGAAGGGCATGAATTAATAATTGGAGAAAATTTAGGAAGTGGCGTTGGCAAAATTAGTGTTGAAGTTAATGTAAATACAAAACATCCGTCAATTACCCTAGCCACTATGATTGCACCTAGTCCAGATTGGTACCTAGGTGTTGTAAATATTAATCTGATGGAAAATGAAGAGTTCGTAGATGAAAAAAATATAACCGCTTTAGTTTATGATGCTGGAACAGATAGTGGAACAGATTACACGTCAAGTAACAAAGTGAGTAACCCTCAGGAATCTATTTCTCAACTTTCGTATGCCCCACTTTCAAATGGTACGGTACTATCTAAAGTTAGATTTAGAAAAAAATAAAACTAAGTCATTAAGTGCTTGTGTTGTTAGCATAAACTTCAGAAATTAATAGAAACTAGAAAAACATGAGTGAAATAGTTTCTGCAGATTGGTTAAATCAGCACATTAAAGATGAAAACCTTATTGTTTTGGATGCTAGCTTCCCTAAATTTGGAGTAAAAGAAAATCCTGAATTGGATAACATTACACTCCCGGGAGCTCGATTTTTTGATCTTAAAGGCAAGTTTTCGGATGCATCCAGTCCTTTTCCAAATACAATGCCCTCAGAAGAGCAGTTTGAACGAGAATGTAAAAAGCTTGGGATTAACCAAGATTCAATACTGATTGTTTTTGATAACGAAGGAATTTATTCCAGTCCAAGAATTTGGTGGATGTTTAAGGTCATGGGACACGATAAAGTGTCTGTTCTCGATGGTGGACTTCCAGAGTGGGTAAACAAAGGATTTAGTACTTGTCAAAGAGAGAAAAAAATTTACGAACTCGGCAATTTTAGAGCGCATTTTCACACACGGTTTGTAAAACGCTACGAGGACATTTTAAATACTATACTATCCAATACTTATACCATTGTCGATGCACGTTCTGAAGGTAGGTTTAATGGAACGGAAAGAGAACCAAGGGCATCACTAAAAAGCGGAAATATTCCAAACTCGGTAAACATTCCCTTTAAGACAGTTTTGGAAAACGGAAAATTTAAAAGCGTAGCGAAATTAAAAAAGATTTTCAATGCAAAATGTTTGGGTTCAAAAGATTTAATATTTACCTGCGGATCAGGGCTTACTGCATGTATAATACTATTAGCCAGTGAATTAGCATATAAAAAAAACCAATTTGTATACGATGGCTCATGGACAGAGTGGGCTGAAAAACAAAATTTAAAGGAAAACTAAATTGATTGGATTTAAGTTTTCATAATCCTTAATAAACCAAATACTTATATAAAAAATAGCCTCAAAATGAACTGCTTAACGCATCATCATTTTGATTTGTATTTGCAAATTTATCTGGTGCTCTGTTTCTAGATTTGTTATATTATGGTAATGTCTAATTAATGCTATGTAGAAGGTGTTGACAGTGTGTGTGAAAACAATATAAACTGCATTAAAAATTCAGTTTATATCTAAACAATTACTTGCACTTAAAAAATAATTCAAACCCAGGTTTTAATCTAAAGATTTCGGGGCTGAAATTATATTTAAAAAAGTATTATACATGAGTCGAAGTTCGAAGAATAATGTTGTATTAGTCGTTCTTATTCTGGGTAATTTAACCGGAATAACTCAAAACTCTAATATTATGTTGGATAAAAATGCTGAAAGTTGGTCAATTGCTGAACTTAGGTACTATCCATCAAAAAAATTCAGGTTTGGGATTGAACAACAACTTCGGTTCAATGAAAATGTATCGACTTTTGACAGAACGTTTACAGAATTGAATGGGCGTTACTCTTTTTGGAATAATTATAATTTCGGCTTGACGTATCGATATATGTTTCTCAACGACAACTCTGGTCAGGTACAAGGAATTGAAAATCACTACCGTTGGGACTATTACCTTTCGCATGAGTTTAAATTGAAGAGGTTGAAAATTGAGAATAGAATAAAATATCAAAACAGAAAAGAAATTAGAGATAAATCAATTAGCTGTATTTGTGAAACAAGAAATTATTGGAGGCTGAAATCTGGTATTGACTACAAAATCAAAAATTGGAAATACGACCCTTATTTTTCTGCGGAAATTTTTCTACCAACCAATAAAAGAGAAAAGCAATTGCACAACAGATATCGTTTGGCGGTTGGAACAAACGTTAAGGTTTCTAAAAAACAAAAAATACGCGTAAAATACTTATTTGAACGAGAACTAAAAAGCTGGAATCCCGAGGCAAATTCGATTTTCCAGATTAAATATATGTACGCAATTAAAAAGAAGAAAAAGAAAAAAGAATGAAAATAGCCTCTACTCTAAATTTATGCATAATTATTAGTTTATCCATTTGTTTACAGGCTTGTAAAAAGGATGGCTCTTTGACTTCTTCGGGGGTAGACATAATTGCTCCAACAGGAGATGAAAAGTATTTAAATTTAGGTTCGGAGCATATTTTTGATGGGTCTCAGTTGCATACATTTGAAATCAACTTACCACAAGGTGCTCTTGCATATCTAGATGCAGATCCCACTAGAGAGGAATATGTTGAAGGAAGCATGACCTTTGATGGTGAAACGATAAGTCCTGTAAAGATTCGCTATAAAGGATCAGTTGGTGCCTGGATTGGAGGCGTTTCAGGGGAAGATTGGTCAAATCCTTCAGGAAGAAAAACAGCAACAAAATTGTCCTTAAAAGTGAATTTTAATTGGGATGGTAACGGGCGTAAATTTTATGGACTAAATAAACTACAGTTGCATTCCCAAAATAATGACCCTTCCCAAATGCGCGACCGTTTAGGATATTGGCTTTACAGAGAAATGGGTGTTCCAGCACCACGCTCTGTACATGCTCGAGTAATTATCAATGGAGACTATTATGGTGTTTATGCTCTAATTGAACAAATTGACGAGGCTTTTGCTAGTCATAATTTTTCTGATGGTAGTGGGAACGTGTACAAGGAAATTTGGCCTATTGATGAAAATGGAAAGGCTAGGGAAGCTTGTGATTTTTTAAGAAATCTTAAGACAAATACCTCTGGAATACCCAATGCAAATATGATGACTAGTTTTGCTGAAGCTATTGAAGCCTCTGATTCGGAAGATAAACTAAAACAGCAAATAGAGGATTATATGAATCTTGATAATATAATTGCTTATGCGGTTGTAGATTATAGTATAAGAAATGATGATGGTGTTTTTCATTGGTATTGTGATGAAACAGGATGTGGAAACCATAATTTTTATTGGTACGAAGAGCCTGCTACTGGAAAAGTTCATCTAATACCTTGGGATTTAGACAATGCATTTGAAAATATTATCAAGGAGGCTAATCCTGTGACGCCCATTGCTGACAAATGGGGAGAAACCACTAACAGCTGTGAAGCCTTTCCCTTTAGTGACTGGAGTATTTATCAAAAGTCAGCTGCTTGTGATAAATTAATTGGCGGATGGACACTGTACACTGATAAATTTGTTGAATTAAAATCCAATTTTATTAATGGTCCTTTTTCATTTGGTGAAGCAAATTCAAAAATTGATGAATGGGCAAATCAAATCCGAAATGCTACTCAAGAGGCTGCTGAGCTTCATGGTGATGCTATTTCTGTTGAAGAATGGGAGTCCGCCATGGCGAATCTAAAAGCACAACTTGCTCATGCACGCACTCAGTAATTAAGCTCTCTTTGAACGCATCAATTCATCCAAATACATCAATACTTCTAAATGTCAATTTGATGATTTTACCAAAATTAATTGTTTAGGTTGGCCCATGATTATTTTTACTTGAAAAAAGCAAATAACGAAAACAAAAAAAACATTTAGTCGATTCTTTTACTGTTTGCAAGTATTGTTATTTCAAGCTGTGTTGACAAAACGGCTTTAGTATAAGCAAACAAAATTTTTGCAGAAAAATGGGTAACTAACTACGGTACTTGGATTCAAATTTTCAAAGAATAAAGAGGCACTCAAATTTATTGGATATTATTAATCGAATTTTAATTTCTAACAACTCTGAATTGCCTGAAAATCTATTTGATGGTTTAAATTTATCCTCTGGTTCCCATACAGATTGTGAAAACCAAGCTAAAATAATGAATGCGGATCATGAGTTTAATAGCCATTTCAATAATCGTATAATTGATTTTAAGACTTGCATTTAGAGAATGCTAATTCAAAAAAAACCACACTAAAGAATCCCCCATTACACTTTATCCAAATCCAACTCAAAATAATTTTCATGTGACAAACGTAGGTATGAACACTTCAATTTCTGTGCTCTCTTCCTCTGGACAACTGATATATAAAGTTTTTGGGATTTCAGAAATTGACATGGCACCGTTTCCAGATGGTGTTTATTTTATTCAGGTAATTGATTCGGAACAAACGACTGTGAAAATAATTGTGAAAGAACGTTAATAGATAGTATTTATATTGATTAATTTTCCAAACCAAGGAGGCTAATTTCTCAACTTACGTTTTTTATCTTTATGAGCTTTAAATTTATTATAAGTCATTGGGTATGGACAGAATTGATGTTTTAGGAGATTCGAATAGCAGAATTGATTTATTTACCAAGGAATTATTGGCAGAAACAAATGACAGTGAACTTCAAGAAATTGTCAAAAAAGTCGCAACTGAATTAAATAGTCCAATTGCTTTAGTAAGTTTAGTTCTTGACCAAGTACAATTTTTTAAAGCGCACATTGGCTTACCTCCTGTTTTGGAATCTGCAAGAGGAACCCATCGCGATGTTTCGTTTTGTCAGTTTGTTGTCCGAGATGGAAAAACATTTGAAGTTAATGATGCTCCTAACGACCCTAGAATTCCGCAACATGTTGTAAAAGAGTACAATATAAAATCATACTTGGGTGTTCCCATAATCCTCAAGGAAAATGTCATGGGGTCTCTTTGTGTGTTAGATACAAAAAAAAGAGGGTTTTCTAAAAACGAGCATGAGAGCCTTAATAGCCTAGCGCAATTGGTTAACAAAAGATTGGAGGCTTTAATTGTGGATCGAAGAAAATCAAGACTCGATTTAACGGAGGCTAGTCTAAAGCCTGCACTGAAAGAACTATCGAAATCACTTACCTCAATTGAAAACTTAATTAAGGCTGGAAATACAGCTGACACCTCTATTCGGACCTTTATAAATCACTCAAATCATTTGCTTTTGGCAAAATCCGAGCATTTTGACGCATTACTTTTTTCTTTAGAAGCAGCAAAAAAAGCTAACCAACTGAATAAGGATTTGCTTCTCGAACTAGAATTAACAGTAAAAGACGGATTAGACTGTGTAAACGCGCTTCAGGAAATCATATTAAACATAGAATCCACAAAACTCTCCAAGGTGCTTACAGCGGCTCAAGACCTTTCGCGAAACGCTACTAATTTAGTTGGTGGTTTTCCTCTTCCTGAACTCAAATATGATCCTAAAATATATACAAAAGGAAATTTTTCAATAGCGATTGTAACAAATTGTCTTTTAGTACTTTCTGCAGAATTAGGCAAATTAAATTCAAAAAATGGAATTGTACTTGACACTCAGAAATACGATGGTTTCATCGATTTAATTTTTTCAGGAAATGACTTTTCTGAAAGGCATATTGAATCAGCGGAAACTCAACTGAAAAAGTTAATTGGAGTTGAATTAGCTACTCTAAGTATTCGTTCACGAGGCAATAAATTAATTTTGAAGTTTAGAACTATAGGCGAAGGCAATTTGAATAACTTAGAACCCAGGTTACAAGTTACAAAAAACTGATGCACAGATTTTTGATTTGATATATAGGTTTGAAAAAATATTTGGTTGATATACCAATGTTGAAACAAAGCACTTTAAATTAAGGAGCTGTTCGTAAGCCTGAGGGAATGCAATAGTTTTATAACGATTGTTATTAGAAAGCATCCAACTTTTAAACTAAAAATGTAAACAAATGAAACACTTTACTTATTTCTTTTTTGGATGCACTCTGTTATTCCTTACTGCCTTCACAATTAAGAATTCCATAGACTGGAAAATCTCTGAAGGTTATCAAGTCAAATTTTCAGGAACAGATGCTGAAGGAATTTTCAAAAAATTATCAGGAGACATTCAATTTGATCCAAAAAATATTGATTCGGCCTATTGCAAGTTAATTATTGATGTTAAATCAATAAATACAGGAAATGGGATGAAAAATAAACATGCATTAAGTGACAATTGGTTTGCTGCTGAAAAGTATCCTACTATTGAATTTTCTTCAAAGCTGTTTTCAAAATCTGAAAATGGGTATACGGTTACTGGCATGCTAAAAATTCACGGTATAGAAAAGAAAATAACCATTCCTTTTAACTTTAAAAATTCAATTTTTACCTCATCCTTTTCGGTGAATCGAATAGATTATAAAGTAGGAACTATGAAGGGTATGATGAAAAAAGTTTCAAATGAAATCAAACTAAAAATTATCATACCTGTAAGTAATAATTAAAGTTATGAATAAAAACGTTTATCATGGGTTAATAGCAGGTTTAGGTTCCGCTCTTGCAGGAATTGGATATTCAATTGTTTATCAAAACTTACTCTTTTTAGATTTTAATTCCGTTCTAACCTACACGTCCATTTTTATCGGCTCAATACTCAGTTGTTTAATAATGGCAATAGTTTACTGGGCCCTTGATAAACTAAACAGAGTTAAATTTAAAGGTATAGTTAATGTTGCTATTGTTTTATTTTCTTTCTTCAGCATTCTACTCCCAATAACTATGAACCTACCATTAGACATAGACTTTCCTGAATTATTTCCAGGTTTGGCTATTCCAATACATTTTTTCCCTGCCTTGATTTTTTTTGGATTAACTCCCTTTTTTAACAAACCAATCTCTAATGTACAATAGAACAATTAAAGAAATTATTCCTTCACAAAAGATAAATATGGGAGGAATATTCTTGCAACAACCTTTGCCCAACTCAAACATCAAGCAAATTGATCCTTTCATTTTAATCCACCACGGAGCCCTACCTGTAAAAAAGGGAAAGGGACAAAGTGAATCTGGTGTTGGTCCTCATCCACACCGTGGATTCTCTCCGGTTACTTTTGTTTTTAAAGGTGGTGTTCAACATCAGGATTCATTGGGAAACAATGAAACGGTTTTGCAAGGAGGGACGCAATGGATTAATGCAGGAAAGGGAATTATTCATAGCGAACGGCCCACTAAAGAAATGGTTGAACTCGGTGGAGAAAATGAAATTATTCAATTTTGGGTAAATACTCCAAGAAAATACAAAATGGAAAATCCTGATTACCTGCCATTATCTAAAGAGGATACGCCAGCAATTTATAAGGAAAATGCCGTCGTTCAAGTAGTTGCTGGAGAATTTGAAAATGTGATAGGTCCTGCAAAAACGTATAGCCCACAGACACTGTTGCGATTTGAAACAAAATCAGGAGCAGAATTATCCATTGATTTACCGAAAAGTTATAATACACTAATTTATCTCCTGGATGGTGCCATTGAATCCTGTGGGAAAATCATCCACGAAAAGGAAATGCTTTGGTTTGAGAACGATGGTGACTGTGTTCAACTTAAGGTCACAAAAAGTGCGCGTTTCATACTATTGTCTGGGGAACCTATTGGGGAGCCTTTAGTAACTTACGGTCCTTTCGTAATGAACTCACAAGAAGAAATAAACCAAGCAATTATTGATTATCAAAATGGTGAAATGGGCAGTCTTTACGAAAGTTTTGACTAATCGTTAAGACAAAAAGAATAATTTGACTTTTCAAATTGTATTGGCTTCACTCGAACCTATTGATTTAAGAATCGTAAATTACTTTAGAAAAAGCCTGTTTATTTAAACAGTTGTGATAACTTAACTGGAAAATTACAGGTTAATCAAAAAAAAATGAATGTAAATTCAAATATGGCCGTTTTAATTGATGGCGACAATATTCCATCGGCTCAAGTAAAAGAGATGATGGAAGAAATCACAAAGTATGGTAACCCATCCATCAAGCGAATCTATGGAGATTGGACAAGACCAGGTTTAAATAAATGGAAAAATCTGCTGCTTGAAAATGCCATCACCCCTATTCAACAATATGGATATACTAGTGGCAAAAACGCTACAGATTCCGCTATGATTATTGATGCAATGGATATTTTATACAGTGGTAAGGTAAATGGCTTCTGTTTGGTTTCGAGTGATAGTGACTTTACTAGATTGGCTACGCGATTAAAAGAAGCTGGAATGCAAGTGATTGGAATTGGTGAAAAGAAAACACCCAACCCATTTATTGTTGCCTGCGACCGATTCATTTATATTGAAATCTTGAAGAAAAAATCGGAAGAAAAAGTTGAAAACAGAGATGCTAATGAGCTTGTTATTGATAAAATAACCAAAAAAGAGATACAGCTGATCTCAACAACCATTAAGGATTTATCCGATGATGACGGGTGGGCTTTTTTAGGTGATGTTGGTAGTTTACTGCAAAAAAAACGTCCCAATTTTGACTCCAGAAATTATGGTTTTGAAAAACTTACTCCCCTTATAAAGTCAATTGGAAAGTTTGAAATTGAACAACGTGAAAATTCAAAAAGCCGACATAAATTAATTTATGTAAGAATTATCGAGAAGCACACATCAAAAGCTAAAAAGTAAACCTTCTAACAGATAATATAAGTAGAATGAACCATGCTATTGTTCTCATCCAATTTAGGTAACACAACTTATTCAAAAATTCGCTATTGAAATTACCTTTCGATATTTCAGTATGCATCGGAGCAAATTTTAGCAAAGTAATTATCCATAAAAAAAACACCAGTAAAACATAGGTAATGGAAGTAATAGTCGCCACCAAATAAACTTGAATCAATGATATTATAAGCTGACTGAGCATAAGCGGAAGAACAACAACAGCTATCTTTTTTGTATAAATCTTATGCCATTTTAAAAGATTGTCTCTTTCGTAATAAATAAAACTAGGGTATACGATTATCTGAACTATTACAATTAGTACAAATAAACAGGAATCAATAATTAACCTCAAATATTCAATCATCAGAGAATTATATGTAAAATTTCAAAAGCTAAACGAACTTAAAAAAAAAAAAATCTAATTTTAGTTAACAGCTTAAATAAATTATGCTCACAAAAAATATTAGATTTAACGAATTCTAAACCAAAGCCAATTTTATGTCGGGAGTAAGTTACACGCTAAAAGATGTTTTTGAATGTTCACTAGAAAGAGCATTCCAAGCGCCAATTCTAGGAGATGCAACGAAATTTATGAAAGGATATCTTTTTCAACCACCCGTAACAGGATTTGAGGAAGATCAAACTTGGGGGGAAATCAACGGGCTACGATACCCCATTAACAATGGCAATTTACTGGTTAAAAAAGGCAGAATGTTTAAGGACGTTATTCTCGAACGCGATGAGAATAAATACTGGAAATGGACAATATTTGATTTTGAGTTTAAAACTCTTTTTTTCATCGAAAAAGCAATTGGTGAGTGGGAAGTAAAAAAATTAAGTGATAATAAAATAGAGGTTGCTTACACCTACACGTACTACTCCAAAAAGAAATTGTTTAATCCTTTAACATGGCTTTTGGTAAATATTCAAATTAAAGGAATTATGGTAAGAGCTCTTTCAGGGATAAAAAAACAAGCCGAGTTTGGAGAAAAATTTATTTATAAATTAAACTGATTTTAAATTCAATTCTCATCGTAAAATAAGATAAATTAGGCTCATTACGCTTGTGTATGATAATTTAAATTTATGAGTAAGTACTAAATCATAAAAATGGATTCAAAGAATCAAAAAGTTCATATTGTAGGGGCTGGTGTTAGCGGTTTAATTGCTGCTCGTATTTTGGAAGAATATGGTTTATCTCCAATTGTTTTAGAGGGTACCGACAGAGTTGGTGGTAGAGTTAAAACCGACCTTGTTGATGGTTTTCAGTTGGATCATGGTTTTCAGGTTTTATTATCCAGTTATGCAGCTGCAAAAAAATATTTAGATTACGATGCTCTTGAGCTTCAAGAATTTAAATCTGGGTCATGTATTTTTATTAACGGCAAAAAAAAGTTTATTGGTGATCCGTTGAGAGATTCATCAATCTTGTTTTCAACCTTGTTTTCGGGAATTGGAAGTTTGTCGGACAAGTTGAAAATATTAAAGTTGAATAAATTTTTGAAAAAGAAATCCATTCCAGAAATTTTTAGTTCCAAAGAAACTTCAACTCTCGAATACTTACGTAATCTAGGATTTTCAAAGAGTATTATCCATAAATTCTTTCAACCATTTTTCACGGGAATCTTCTTAGAGCCCAACTTAAAAACATCTAGTAGAATGTTTGAGTTCGTGTTTAAAATGTTTGGAGATGGATCTGCGGTTATGCCAGAGGGGGGAATTGAAGACATTTCAAAACAACTGAGGAATAAATTAACGAATACTGCTTTTCAATTCAATACAAAGGTAAAAAGTGTACAAGGGCAAAACATTGAACTTGAAAATGGAGAAATATTATCAACTGATTACACAATAATAGCTACTGAAGCAAACGATCTAATACACAATCTAAGAAACCAACAGCTTGATTGGAAATCCTGCCAAACACTATATTTCAAAGTAGCCAATAGAATAATTGAGAAGCCTTTCATTGGATTAATTGCAAATAAGGAATGTCTGGTGAATAATATTTTTTACCATACCAGCTTGAAAACTAGAAAAAAAGGTTCAGGTGAATTATTATCGGTAACAGTTGTGAATCAACACAATTTAACAAATGACCAGCTGATTGAAAAGGTAACAAAAGAACTCGCTCATGAATGTTCCATTAATGGTGTTGAATTTTTAAAAATGTACACTATTCCAAACGCTTTACCTAATCTAAACAATCTTCAGTATGAGGTTTCGGCTTCTGAAACAAAACTAACAGATCATATATTTTTAGCAGGAGATGTT
>Ga0160423_10004759_pt1 | contig 11128 bp, 10 predicted proteins | sample CRUFie14St8metaG_FD_108191 | JGI IMG/M metagenome (GOLD analysis project Ga0160423, IMG submission 108191) | Marine microbial communities from the Costa Rica Dome - CRUD Field 142mm St8 metaG | ecosystem: Environmental > Aquatic > Marine > Oceanic > Photic zone | place: Costa Rica: the Eastern... | reverse complement strand
TGGTGCGGAAGGCGGGACTTGAACCCGCACAGCCAAAGGCCACTACCCCCTCAAGATAGCGTGTCTACCAATTCCACCACTTCCGCTTGTAAACCGGTCACTCCCCGCGCGCCGGGGGTGCATCGTCAAAGGGAATATCGCCCTCTGACCCAAAATCGATATCAGGCACGTCGCTGTCGGGAACTTCTGTTTCGACCGTTTCATACACCGGCACTTCGAATCCGAGGTCGTCCTCACTCGAGGTACGGTTATCGGCAATCACCGCCAGACCGAAACTGGTGACAAAGAAGATCGCCGACAACCATGCAGTCATCCGCGTCAGTGCATTGCCGCTGCCGCCGCTACCAAACAGTGTCTGTGACGCGCCGGCTCCGAATGAAGCGCCAATATCGGCCCCCTTACCGCGTTGCAATAAAATCAGCGCGATCAGCGCCAACGCAACCAGCAGATGTACCATCAGCGTTATCTGTTCCATGATGCTTTCCAACTCTGCGCCGGCCATCGACGCCCACCTTAGGGCGCGAGATAATACCGGTCACGTATCCTTGCCGCAACTGAACTAGTGCGCCTGCCGGATCGCCTCAGCGATACCATCGGCGAGACGGTGATTCTCCCCGGCGTCGGCGCCCTCAATCATGACTCTGATAAGCGGCTCGGTGCCCGACGGGCGCAGCACCAAACGACCCCGCCCTGACAATACCCCTTCTACCCTCTTACTCTCAGCCACCGCCGCCTCGCAGTCTTCGAGCACAAACCCCTCTGAGACCGACACATTGATCAGTGTCTGGGGTAATTTGTGGAGTGCGCTTTTCAGCGCCAAAAGGCTCTCGCCCGCAGCCGCCATAGCCGCCACAACCTGGAGCGCGGCCACGATGCCATCGCCGGTCGTCGTGAGATCACCACAAATAATATGTCCGGAAGCCTCGCCACCCAGAGACCATCCCTGTTCCGCCATTTGTTCGAGCACGTAACGGTCTCCCACCCTCGCACGCACCAGTTCTATACCCTTGTCTGCCAGTGCCTGCTCTAGACCCAAGTTGGACATCAGCGTACCCACTACGCCTTCTGGCGGCCGTCCCCGCTGCACACGATCATTGGCAATGACATAGAGGAGCTCATCACCATCGACAACGGTGCCGTCCGCAGCGACGCACTGTACGCGGTCGCCATCGCCGTCAAATGCGATACCGAGATCCGCCTGTTCGCTCAACACCCTCGCTTGCAGTGCGGTCGGGGATGTCGACCCGACATCGCGGTTGATGTTGTAGCCATCGGGCTCGGCACCCATTACCACCACGGTTGCCCCCAACTCGGCGAAAACCTGAGGCGCAACCTGGTAGGTGGCGCCATGGGCACAGTCCAGAACCAACCGCAGTCCCCTCAAGCTCAGCGCTTCAGGAAAGGTGTTCTTACAAAATTCGACGTATCTGCCGGGCGCGTCCACCATCCGCGCGGCCTTGCCCAGCTGGGCTGAAGGTACGGTATCCATGGGCTCCGACAGCATTCGCTCAATCGCGAGCTCGATACCGTCCGAGAGCTTGCGGCCCTCAGCGTCAAAGAATTTGATGCCGTTATCGGTATAGGCATTGTGGGAGGCGCTAATAACGATCCCGGCCGAGGCTTTTTGACTGCGGGTTAGCATGGCCACCGCTGGCGTGGGCATCGGTCCCAGCAGCGTGACACGGGCCCCTGCCGCGACCAGTCCAGCCTCCAATGCTGACTCGAACATGTAGCCGGACACCCGGGTGTCCTTGCCAATCAATACATGGGTCTGACCCTCGGCCGAGGCGAATACCCGACCGGCGGCCCATCCGAGCTTGAGCATAAAGTCAGCCGTCACCGGGTATTTACCCACTTCACCGCGGATGCCGTCGGTTCCGAAAAACTGTCTGCTCATGATGGTTGGCTCTGACTGAGTGCGTGCCTCGCCGTTTGCCACATTGATAGTGCATCGAAGGTGGCACCGACGTCGTGAGCTCGCACTATACGCGCCCCACGCTCCACTGCCATCAGCGCCAAGGCAACGCTGGCAACCATTCGCTGCTCTGGTGGTCGATCCAGCACGCTGCTGATCATGGATTTGCGCGAAAGCCCGACCAAAACTGGCTGGCCGAGATTGCTCAAGATCTCGAGTCGCGCGAGCAGTTCATAGTTTTGCTTAGCCGTTTTGCCAAAGCCAAAACCCGGATCAATAATCACCCGATCAAGATCAATGCCAACCGCACCCAAATCAGCCAGACGCTGGCTTAAGAACTCAGCAATATCTTGCACCACATCGTTGTAGGTGGGTGCCGTTTGCATCGTGTCCGGCTCTCCCTGCATGTGCATCACACAGAGCGCCAGACCGCTATCCGCCGCAGTCTGCAGCGCCTGTGGGCGTTGGAAACCGCGCACGTCATTCAGGAGACCCGCTCCACACTTTGCGGACTCCCTCATCACGCTGGGGGTGCTGGTATCCACTGAAATAACCGTGTCGTAGTGCTGATCAAGCGCTTCCACCGCAGTGACGACCCGATCCAACTCCTCGGCTTCGCTGACTACCGTGGCGCCCGGACGGGTCGATTCACCGCCAACATCCAGGATGTCAGCACCCTCACCCAGCATTTGCTCGGCGCGCTTTAGCAGCGCGTCGGTATCAACCCGTCCATTGCGGTACAACTGTCCGCCATCGGAAAAAGAGTCTGGGGTGACATTGAGAACCCCCATGATGCGCGGACGGCTAAGATCTAGCGTGCGCGCACCACAGGTGATGGTGTTGACCATCTCAGGAAAATGGTTGCTTAGCGGTGAGCCGTGGTGACCGGATCAGTGCTCGGTCGCGGCGCCGCCAATCGGATTACCGGCTGACTCGGGCTCGCCTTCATCGGGAGGCGTACCTTTGTCGTCGCCCGACCAGCCAGACGGAGGACGAGGAGCCTTTCCTTCCATAATGTCGTCGATCTGCTCCGCGTCAATCGTCTCGTACTGCATCAAGGCGTCAGCCATCACATCGAGCTTGTCGCGATTGTCCTCGAGCAGTTTGTGTGCCTTGTCGTAACAATCATCAATGATGTTGCGCACTTCCCGATCAATCGCGAGCGCCGTCTCGTCCGACATCGCTTTGGAGGGTTGCGCTGCGCTCCGGCCAAGAAAGACCTCTTCACCACCCTCGTCATACATCAACGGCCCCATGCTCTCGGACAGGCCCCATTTGGTCACCATGTTCCGGGCCACCTCGGTCGCACGTTGGATGTCATTGGATGCACCCGTGGTAATGCCGTCCTTACCGAGCGTCATTTCCTCTGCAACGCGGCCGCCGAAGAGGCTGGTGATCTGCGAGATGATGTGACGACGGCTATGGCTGTAGCGATCTTCCTCGGGGAGAAACATAGTCACGCCCAGCGCGCGGCCACGGGGAATGATCGACACTTTATAGACCGGGTCATGCTCTGGCATCAGGCGGCCAACGATGGCATGCCCGGCCTCGTGGTAAGCCGTGTTGCGCTTTTCTGCTTCGGACATCACCATCGAACGGCGCTCTGCACCCATCATGATTTTATCTTTGGCCAACTCAAACTGATTCATGCCGACCAAACGCAGGCCTCCTCGTGCGGCAAACAGCGCGGCCTCATTCACTAGGTTGGCCAGATCCGCACCGGAAAAGCCCGGGGTGCCGCGCGCGATCTTGGACGAATCGACGTCCTCGGAAAGCGGCACCTTGCGCATGTGTACCTTAAGAATCTGTTCCCGCCCGCGAATATCGGGCAGACCCACCACTACCTGACGGTCGAATCGGCCCGGTCGCAGCAGGGCGGGGTCCAGCACGTCCGGTCGGTTGGTCGCAGCGATCACAATGACGCCATCATTCAGTTCAAAACCATCCATCTCCACGAGGAGCTGGTTCAGGGTTTGTTCACGCTCATCGTGACCGCCACCCAAGCCAGCGCCGCGATGGCGACCCACTGCATCGATCTCATCGATGAAGATGATGCAGGGCGACTGCTTTTTGGCCTGCTCGAACATGTCGCGAACCCTGGACGCGCCGACGCCCACGAACATCTCAACAAAGTCAGAGCCTGAGATAGAGAAAAATGGCACCTTGGCCTCGCCGGCGATTGCCTTGGCAAGCAAGGTCTTACCAGTTCCGGGCTGGCCCACCATGAGCACGCCGCGCGGGATCCGACCGCCCAGCTTTTGGAAACGACTGGGATCGCGCAGGAACTCGACCAACTCCTGCACGTCCTCTTTGGCTTCCTCAACCCCGGCGACGTCGGCAAAGGTCGTAGTGATCTGGTCTTCACCCAGCAGCTTGGCTTTGCTCTTGCCAAAGCTCATCGGGCCACCCCTGCCGCCTGCGCCACCTTGCATCTGCCGCATGAAGAACATGAACACCGCTATTATCAGCAGGATCGGGAAGCTCGCAATTAGCAATTGCGTCCAGACGGACTGCTGCTCAGGCTGCTTGCCCTCGACCGTCACGTTGTGTGCCAGCAGGTCATCCATCAGCTTAGGGTCTTCGACCATTGGGCGGATGGTTTCAAAGCTACTGCCGTCTTTGCGTTGGGCAGTAATGGTCAGGCCATCGACCAAGACTTTGGACAGCCGGTCAGTCTGGACCTCGCGAATAAACTCGGAGTAGCCCACCTGCTCAGTGCTGCTACGCAGATTGAAATTATTGAAAACCGAGAGCAGTACCGCGGCGATCAACAGCCACAGCAACAAGTTCTTAGCCATATTGTTCACAACAAATCCTCTCGGTTTAGGGTCGCGCGTGTCCAGCGCGGGCGCATATTATAACGCTTTGGCCGAAAACCCCTAAATCGACTGTTTTTCCGGCACTTTCCCTTTAGTTGGGGCCGTTTTGGCCGTTTCAACCCCTCTGGCAGCGGTTTTCACACCCTCAGCAACCCGGCCACGGGCCGCAAATCGAGCTCACGCGCCGCCTTTAAACCCGGAAGACACCACATAGACCTCACGGGACCGCGGCCGCGAAGCCGATGGCTTACGAGAGACTACGCGGGTAAAGCACCTGCGGATCTCGCGGAACCAGGCCTCAAAACCCTCGCCCTGAAACACCTTGGCAATAAAAGTACCGCCCGGTGCCAGCGAAGTGCGGGCCAACTCCGTTGCCAACTCCACCAAATACATGGCCCGTGGCTGATCCACCTCGGTCAAACCACTCATATTGGGAGCCATATCTGAGAGCACCACATCCAACGGCTGGTTATTCAGTTCCGCCATGATGCGGTCATAGGTCTCCTGCTCCGTAAAGTCACCCTGAACGAAACGCACGTCTGGCAGGGTATCCATCGGCAGAATATCGCTGGCCACCATGCGGCCATGAGCGCCGACCCACTCACCCGCCACTTGGGACCAACCACCCGGCGCACTGCCTAGATCCAGCACTGACATGCCGGGACGAATGATCCGATCTTTGTCATTGATCTCCATGAGCTTGTAGACGGCCCGGGAGCGGTAACCCTCTTTTTGCGCGCGCTGCACGTAGACATCGTCATGATGCTCCTTCAACCACGCTCGGCTTGATGATTTTTTCCTACCCATCTTCCCTGTCGCATCCCACCTGCGCGCACAACATAGCGTTACACTAGTGAGAGTGTACCGTGATATCCCGAAGAGCCTTCCATGACCCCTCCCACCAGTAAGGAGTTACGCCAACTGCGCGCACAGGCCCATTCACTCAAACCGGTCGTCACCGTCGCCGGAAAAGGGCTGGCGCCGTCGGTTCTGGAAGAGCTGGATCGCGCACTCAATGACCACGAGTTGATCAAGGTCAAGGTGGCAGTCGGTGATCGGGAACAACGTGAATCCGTGATCGGAGAACTTTGCAGTCAGAGTGAGGCCTATCTAGTGCAACGAGTCGGCAACATTGCGACGTTGTTGAGAACCAACCCCCGGGCCGACCCTCGAAAGTCCAATCTGCATCGCGGTCGATGACTGCTTGAGACATGGCCGACATTCTCGAATTCCCCACGCGCGAAAAGCAGGCCTTCTCCTTTTTGCAGGAGCAGCTCTCTCAGTTACTTAGAAGCAAAGGAGCTGATCAGACCTTGATCGACTTCGCTATTGCGTCCTTGACCGATGCCTATCGGGAGCTCCAGAAGGAGTCGGATTGCCATTTTGAGGTGCGCCTGCCGAGTCAGATGACGGAACAGGAAGCTTCACGGCTTCAGGAGGATATTGGAGCGGGTATCGAACAGCTGCGCAAGGAACACCACGATCTGACGCTGAGATTGGCCGCACGTCTGATGCTCACCGAATTGCGACTGTTCCAGCGCGAGCGAGAGGATTAGGGCAAAGGGCCGATGAAGCGGCAATAAAATGTCCGCGTCGCGAGTGTCTGTCTCAGCCTGCTACTAATGGGGCGAAATACGGCGAGCCTTACACCAAGAAACCAGTGATCTGAAACGTCGCCCAAGCGGCTAGCCAGGCGAGGCACAGGTAGGCGATCACCATGCGCAGCGCCAATTTCCACGAGTTGGCCTCTTTGGCCAGAATGGCCACGGTGGAAACACACTGCAGGGCAATGGCGAAAAAGACCAGCAGTGCCAGTCCCGACCCCAGCGGCAAGGCGCTGGCTTGCACCTGTTCAACCAGCGGCACGATATTGTCCTCGGCCCCTTCAATACCCATGATAGTGCCCAAAGTTTCGACGAAGACCTCTCTCGCCAAAAAGGCACTGACAATCGCTACCCCATAGCGCCAGTCCAGACCCAGCGGCTGAAAGACTGGTTCAATCCACTGCCCCAGCATACCCAGCCAGGACCCGCCCAAATTCGCGCCCTGATTCGGAAAGTAGCCCAAAATCCAGATCACCACAGTCACGGCCAGAATCACGGCACCCGCCTTGGTGACAAAGTGCTGGGCCCGCTGAACCGATCTTCTCGCAATGGGCACCAGTGCCGGTATGCGGTAGGCCGGCAGTTCCATCATAAAAGGCATTTGTCCTTCTGAAGGTGACCAGCGGTTGACCAAACCTGCGATGATGAGACCCGCGGCCATACCGAAGACATAGATTGCGAAGAGCGTCAGTCCCTGCCAGCCAATTAGCCCTCCGAACAAGATCTCTCGCGGGATGAAAATAGCGATCAGCAGGGTGTACACGGGCAATCTTGCCGAACAGGGCATCAGTGGAATCGCGAGATAAGTCAGAAACCGGGCTCGCGGAGATTCGATCGAGCGCGCGGCATAAATGGCGGGAATCGCACAGGCCACACCGGAAAGCATCGGAATAAAGCTTTTTCCGCTCAGACCAAAAAACCGCAGTGGCTTGTGGCAAATCAGAGCAGCCCGGGCGAGGTAACCGGAATCCTCGAGCAGACCAATGACAAACGTCAGCACAAAAATCTGCGGAACAAACACCAGAAACGCACCAATCCCGCTGAACACCGCGTCCGCGACAAAGTCGGCGAACACGCCTCGTCGATCAACGGCAAGATCCAGCCACCCAGGCCGATGACGCCGGCCTCCACGGCATCCATGGCCGGAGCTGACCAGGTGAAGATGGACTGAAAAAGAATCAGCATAATGAGTGAGAAGATCAGTCCACCGGAAAGCGAACCGAGGAAGAATCGATCTAACCGAGATTGGGTTTGCAACAGTTCATCGGCTGGCGCCCCGTACTGCTCCGCGAGGCGATGCGCCTCCGCATAGAGCTCATCTTCGGCAGCCCCACCTTCGCTCGCCAAAATCGGGTTGTCGTCCGCAGTCCTCGACGGCGCTGTGGTGTCAGGCGGAGACTGCAAACCCGAGATGACCGCTTCGAGCCCGTCCCCGGTGCGCGCTGATGCGACCAACACGGGTGCGCCGATGACTTGTGATAACCCGTCTGCATCGATACTCAATCCGTGGCGCTTTAGAATATCGCCCATGTTGGCGACGACCGTGACCGGCCGACCTTGACGCTGGCAGACCTCAACCACCTGCAGACAGAAAAAGAGGCTTTTCTCCAATCGCGTGACATCGACGATACAGAGCACGTGCTGCACGTTCGGATCAGCGAGTGACGCATCGAAATGCCCTACGGCCACCCGCTCCTCCTCCGAGATGGGCCTCAAGGAATAGATGCCGGGAAAATCCACCAGGTCGACTTCAGGCAACTTCGCCAGGCGTCCGATCGAGAGATCCACTGTAATACCGGGGTAATTCGCAACCCGCTGGTTCAATCCGGTGAGTCGATTGAACAGAGCGGTCTTGCCCGAATTCGGCGTGCCCACCAGCAAAACACTGGGCATTAGGGGACGCTCCAACCGGCCGCACCAGCACCTGCTCCGCCAACTCCTGATCCAGACAGTAAGTCGCGTTGCTCACCCGGAAAACCCGGGGCGCACCAAACCCGGGCTGCTGCTGACAGGAAATTTCCTCACCCGAGTGAAAACCAAACTCCTGCAAGCGGCCGCGGTAGCGCTCGCTGAGCGAGTCAGCGAAACCAATCAGTTCCGCTGTCTCATTCAGAGGCAGATCCCAAAGCGTGAGATGAGTGCGCTGTTCCGACAAGAAAGGCTCCCGCGACAAAAACGCGGATCACACGACCAATGAGAATGCTTTTCAGTAAGTCTAGACGTGCTCGACCGCGTCGATCTCGTAAGTCACGTCGCCGCCCGGGGCATTCACGGTGACCTCATCGCCTTCCATTTTACCGACCAATGCGCGAGCGATGGGCGAGTTCACCGAAATCAGATTAGCCTTGGCGTCTGCCTCATCTTCTCCAACGATGCGGTACGTCACGGTGCGATCGTCATCGACATTGATCAATGTCACCGTTACGCCGAAGACGACCTTGCCTGTAGCCGCGATGGTGGTGACGTCGATGACCTGAGCGTGGGACAGCTTGTGCTCGAGCTCCTGAATACGCCCCTCAGCAAAGCTTTGTTGCTCTCTTGCAGCGTGGTACTCAGCGTTCTCTTTCAGATCACCGTGCTCACGCGCTTCCGCAATCGCCTGTGTGATCCGCGGGCGATCTACCTTCTTAAGGCGCTCTAACTCCTCTCTGAGGGCCTGCTCGCCCTGCACTGTCATGGGAACGCGGTTCATACGGCGATGCTCTCGTGTAAATCCTGAAGACGCCGCACAGTAATGTCTGTCTCCTGCTCCAGCGCCATGCACACCGCCTCAGCAGCCGCCAATGTCGTGGTGTAAAACACGTTGTGCTGCTCGGCGCTAGCGCGGATCGAAGCCGAATCCATAATGGCGCGGCGACCCTCTGTCGTGTTGATAATCATGGCGGCTTCATCGTTCTTGATCAAATCAACGATGTGCGGGCGTCCCTCAGCCACTTTGTTGACCTTGCGGACCGCCAACCCAGCGGCTTCCAGCGCGCTCGCAGTGCCACCGGTGGCTGCCAGGGTGAATCCTTGAGCGACCAGCCTTTTCGCCACGTCCACCGCCGCCGGCTTGTCAGCGTCGCGCACGCTGATCAAACATAAGCCCGAGGTTGGCGGATCATCACCTGCGCCCAGCTGCGCTCTGGCAAAGGCCGCGGCAAACGTCTCCCCGGTTCCCATCACCTCACCCGTAGATTTCATCTCAGGGCCGAGGATCGGGTCGGTGCCCGGGAACTTATTAAAAGGCAGTACTGCCTCTTTCACACTGTAATAAGGCGGAACGATTTCTTTTGTCACACCCTGGCTGACGAGGCTTTGGCCCGCCATACAGCGGGCCGCCACCTTGGCCAGCGACACACCGACCGCCTTGGAGACAAAAGGTACCGTTCGCGAGGCGCGCGGATTGACCTCTATCACATAGATCTCGTCGTCCTGCCAGGCCAGCTGCACGTTCATCAATCCACACACGCCAAGTTCCAACGCCATCTTGCGAACCACATCGCGCATGGATTCCTGCACATCGGCAGGCAAGCTATAAGGGGGTAATGAACAGGCAGAGTCACCGGAGTGCACGCCGGCCTGCTCGATGTGCTGCATGATGGCGCCAATCACGACCTGTTTGCCGTCACTCACGGCATCGATATCCACCTCAATAGCCGCACTCAGGAAGCGATCCAGCAGCACGGGCGAGTCTTCGGAGACCCTTACGGCATCGTTCATGTAGCGCAACAGATCTTCCTCGCGATACACGATCTCCATCGCTCGACCGCCGAGGACATAGGATGGCCGGACCACCAGCGGGTAACCAATCTCGGCTGCCGACGAGACCGCCGCCTCAACACTGCGCACCGTGGTGTTCGCCGGCTGGCGGAGCGCCAGGGCCTGAATCATTTGCTGGAACCGCTCCCGGTCCTCTGCGCGATCAATTTGATCGGGCGTGGTACCGATAATCGGCACGCCCGCGGCTTCGAGCGCGCGGGCCAGCTTGAGCGGTGTCTGGCCACCAAACTGAACAATCACCCCAGTGGGCTGCTCGAGCTCAACGATCTCGAGCACGTCCTCCAGCGTGACCGGTTCGAAATACAGTCGGTCCGAGGTGTCGTAGTCGGTCGATACCGTCTCGGGGTTGCAGTTGACCATGATGGTCTCATAACCATCTTCGCGCATTGCCAGCACCGCATGGACGCAGCAATAGTCGAATTCGATTCCCTGCCCGATGCGGTTGGGACCGCCACCAAGTACCAAAATTTTCTTGCGATCACTGGGTGCCGCCTCACACTCCTCTTCATAAGCGGAGTACATATAGGCGGTCGAGGCCGCGAATTCAGCAGCACAGGTGTCGACGCGCTTATAGACGGGCCGGATATCCAGCGACCACCGACGCTCGCGCACTGCGGATTCGGTTGTGCCCAACACATCGGCGATGCGCTTATCAGAGAACCCCCGGCGCTTGAGCCCCCACATGAGGCTGTGATCAATGCCGTCGGCGGTCAGCCCGGAGAGCTGCGATTCCCAGCGCACAAGGTCGTCGATCTGGATGAGGAACCACGGGTCGACACCCGAGTAGCCGTAAATCTCTTCCAGCTCGAATCCTGCGCGGAAGGCGTCCGCCAGGTACCAGATGCGATCAGCTCCCGGGTTCGTCAGGCGGTCCACCAGTTCGGAGCGGGAGTCTTCATCCACCACCTGCATGCGTGGCTCGAAACCGGCCGAGCCGACCTCGAGCCCGCGCAGGGCTTTTTGCAGCGACTCCTGAAAAGTGCGCCCAATAGCCATCACTTCGCCCACCGATTTCATCTGGGTGGTCA
>Ga0160423_10004758_pt1 | contig 11130 bp, 9 predicted proteins | sample CRUFie14St8metaG_FD_108191 | JGI IMG/M metagenome (GOLD analysis project Ga0160423, IMG submission 108191) | Marine microbial communities from the Costa Rica Dome - CRUD Field 142mm St8 metaG | ecosystem: Environmental > Aquatic > Marine > Oceanic > Photic zone | place: Costa Rica: the Eastern... | reverse complement strand
CCGCGTGGTCATCAACCCGCATTACAATGCCTTTGTCGCCGGCAAACGTACCATCTATGTGCATTCCGCCCTGTTGCTGGAAGCCGAGAATGTGCTGGAATTCCTGGGGGTAATGGCGCATGAAATCGGCCATATCAAGGCGGGCCATGTGCCGCGCATTGACGAGGCCCAGAGCGCGGCAACGGGTGCCGCTGCCCTGGCCACCATTGCCGCCATGGCGATTGCCACCTCCGGCAGTGGTGATGCTGCTGCCGGTGTTCTGATCGGGGGCAGCGACCGCGCCAACCGCGTGTTCCTGTCATCGATCCGTCGCAATGAATCCGTTGCCGATGAAATCGGGCTGGGGCTGATGGACGCGGCCGGGCTGTCATCCGTCGGGCTGCGCAACCTGATGCAGCGGCTGGCCCGCCAGCGTGCCCTGCCGGAACACCGCCAGTCGGTCTATTATTCCACCCACCCCGGCGCGATTGACCGTCTGCAGACGCTTCAGGACCATGTCAGCCGCTCGCCATATTCGGCGCACCCGGCATCCGAAGAGATCAACCGCCTCTATGACCGGCTTGTCGCCAAGGTCTTTGCCTGGACAGAGGCCCCGCAGCGGGTGCTGAACCAGGATGGCGGACCCAGCCCCGATGCCGATAACCGGCAATATGCCACCGCGATCGCCGCCTATCGCCAGGGTGATTTGACGCCGGCACTGGCGACGATGGACCGGCTTGTTGCGGCCTATCCGCAGGACGGCTTTTTTCATGAATTTCGCGGCGATATCCTGTTTGCCATGGCGCGCCCCGGCGATGCGGCGGCCGCCTTTGAGACGGCACTGCGTTTGCGTACGGCCAGCCCGCTGATCCAGCTGACGCTGGGGCGGGCACTGGTGGCAACGGGCGATGCAACACAGCTGCCGCGGGCCATCGAAGTGCTGCGGGCGGCCCATCAGGGCGAACCGCTATGGGCCTTTCCAGCCCGGCAATATGCCATCGCGCTGGGCCGGGACGGGCAGATAGCGGCGGCAGACATCATGCTTGCCGAGGAAGCCATCCTCTATGGTGACCGGCAACGCGCCGTCCAGCTCGCACGGCGGGCGCTGAAGCCGGATGACATTGACCCGGTGCTGGCAAGCCGCGCGCATGACATTATTTTCCGTTTTGGCGGCGCGACCGACTGACACCCTTATCACGCTATGCAGAGCGGGCGCCGGTTGCTATATCTAGGCGCCATCTGCCCTGCCCACAGGAGACCCTCTTTATGACCCGTTTTGTGAAATCCGTACTGATCTGCCTGACCCTTGCCTTTGGCGGACAAAGCGTTGCAACCCTGCCGGCGGCCGCAGATATCGGTGACGCCGACCGCGCAGCGCTGAACAAGATGTTCGAGGACTATATCCGCGCAAATCCGGAAGTCGTCCGCGAGGCGCTGTTGGCACTCGCCAAGCGAGAGGCAGATGCAGCACTAACGGTGGCGTTGCGCACCCTGCATGACGATGCAGGAGACCCGTTTATCGGCAATCCGGATGCCAGCATCGTGATCTATGAATTCAGCGATTATAACTGTGGCTATTGCAAACGCGTCTTCGCACCGCTTCAGCAACTGCTGGCTGAAGATGATGACGTAAAGCTTGTTCTGAAAGAATTCCCGATCCTCAGCCAGACATCGATGCTGGCCGCACAGGCCGCCGTGGCAGCGCAGGCACAGGGCGTCTTTCCGGACTTCCATGTGGCGATGATGACAGCGCGCGGTGCGGTATCGATGGACAGCATCATGGCCGCCGCCAGCGAGGCGGGCGCGGATCTTGACCGGCTGCAGGCCGATATGAACGGTGCCGAGGTGGCCATGATCATCGAGCGTACACGCGCTGCCGCCCAGCAGCTGAATATTTCCGGCACGCCGGGGCTTGTCATTGGCACGCAGGTGATCCCCGGGGCCATCGGCATTGACGAGATGCGCCAGATTATCGCTGCGATGCGGGCCGAAAACGGCTAGTGGCACAGCCGATACCGGCGATGAAACGCTGGACTGTTGCGCCCGATGCCGCTATGCCTCGCGGCATGACAAGGCCAGATGGATCTGCCAAATGGCTTTGAATGCGCCACGCCAATAATGATAGGCTTGCCGACATGACCGATCCGATCCGCATATCTGTGATCAATGGCCCCAATCTGAACATGCTTGGCACGCGTGAACCGGATATCTATGGCCATGACACGCTTGCCGACATCGAAGCCCGCTGCCGTGCCATTACCGATGAAGCGGGGCACCAGCTTGACTGGATGCAGTCCAACAGCGAGGGCGATCTGATCACGACGATCCAGCAGGCCAATGGTGTTGCTGACTGGATCATCATCAATGCGGCTGGACTGACCCATACATCTGTCGCGTTGCGCGATGCGCTGGCGCTGTTCAACGGCGGCAAGATCGAAATTCACCTGTCAAACACCCACAAACGCGAAACTTTCCGCCACCACTCGATGATTTCCGCAGTGGTCAATGGTGTTGTCATGGGATTTGGCGCAATGTCCTATATCATGGCCGTCAGAGGCGTTGTTGAAATCGCGAGGGAGACCGAAACACATGGCTAAAGCCCCGAAAGCATCTGCCGGCACCGATACGGCGCTGGTCAAGGCACTTGCCGATATTCTCGATGAGGCCGGCCTGGCCGAACTGGAATATGAAACCGATTCCGTCTCGGTCCGCCTGTCACGCATCACTGGCCAGCCTGCCGCGGTGGCACCGGTTGCCGCCGTCGCACCGGCCGTAGCGCCAGCACCTGCCGCACCGGTGGCAGCAACCGCGCCGGCCGGCGATACAGCTGGCGGCGATGCGGCATCGCATCCGGGCGCAGTGGTCTCGCCCATGGTCGGGACGGTCTATACCGCACCGGAACCCGGCGCAGATGATTTTGTCAGCGCGGGAACTGTCGTCAAGAAAGGCCAGACGCTGCTGATTGTCGAGGCGATGAAGGTCATGAACCCGATCACCGCGCCGGCAGATGGCACCGTCAGTCAGGTTCTTGTTCAGAATGCACAGCCGGTTGAATTCGGCGAAGCCCTGGTCATCATCGAGTAATGTTCAAGAAAATCCTCATAGCGAACCGCGGGGATGTTGCATTGCGGGTGCTGCGCGCCTGCAAGGAAATGCAGATACCCAATGTCATTGTGCATTCCACCGCCGACGCGGATTCCATGCCTGTGCGTCTTGCCGATGAATCGGTCTGTATCGGACCGCCGGCCAGCGCCGATTCCTATCTGAATGTTGCCGCGATCATCACCGCTGCCGGCGTAACCGGGGCCGATGCGATCCACCCCGGGGTGGGTTTCCTCGCCGAAAATGCCGATTTCGCCGAAATCGTTGCCGCCCACGGGCTGACATTTATCGGGCCGGAAACGCGCCATATCCGGTCAATGGGTGACAAGGTCGAAGCCAAGATCACCGCTGCCGATTCGGGCCTGCCGCTGGTGCCGGGATCACCCGGCGCCGTGCCAACCCTTGATGAGGCAAAGCGCATCGGCGGCGATGTCGGCTATCCGCTGCTGGTCAAAGCCGCTTCGGGTGGCGGTGGTCGCGGCATGAAGGTTTCCGAGACCGCTGATGACCTTGCCGAGGCCTTCAGCTCTGCCCGCGCCGAGGCAAAGGCGGCATTCGGTGATGATACCGTCTATCTGGAACGCTATCTTGGCCAGCCGCGTCACATCGAGGTGCAGGTCATTGCCGACAGCCATGGCAATGTGGTGCATCTTGGCGAGCGCGAATGTTCGATCCAGCGCCGCCATCAGAAGCTGTTTGAAGAGGCCCCCTCACCGGCATTGACTGCCGCCCAGCGCGCCGAGATCGGCATGGTGGCCGCCGAGGCGACCCGGCGCATGGGCTATCTTGGCGTCGGCACGATGGAATTCCTTTATGAAGACGGGGAATTCTTCTTCATCGAGATGAATACAAGGCTGCAGGTTGAGCATCCGATTACCGAGGAAATCACCGGTGTCGATCTGGTACGTGAACAGATTCGCATTGCCGCCGGCCTGCCGCTGTCATTCACCCAGGATGACATCACCTTTACCGGGCATGCCATCGAATGCCGCATCAATGCCGAGCATCCGGAAACCTTTATGCCGACACCTGGCAAGGTGACCGCATTTCATGCCGCTGGCGGCCCCGGCATCCGGGTGGATTCATGCCTCTATTCCGGCTATGCGGTCCCGCCCTTCTATGACAGCCTAATTGCCAAGCTGATCGTCTATGGCGATGACCGTGACCAGTGCCTGTCCCGCCTGCGGCGTGCCTTGCAGGAATTTGTTGTCGAGCCTATTCCGACGACCCTTGGCCTTCACGAAAGGCTGGTTGACGCCGATGCGGTAAAGGATGGCAGCTATAACATCCGGTGGCTGGAGGAAAAATTCCTTGCCGCCGATGCCGATAGCGACCAAGCCTAGCCCGCCCGCCGATGGCTGACCGGTTTGCCTTTTCACCGGAAACACTGATCAAGGCCTATTCGCTTGGTGTGTTTCCGATGGCGGACAGCGCAGACAGCACCGAAATCCGTTTCTATGATCCGGATGTGCGGGCGCTGATCCCGCTGGGATGGCATGATGGCCGCAAACCGGCATTCCATCTTCCCAAACGTCTGGCACGCACAATCCGCCAGAACCCGTTTCGGGTGACGTTCGATCAGGATTTTGCCGCGGTGATCAGCCAGTGCGCCGCCCCGTCCCCCACCCGCGCCGATACCTGGATCAATGCCGATATCAGGGCGCTCTATATTGCGCTGCACAAGCTTGGGTTTGCCCATTCGGTTGAAGTCTGGGACGGTGATGCGCTTGTCGGCGGTCTGTATGGTGTCGCGCTGCGGGCTGCCTTTTTCGGGGAATCGATGTTTTCGCGGCGCACGGATGCCTCAAAGATCGCGCTTGTGCATCTGGTGGCGCGGCTGCAGGCCGGCGGGTTCCGGCTGCTCGATGCGCAATTCACCAATGACCATCTGTTGCAGTTCGGTATTTATGAAATATCGCGTGACCAGTTCCAGCAGCAGCTGGCCACCGCGCTGTCACAACCGGCAAACCTGCAGCTGGAACGCGACAGCCGCGATCTGGTGGCCGAGATGATGGCCGCCGCGCGCGGCTGAAACCATCGCCGGCAGTCAGTCGGGTTTGCAGCTTAACAGGGTGATGTCATAGACCGGGTGTTCCAGCGCCGATACGGCCGGGCTGGACGAGAACATCCAGCCGCTGAAGACCGGCTTTGGCGCCTGCGACGGGTCATGCCCGCGATCCACAACCTCGAGAAAGGCAGCGTCCTCGGGCGGCTCTTCCGGCGGGTGGAAGGCGCAGCGCTGTACGGTGAGACCAAGCGTCCCGAAACTGATCTGCGTGCCGATGGGGGCCGACAAGGTGGAAATACGTGCCGTGATCTTGTCCAGCGCCTGCAGCGTGGCCGTGTCACCTTCCAGCCAGCTGGCCTGTGTCCCGCCCGCACAGCAGCAGGCCGCGAGGACTATCATGCCGGCAATGGCGCGGTTACGAGCCATCGCCGCCAGCGGCAAAGACAGCCTTGCCAAGAAGGTCGGTCAGGCTGACCGGATCGCGCGTATCATAGATCACATCGCCCGGCTGCATCATCTCAAGGTCCGCCCCCGGCATCAGTTCCAGATAATTTCCGCCAAGCAGGCTGGCGGCGGTAATCCGCGCACTGCTGTCCGCCGGTATCTGGATTTGCGGGTCAAGGGCAATCACAATACGCGCGACATAGGTCGCCGGGTCCAGTTCCTGCCGGACAATCTGGCCCACCTTGATTCCCGAAATGCGCACATCATCGCCAACCGATAATCCGCCAGTGGCCCCGAATTCGGCTTTGATCTCATAGCCGTCGGAGCCGCGCAGGTCAGCCGCCTCATAGGCAAGCGACAGAAAGGCAACCGCCGACAGCAGGACGACAGCACCCATTACGGTTTCCAGCATGCTGCGTTGCATTTCCTATCTCCTGTCAGATGGCGCGCGCCGGGCCCTTGCAATACGCCCGGTCAGCTTGGGCTCCACGGCTCATAGTCGCCGGTCGCTGCCGCCCGTTTGCCGCCCTTCAGCACATGGCCGGCCGGGCGGTGGGCAAATTTGGTGCCCGTAAGATTTGGCAGATGATCCTGCTGCCAGCCATGCCGGTCATATCCGTCGGATGGCGGTGGCAACGCTTCGGTATGGTGCAGCCAGCCATGCCATTCAGCTGGCACCTTTGAGGCTTCGACGATCCCATTATAGCGCACATAGCGGCGCGGCGGCTTGCCCGGGCGCGCCTTTTTTTCCTCGTGATATGTATTGCCGAATACATCACTGCCGACCTTGCGCGTCTTGAACCGGATGTGAAGTCTTGTGACGAAATCCATGATGATGGCAACCCTTTGATCCATTCTGCGCGGTGGCGTGTGCCGTGTCCCGCGCTGTCCCCCTGATCTGTTTCGCTACCGCCGCCTCGATCAAACACGTGTCCAGATTTCGGCGGCGTTGCGAGCGTCACTATAGGCCGATGCAACCTGCCCCGTCCAGTGGCCATAGGCTGCCAATCTGCCGCCAATGCGCCGCCAATGCACGACCAGAAATGACATCACGGACGGACAGAGGTGCGACAAAAGCGCCGCCCGCCAGAATACCCGACCGGCTGTTTTGCTGGCCTTTGCCGGGTTGCGTCAGGCGAAACACCCGCGATTCACAATCATCGGAGCAAGGCAAGGCAAATTTTCGCCGAAACTGAAAATAAGTTGCTTGTTCCCCACACGCAATATCAGGTAGCTTCTGAGGGTCGACACCACAAAATCTTGTAAATTTTTCGTCGGCACATTGAAAAAACCAGTGAGATTCAAATACTAACCGGCAGCTATTAATGCCGGTTTGCAGGGACAGATTCAGAGGAAGATAAATGCATTTCGAAAGACGCTTTACCGCCGCCGGAACGGACCCATACTCAAACCTTGAATTCCGATCTGCATCCAGTGAAATCCGAAACCCTGACGGAACCATTGTCTTCCGCGCCGAAAATGTCGAGGTGCCAGCGCAATTCTCGCAGGTCGCGACTGATATTCTGGCGCAGAAATATTTTCGCAAGGCGGGTGTGCCGACCATTCTGAAAACCGTCGAGGAAAGCGCCGTGCCATCATGGCTGTGGCGGTCCGTCGGTGATGACAAGGCACTTGCCAAGCTGCCCGAGGAAGAGCGTTACACAGGCGAGACATCTGCCAAGCAGGTGTTCAACCGTCTGGCCGGCACCTGGACCTATTGGGGCTGGAAAGGTGGCTATTTCACCACCGAGGAAGATGCCCGCACCTATTATGATGAAATGTGCTACATGCTTGCCGCGCAGATGGCCGCGCCAAATTCTCCGCAATGGTTCAACACCGGCATGCACTGGGCCTATGGCATTGATGGTCCCAGCCAGGGGCATTTCTATGTCGATTACAAGAGTGGCGAGCTGACCCGTTCGGCTAGCGCCTATGAACATCCGCAGCCGCATGCCTGCTTCATCCAGTCGGTCAGTGACGATCTGGTGAATGAGGGCGGCATCATGGATCTGTGGGTCCGCGAGGCGCGCCTGTTCAAATACGGGTCGGGCACCGGGTCCAACTTCAGCCGCATCCGCGGCGAGGGTGAAAGCCTGTCCGGCGGGGGCAAGTCATCCGGCCTGATGAGCTTCCTGCGTATTGGTGACCGCGCCGCCGGTGCCATCAAGTCGGGCGGCACTACGCGCCGCGCCGCCAAGATGGTCACGGTGGATGTCGACCATCCCGATATCGAGCAATATGTCGACTGGAAGGTCGTCGAAGAGCAGAAAGTCGCCGCCCTTGTTGCCGGATCAAAGCTGGCGCAGAAACATATGGGCGAGGTAATGGCGGCCTGCCAGATCACCGATGGTCTGAATGGTGATGACCGGTTTGACGCGCGCCAGAACCGCGCGCTGAAAAAAGCCATTGTCAGCGCCCGCAGGGTGATGATCCCCGAAAATTACGTACAGCGGGTGATCCAGTTTGCACGTCAGGGCTATACCGAGATTGAATTCAAGACCTATGACACCGACTGGGATTCCGAGGCCTATCTGACAGTGGCCGGCCAGAATTCAAACAACTCGGTGCGCGTCAGCAACGAATTCCTGCAGGCTGTCCTCGATGAAGGCGACTGGGAACTGGTCAAGCGGCGCGACAATGGCGTCGCCAAGCGCATCAAGGCAGCGGATCTGTGGGAAAAGATTGCCCATGCCGCATGGGCCTGTGCCGATCCGGGGCTGCAGTATGACACCACCATCAATGAGTGGCATACCTGCCCGGCCGGCGGACGTATCAATGCGTCAAACCCGTGTTCGGAATATATGTTCCTTGATGACACCGCCTGTAACCTGGCGTCGCTGAACCTGATGCAGTTCCGCCACGAGGATGGCAGCTTCAACATTCCGGCATTCGAGCATGCCTGCCGCCTGTGGACACTGACACTGGAAATTTCGGTTCTGATGGCGCAATTCCCGTCAAAGGAAATTGCCCAGCTGTCCTATGAATACCGCACCCTTGGCCTTGGCTTTGCCAATATCGGCGGGCTGCTGATGGCGCAGGGCCATTCCTATGACAGTGATGAAGGCCGTGCCATCTGCGGGTCGATTTCGGCCATCATGACCGGCATCTCCTACGCCACATCGGCCGAGATCGCCAGCGAGGTTGGCGCCTTCCCGCAATATGACAAGAACGCCAAGAGCATGATCCGGGTGATGAAGAATCACCGGCTGGCCGCGCATGGCAAGGCAAAGGGCTATAAGGGTCTCAGCATCCTGCCGGTGCCGCTGGATGCCGCATCCTGCCCCGACAAGGCACTGGTCGATGCGGCCCGCGCCGCCTGGGACAGCGCTGTTGAAAAGGGCGAGGCACATGGCTATCGCAACGCGCAGGCAACTGTGATCGCCCCGACCGGCACCATTGGTCTGGTGATGGATTGTGACACCACCGGGATCGAGCCGGATTTCGCCATCGTGAAATTCAAGAAGCTGGCCGGCGGTGGCTATTTCAAGATCATCAACCGCGTCGTGCCCGAGGCACTGGCCAACCTTGGCTATGCCCAGTCGCAGATTGACGACATCATCCGCTATGCGGTGGGTGCCGGCAGCCTGAAAGACTGTCAGGCCATCTCGATCAACGCCCTGCGCGACAAGGGCTTTGGCGATGCCGAGATCGACAAGCTGGAAGCGGCCATGGAAAGCGCCTTTGACGTCAAATTCGCGTTCAACCGCTTTACCCTTGGTGATGCGTTCTGCACCGATGTCCTTGGCTTTACCGACGCGCAGCTGAATGATTACAGCTTCAACATGCTCGAGGCGCTTGGCTTCGACAAGGACGCCATCGAGGCGGCAAATACCCATGTATGCGGTTCGATGACCCTTGAGGACGCCCCGCATATGAAGGACGAACATCTGCCGGTCTTTGACTGCGCCAATGTGTGCGGCCGGCACGGCAAGCGGTTCCTGTCGGTGGGCAGCCACATCACCATGATGGCCGCGGCACAGCCCTTTATCTCGGGCGCGATCTCGAAGACGATCAACATGCCGAACAGCGCCACCGTCGAGGAATGCGGCGAAGCCTATATGCAGTCCTGGCAGCTTGGCCTGAAGGCCAACGCCCTCTATCGCGATGGCTCAAAACTCAGCCAGCCGCTGTCTTCCGGCCTGATCGACGATCTGGAAGAGGATGAGGATACTGCGGCCGCGCTTGATACGCCGGTGGCGGCATCGGCCCCGCAGGTGATCGAACGTGTGGTTGAGCGGATTGTCCGCGATGCCGAGCGTGAAAAGCTGCCGCATCGCCGCAAGGGCTATACCCAGAAAGCCACGGTCGGCGGCCACAAGGTCTATCTGCGGACAGGCGAATATGAGGATGGCCGCCTTGGCGAGGTGTTTATCGACATGCACAAGGAAGGCGCGGCCTTCCGGTCACTGATGAACAATTTTGCCATCGCCGTGTCGATCGGCCTGCAATATGGCGTGCCGCTCGAGGAATTTGTCGAGGCCTATACCTTCACCCGCTTTGAACCGCAGGGGATCGTCACCGGCAATGACGCCATCAAGATGTCGACCTCGATCCTTGATTATACCTTCCGCGAGCTGGCGATCTCTTATCTGGATCGTCATGATCTTGGGCATGTCGACAAGGATGACCTTGATGTCACCACCACCGGCACCGGCGAAGGCCAGTCGGAACTGGTGAACAAGGTCACCAGCCGCGGCTTTATCCGCAAGCAGGGGCTTGTCGTCTATTCGAATGACGGCAGCGCGGCCCAGGCGCTTGACGAGACGATGCCGGTAATGCGCGGCCCGGATGGCGGCGGCAGCGATGCTGGCAGCAATGTCGGTGGCGGCAATGTCGGCGGCGGCGATGCGGCATCGACCATCATCACGGCCGCCACCAACACCGGGGCGGCGCAGGATACAGCCGCTGTCACGGCAGAGCGGGTCCAGCAGGCGCGCATGCAGGGCTATGAGGGCGAGGCCTGCCCCGAATGCCAGAACTTTACGCTGGTGCGCAACGGCACCTGCCTGAAATGCAACACCTGTGGGGGCACCACAGGCTGCAGCTGATCTCTCCCTGCAGCATTCCTGCAGACTGGCCCCGCGCTCCGGCGCGGGGCTTTTTTCTTGGGGGGACAGGTTTTACGGGCCGGGCGCGATGCCCGGCTATGGCGGAATCATGGGCCCGCTTTTCATGCCCTGACAGCAGATGCAGAATTCCGCGCATCGGGACGCAGATTTGCTTTGAAGGGCAGCGCCGTCTGTGCCACTGTCGCGCCTAGAAAACGCCGCCAGAATCGATGGAGACACGCATGGCCAGTACTGTTGAAACCCGCCTGAATGACATGGGGATCACCCTTCCCGATGCCCCTGCCCCGGCCGCCAATTATGTGCCGTTTGTGAAGACCGGCAATCTGGTGTTCATTTCCGGACAGGTGCCTTTTGTCGATGGCAAGCTGACCATGACCGGCCGTCTGGGCGAGAATGCAACGGTTGAGGATGGCTATGCGCAGGCGCGTATCTGCGCCATCAACCTGATCGCCAATCTGAAAGTCGCCTGTGACGGCGATCTGGATCGGGTGACAAGCGTTGTCAAGCTGGGGGCCTTTGTCGCCTCGG
>Ga0160423_10004755_pt1 | contig 11133 bp, 7 predicted proteins | sample CRUFie14St8metaG_FD_108191 | JGI IMG/M metagenome (GOLD analysis project Ga0160423, IMG submission 108191) | Marine microbial communities from the Costa Rica Dome - CRUD Field 142mm St8 metaG | ecosystem: Environmental > Aquatic > Marine > Oceanic > Photic zone | place: Costa Rica: the Eastern... | reverse complement strand
CTAGCAGGTACTGTAACCAGTGCTGGTGTACTTACCGTGACTGCTGGTGGAGCTGGTACTACGGCGACAGGACAATTTGTCAGTGAGATCACCGTTATCGACTAATAAATATGTCTAGATTACAAGAAGCAATCGGTCTCGGATTAATTCTTGGTGTATTACAAGGGACTGCTGTAAAAGCAGTCCCAGTAGTTCCAAATTTTACACAGGGCTCAATGAGTAGCCATACAGAGACCACACAAACTATAACAGAAACCATCAATTCGATGGACTATCACACAGGGTATCAATACTCTGCTACAGGAAGTGGTATCACAGCAAATGGAAACCTGTCTCCAGGGACAGGTGCTAGTAATGTAACTATCGATGGAGTGACTTCAACATGGACAGGTGTAAACAACAAACCAACTTTCACACAAACAACACCAGGGGCAGCGTTTCAGTTCACAGAAACTTATCAAGGTCCAGGTCTTTCAAATCAAACGATTATCCAGAGAACCACAGAGGTTCAAAGTATAACAGACACAACAAGTATTTTCTCCCAGTAATTTTATGTCTAACAAGTATTGCGAATGCCCTACCTGCAAATGCGGAGATAGGAGGTGTGAGTGCGACTGCTGCTCCTGTAGCGAATAGTTCGGGCTCGGTTACTAATCAAGCTATTCAAGTTTTACAAGGACCATATATCACCAACACATATGGTGGAGGTATTCAATGTCAAGGTCCCACTAGAAACTTCACCCCCTACGTAACAGGTTCTGCTTCGGCATCTAAACCTTACGAACCATATTATATGGACCCAGTATATGATGTTAGCGATAACTTTGGTGCCTTCGATGAAGACGGTGCTGAAATTGGAGATGGAATTATTGACAATCCTGGACGTGTTCTCTTCAGAAAACAAACAAGAACAGGACAAAAAGATAACTATAGTCTAGGTGTAGGTTTCTCTATGACATGGAGTACACCTACAGATAAAGAGATGCAAGATTTGTGTAAGAGGGCAGCAAGAACTCAAATGGAGTTGAATGCACAACTGACTGCTAATAAGAGATTAGACTTTGAGATCGCAAGACTCAAAAATTGTGGAGATTTAATGTTACGTGGAATACAATTTCACCCCAAGTCTCCTTATTATAAAATTTGTGCTGACGTGATAGTAAACAATCCTCCAGGACATAGACATCCACACGTCCATGCTATCCCTTCCGTTTCTTCTTCCTCGGGAACACAGAACGAAGAGCCTTCACAGCAGCATTCATCTGACGCTGCTCATCTTGGCGCTCCTTTACGCTCAAGATCGGTGGTTTCTTCCCCCGAATAGCAGCAATCTTTTTCATAACTTTCTTAACCGCTGGTTTGACTGCTTTCAAAAGTATGTCTGCCAGCGGTTTTGCTAATAGTGCCGACGACGTTGCAATGACAGCAATGCCGCCAACCTGCATGACCTGACCACCACTAGGAAGTCCAGCAATGATTTGCCGTGGCAGTGCGACTGATTCTGTACGTTGAATACATTCATTACCTACTAACTCATAAGCAACAACTTTTTTTCTAAACCCTTCGATTAGTGTGCCAACAGGTTCTTTTGCTTCTTGTCCTGGTGTAGGACAATCTACTTTAGCAGTAGCAACAGGAGTTTTAGGTGTTGGTGTTTTTGGTGCTTCTGGTGGTGTTGGTTTGTCTGGACTATCAGTTTTTGGTACTACTGCAGGATAAGTCATGATCATCTGGTCAGGTTCATACTGAATAGCATCAAAACTAGGGATGCCAGAATCGCAAAACGTAACCAGTCCTCTCTTGTCATCTGACTTTACCTGATCATTCTTTGAGTTGTTTGTCTCATGTGCCTCAACACATCCAGGAATATTAACAACAGGCACACCAATATCTACAGTGACTGGTGCTGCAACAGGGACTGATGGTGGAGTATATTGATATGTTCTCAATTCACCAATATTGATATCATTAATATCAATATCAATACCACTAATAATAGGAATATCCATTAGCAATCATTAAATACACTACCAACTTGTGAACCTAATTCAGAACCTGCTTTCTGTCCTAGCAGCAACATCCAACCACCTGCTAACCAACCCACGTAGGGGATGCTAGCGACCGCTGGAACAGCGACACCAGCAGCTATGCTAGTTCCTGCCATTGCACCTTGTGATCGTGCTCCAGCGTCCGCCGCGATGCACTCTGCGCTGGCACCTCCTGTCTTTCCCACCTCTCCAATATCACCTCCCAAATTTCTAGTACCATTTCTGGTGAACTGGTCGGTACGATATTCAGTACGTTGTTCACTACCGCCACCGAATAGTCCTCTCTTTTCTTTATCAAGATCAAGAGATCTAGTTGACTCTAATACTTTAGGATCATCGGCACGATATTCGATACGATATCCATCCTTTCCTGCTTCGATTACATACGATGAGTAAGGACCACGAGGAAGATTAATTGTAGGAACTGACGGCAATTCAGGTTTCCTCTCAAGTAAATAACCTAGAAGACCTAGGTGTGCTATAGCAAATAAAGAAGCAGCAGTTCCAACAAATATTTTAAATGTTGATGGTTTTTTCTTTGGTGCTAATTCAGTATCGTCTTCTTTCTCGTGGTTGAATATACTCATGGTTAGAATGGCAACGCGGGACCTGTAGTCTTGGGCAAGGCAGGCATAGCACTGTCCATCATACCAGGAAGCGCATCTGTCACTGCTTCAGTAACTGCTTTAGTTACTTTCTCTCTAGCATTTTCTACTAGAACATCTTTATTCATATAAAGATAAGCACCTCCACCTACGACTGATAGAGATACCAGTCCAGATAGAAGTGCCACAACATTAATCAATTTTTGCATCTTTCTTTTCCTCTTTTGCTTCTTTTTCTTCCTTCTTTTTAGCAGGAACGACCCCGAAAGTAGCTAGCGTCCCAGTAAAAACGCTGGCGATGAAAGTCGGATCGATATTTTTTTGAGGAATACCAGGAACAGTTACATAATTAAGGGTCAGAATTGCTGCTGACCATCCTAGAATAATAACACGCACCAGGGTAGATACCCCTTCATCAGCCCACTCAAATTTGTTTCCTTTTTTGGCTTCCTCTTTCTTCGTTGGATTTGATTCCATGAATATAGAGTAAGGCAGCTCTATTTAGCTGATAATAATTTGTCCACCCATGCCACTATGATACTGACAAATATAGTAATATGTTCCAGGAGAATATTCAGCAGTGTTCCACACAACTGGACCTACTGCAGCACCATTGTCTGGACATTGATTGATAGTAGATGATCCTCCAGTAACTGCACTAGTTTTAATCCAGAATGGATGACCATTTGCATTCATGCTAAAGATGACAATATCTCCACGGTTAATATTAACTGTAGGATTAACAGTTCCACTAGGAATAGTACCATTTCTATCTGTACTAGTGTTGTTTGCTTCAATAAAATAACTAGTTGATTGGTTATTGGTTAGATAAACATTATGTATTTCAGCATCACCAACAGTAAGGTATTGATGTACTGTAGCTCCACTTGGACTAGCAGTATTTACTGTAATAGTGCCTTTCATGCTGCTGTGGTTTCCACAAATATATGAATATGTTCCTGCTGTATTTGGTGTCCATGATACTGTAGTATTTCCTGTAGATCCCTGATTGGATGCAGCTGGTGTACTTACGTTTGAATTTCCAGCGGCATTTCTAACATAGAATGGGTGGAAAGTATCAACATTACTTAAATTAAAGTTGATTGTATCTCCAACTTCAACTGTAACTGTAGGATCATTACCACTAACTGATCCAAGACGATCAGTTCCACTCAAGGTGTAGTATGAAAATGATGGTGATGTAGTAGTAATGTTAAATGTTTGCGTACCAGATGAAGCTCCTGCTCCAGATAAAGCAAAGATTCCAGTGTACATGTTTTCCCATTCTAAAAAGTCACCCGCAGCTGCTCCATTGTATGCTCCTTGTCCATCAACACCACTAGGACCATTAGCACTAGCAGCTGCAGGAGTAGTTCCAGTTGGATAATAATGCTGGAGATATATTGCTGAAGTATCTTCCTTAACAATCTTAAGATCTCTGCCGACAGTCAATGCAATTTCTCTATATGGACTGTCGTTTCCATATCCTAAATCATCTATCCCACGAATATAACTATACTCACCAGCAGTTTCATTGATATGAAAAACATACTGGGACAGATTTTTCTGTGGAAGTACATTGCTTCTAGGGAAAGTCATTCCAGATACTTCTCTTTTTCCTCTAGTAAAAGTAGTCGTGAGACCTAATCCTGATGTTGGTTTTGGATTAGTTGCAGAGACAACTTTATTTGGTGCTCCATGAAGATCTGTAGCATTTTGATATCCACTACCACTCACGGACATTTCATTATCAATAGTATATTTCTTTACGTAATCTAAAATCTCTGCAGTGTTTACTCGATAATCTTTTCCTGTCAAATAACAAGCAGCAATACCAGCAACTTGTGGTGATGCCATACTAGTTCCAGAAATGACTCCAAGGAAGTATGTATTGTTTCTTGGGTCAGTAATATTTTGTGCGGTGTTACCATCAGCTGAATAACTAAAGTCATCAAAAGCAGAGACAATGTAACTTCCTGGAGCAAACACATCTACTCTAGGACCATGATTTGAAAATGATGATCTCCTAAAATCAGAATGTGCATCCAAAGATCCTACACAAATTGCATTCGGTGAACCACCAGGAGATGATCCTCTCATATAGTAACTAGTAAATACTCCATTGTTAGTATTTCTATCCTGACTATAGGAAGTATATGTAATTCTATTATTATAATCTGTCCCGCCAATAAGATCAATTTTAGAATTATTATTACCAGCAGATCCAATAATTATAATTCCATCCTCAATTGCATCTGCAACATCAGCATCTACAGATGCACTTCTAACAGAAATTGTCACCAACTTACTGCTGTTATCAGCATTCAAACCAAAATCACTTTTAATTCCTTGATTAGTCCAACCAGAAGGACCAGGATTTGCAGAATCATATGTAGTTCCACGATAAACAATAGAACTTATATCATATATTCCCTGTGTCTCATCAAAAAGAATATATTTTTGAGAGAATCCCCAACTATGGTTGGTTACCGTTGGTCTTTTTAATCCTGTTTTTGGATCTACTGGTTTATTTTGGTGGAATGCTCTTAAGTAATCAAATATCAATAGAGTAGGAACATCGAGACTACTAGTTCCATTAAAGATATTCAAATTGTAAATGTTTGCTTGTGGTGCCCATCCACGCAAGCTACCAGCTACAGTACCAGCAACATGCATACCATGATAACCTATATCAGTATAAGGAATAGTTCCTGTTGGTTCTGTTTGTAAATCATTATCGATACCATTTACTATGGTATTCAATTCATTGAACCATTGATATGGTATAAATCTATCTGTTCCACTTGTTCCATCTGGATCACTATTCCATGATGGATGACTACCAACAATTCCACTGTCAACAATAACTACATCAACACCCGTACCATCTTCCCATACAGTTACACTATCATTTACACTATTCGTAGTGTCTCTTCCCCAAGAATTCTTTCTCCTTTGTGCTTGTGTTCCAGCACAGTGCAGATGACCCCATTGATAATTGGAATGTCCAGATGTTGATTTACTAAAATTACCATTTCTAGTATAAGATCCAAAGGGTTCTGCAATAATACCCATGTCTTCAAATGGTAGTTCAACAGCAAGAACTCTAGGATCCTCTGCCAATTTAACCGCTTCTTCTGGTGTTAAATTGTAGTGCGTGTTTCTACTTAAATTTCTACGTACCCTACACTTTACTTCCCTTCCAGGAACAAACGAATTAGATGATCCTGCAAACTCCATTTCGTCATAGAAATTTGCAAGATCTCTCTTATCGCGAAGAGTTACGATATATGTTCTTTTTGACATTTTATACTTCTAATTCTAGTAGGGTGAGAGTTACGCTAATAGTGTTTGTGCTTCCACTCTTATTTACCACTTTTGCATAGATTGTAGAGTCAGCAGGAGAATTATTATTAAATCCCATAACAGCAGGTGTAATTAACTGTGAGGTAGCTCCAGTTGTAATTACTTCAGCAATAACACCAGATCCAGGAGTAGGATCAGTTGTTTCACTTCTACTTGCATCAGCAGTTCTAGAAGCAGCGTCAACATATAGAGTAACCCATGCTGCTCTACCAGTATCAATTTTCAACAACATGTAAGACTTATATCCAGTAAGTGAGATGTTTGCAGACGCTCCATCCGCAATAGAAGGAGTTGTAGCAGAAACAGTATTTCTAGATTTAAGTGGAGTAAATCCAGTCAGTCCACTACCATCACCAGTTACTGCAGTTGCATCTACAGTTCCAGTAACTTGAACACCAGTAGAAGTTGTAGTAACTTTGGCAAGATTATCATGATATAAAGTTACTGCACCATTTTCTGCAAATGTTGCTTGGGTTTCAGATGCATCTTCGCTCTTAATTTCAACTAGAGAACCTTGGATGACAGGACCAGCACTACCCTTTCCAATAATTCTCAATCGAGCAGAATTATATGTGATTAAACCACCAGCAGCAACGCCAGCATATGGGTCACCAAAATTAATTGAATGATCATAAACACCAACAGAGAGTGTAGATTCAGGGACTGTTGTCTGACCCCTTAAGTTAGCACCAAGAGAGGTAGTTGCATATCTTACGTATGAACCATCAACTAGTGAACCATGATTAACTTCTACAGATGCTAGATCCCCTGTATCATCACTATCGTTATTAGATATCACAGAAAGGAGCGTATGATATGCAGTGGCAGGATTTCCTAAACTGGTGTACTCACTCTTAACAACAGCAGCGAAGTCAGAGTCTTTCTCCAACAACATTTCCAATTGTAGAGGACCAGTTCCTGGTTTAAAGTAATGGAATCTACCAGCTTCTCCAGAAGTTCCAGAACCAAGAGACATGTAATTTCCATTTGCTCTATCAGTAGATGCATTCAATCCAACTGTGCTATGGGTACTTAAAGCAAGTTGTCCACCTAGTTCAGGTGTAGTGTCATTTACGAGTTCGGTAAGTCCACCACCAGCACCACTAGCATCAATTGTAAATCCAGATGCAGTAACATTGGTAAAGGAAACACCAGTGCCAGAACTAATTGTCAAGTCATCTGTAGAAGAATCACTTCCAGATAGTCGGATCAATACATCGGATCCAGATACAACTGCAGAAGTTGTGTATGTAGTATCAGCAGAAGAAACTGTAATCGTGTCAGCATCAAATCTAGAAACTGTAGCACCTCCAGAACCAACAATATCAAACGAATCTTGAACTGTAGTTCCATCAGAATCAACTAGATCAATTCTAGTACCACCTGTGATCGATACTACTTGCAACGATCTGACATCATTATCATCGACATATGCCTTGATAGACTCTGCACTAGCAACGTTGGTAGCAGATGCAGTGCCAAATGTATCATCATCAATAAGTGTATTACCAGGAATATATGCAGAACCGTTAACGTTCAGAGAAGTAGTGTTAAGTACCCCGTTAATATCTACACCAGTAGAAGTAGTAGTAACTCTTACAATTTCTGAAGTGAGACCAGTAGCATAGTATAGCGAGATTCCACCTGTAGTTCCAGATCCACTGTTTGTTCTCAACAACTGGGATCCTTGATAACTCTGGATCTCAACGTCACCAGCGGAACGTAAGACTAATAAACCAGCAGCGGTATGCTGCAGAGTAACATCATTTGTCGAAGTCTCAATGATATCAAAGGATCTATTAGTTAATGAGAACTGTTTACCAGTAATAATATAGTCAGATGTTAGATTACCACCAAGTTCAGGTGTTGTATCCTCTACAAGATTTTGTAAGAGATTAGCACCATCAACTGTGATAGTGTCAGCGTTAGTTCTGGTTACTGTAATGCCATTGTTACCGAGGATGTCAACACCATCAGTTGTAGCATCAGATCCAGTCAAACGAAGTTCTGCACCAGCAGGAACTGTCTCTGCAGAGACAGTATAGGTAGCACCACCGCCACCGCCACCACTGCTGGTAGCAACTACAGTAGATCCACTACCAGTTCCTGCTTGTCCGTCATAAATGTAAAGTTCAGAACCAGATAGTGCTTTACCAACTGGTTTGAATGTTGCTGGATAATCAATTGGTTTAGTTGTAGAAGCAGTGTATCCCGAGGTGGTATAGTTAGGGAAGTAATCTCTTGCAGTAGCAACAGATGCTCCAACAAATGTTCCTATGTACTGAACTTCAGCAGTATTTCCAGAAGTTACTGTATTTTTTGCAATACCAATAACTTGAGACGTACTTGGATCAGGATTATATGTTGTTCTATATGTTTTTCTTGTATAGTAAACAGTTCCTTTATTGCCACCATTATTTTGTCCTATAATCCTATGAGTAAATGCATCTTGACCAATAGGAATAAAGTAATTTGCTGGATATCCAAGCAGAAGTTCATCATCAATATTTGTTAGATCAGAAAACTCGAAGTTGTTAATATTAGATTCTACTTGATTTGCATTAGAAAGAGATGAAGATCTTTGTGCTCCTCCAGTAACTACAAGTTTTCTATAACCACTTGCAGCAGGAGTTGCATCTTCATTACCAGTAATCAATGACCAGAATTGTCCATCAACATTACGGTGAACAATATATTGTCCATTACGTGCTCTATATGCAGTAGAAGCGTTAGTATAATTCGTCCAAGAACCAAACGTAAATGAGGATCCATCTTCAGTAAAGACTAGGATACAAGGTTCATTGTTAGAGTTTTCTGTAACATAAACAAGAGAAGATTCAGCAGTATCATAAACTAACTGACCATGTACCCAAGAATTACTTATTGAATCTGTAAGTGACGGTGCAGTTCCCGTGAAATCAACTGATGGTTGATTGCCTGATGATAAAGTGTAGTGACCAATTTCTAAATTATTACTGGCATTTGTTCCAATGATTACCCATTGCTTGGTTCCAACTCTAGCTGCACCTCTATTTTTGTAGAATGCTTGCTGCGATCCACTTGATAAAACTTGTCGGGTAGTATTTTGTTGCCATGTTCCACCTTCATCATCGAAGTGGAACATATAGGTATTGTTATTACTATCATGTTGTACAAGGAAGAAGTTATTTACGTCTTCAACAAACAAGTTTGGTTCTCTAGCAGCACTGGAAGCAAAGTTGTAAACGTCCAAGAACTCTGCTACTAGTGTAATACTAAATGCTCCATCGATATCAATGATAGCGACAGAAATTTGTCCGTCATCTCCAACAGCAACAGCATATCTTTCTTGACCACTAACTGTTCCAAGATAACCAAGAGCACCTATACCAGTATTAGTGCTAGGAGTAGGTTGTGTGGTGAATGGAACTAATGCAGATAAAATATTAGATGTTCTATGAGTAACAACGTAGTTAGATACGTTAGCAGTAAGTGCAACTCTGTTTGCCTGTGATGTTGGGTCATACATGTAAGAGACTACACCACCAAACGTCTCATTGTAATGATCTCCTACAGCATACTCTCCAGAGTATCTAATTTCAGATCCACCAAATCCCCATTGTGTTGCAAGTGTTGATGATAGTTTATCTTTAGAGGCAGTAGGAGTTGGAAGAGTTGTTAAGTCAGTTGCCGTAGATAGTTCAGAAAGATTTCCATCTTGTTTTAGAGCAACAACATTTCCAGCCGTAATGTCTGTTGCTGCTGTGTATTCGCGCAATCCATCAAAAGAAATTGATGTTGTATGATAATTACTATCTCCACGCAACCATGTGTTTCCATTAGATCCGATTGCTAATTGTGAGTTAGCAGTATTGTCTAATACATCAATGTCATAACCGATAACTGTATTATAACTTCCTGTTGACAGATCAGCAGCGGCATCAGATCCCACAAGAGTGTTGCCAGTTCCTTGAGTATTACGTCCAGCAAAGTATCCAACTGCAGTGTTGTCATCTCCTGTCTGGTTAGATAACAATGCTTGATATCCAAAACCAGTGTTCTTTGTAGCAGATGCTGTAGTGGAGTTTAGTACATTTAGACCAACACCAGTTGATAGACTATCATTTCCAACACCATTAGTAATTTTGATACCATCAATTTCTGCTGTGTTTGTTACTGTTAGTGAATCAAATGTTACTGAATCTGTTGTACCAACTGCTTGTCCAATAGAAACTTCATTATTAAGTCCACTAATCGCTATACCAGTTCCAGCAGTATATGTGGTATCAGTATCTGTTGCACCGATTGTAATTGTCTGTCCAATTTGACTTACTGTTGCTGCTCCAGATGCTGCAAGAACTACAGTTCCAGTAACAGCATTTCCAGAAGTACCGATAGATGTAATTGTATTGTTATCAGAAGCAGTAACTGTAATGGTAGTACCACTTTGTGTTACAAGTGCAGATCCAGCACCTACAACTGTGATATCTCCTGATTGATAAGTGCCCGTATTACTGCCACGAACACGAGTAATTGTGTTTGAATCTGTGTCAGTAGAATTAATAGTAACTGTATTACCAGATTGAGAAACAGTGGTAGCACCTGATCCCTGGAAGGTAATAGTTCCAGAAACTTCATTTCCAGATGTTCCTACTTGAGTAACAGTATCAGTGTTAGCAGCAGTCAATGTAATTGTATTACCTGATTGCGTTAGACTTGCAGATCCTGCTGCAACTAATGTAACGTCACCATCGATATAAGATCCCGTTGCGGTAGCACGTAGACGAGTAACAGTGTCAGTATCTGTAGTTGCATACTCTCCAGTGACTGGAATATTATAATAATTTACACCGTCATTGGTAATCTCCCAACGATCAGATGATTCATTCCAACGCATATCAACATCGTTAGATGATCCTCTATTAACTTTAACCGAAGCATTAAGAGAAGGAACAGCAGATGCTTGTACACTAGAATTTAAAAGGATCTCATTGTCTTCAACATTTAATGTCCCGACATTTAGTGTTACCGTATCTCCAGTAACGGTTAAATTACCAGCAACATTCAGATCACCAGCAATAGATTGTGCATTAGTGGTTGCAGAGTCTAAAAGTTTAATCCAGTTTCCACCATGT
>Ga0160423_10004754_pt1 | contig 11133 bp, 13 predicted proteins | sample CRUFie14St8metaG_FD_108191 | JGI IMG/M metagenome (GOLD analysis project Ga0160423, IMG submission 108191) | Marine microbial communities from the Costa Rica Dome - CRUD Field 142mm St8 metaG | ecosystem: Environmental > Aquatic > Marine > Oceanic > Photic zone | place: Costa Rica: the Eastern... | reverse complement strand
GGAGGCGGCCGCGGCCGCCGCCGCTGTGGCGCTTCGCCGGACGTGCTGCTCGGCAGCTTGCATGCGTACGTGCGTGTGCGTGCACGAGCGTCACCAATCCGCAAACGGCACGCTTGTGAATAACAGACCAAAGAATAATTAGCTAGCGAAGTACGTTCTCAAAAACTGGCACATGTTGTCGCCGCGGATATTTGCGGGCGGGTGCCACGGGGGTGGCTCGTTAAGCACAGGCATCCAACCCACGCGCCCGCAGAAGAGCTGCGAGACCGAGGCGCAGACGGTCTCGTTCGAGACGTAGTTGAGGCGCATGAGGCTCGCGGCGGCGCCCACGTCGGCGATGGCCTCAACGTACGTCGACTCCGGGTAGTCGCCCAGCAGGAGCTTGGCGTACGCGTCGCTCCACTGGTCCGTTGCGGCGGTCACGTGCATGAACTCGTGCGCCATCACGAAGCCGATGCGCGTGGCGAGCGAGGCGTCGTCGTATCGCTCGTCCGCAAAGGGCGACACGAGCAGCCCGGGCAGGATCATCGAGCACGCGGAACCGGACGCAAGCAGCATGTAGGCATTGCGCGAGACGCCCGGGTAGAGCGCTGGGTGCTCGCAAATGCCCGCACCGGTCAGCACGGGCAGCAACCGGTCAAGGTAGACCGCGCGCGCCTGCTTGATGATCATCGTGAGCGCCCCGTCGTCCGATGCGATGTCGGGCCGGCGAAACTCGCGGTCAATGCCCGCCCACGATCCGCGCGGCGCGCCGGCGATCCGCACCTTGGTGGCGCGGAGCTTGGTGTACGCTGCCTGCCGGCTGGCGTAGTCGGCAAAGATGCCGCCAATCGTGTCTTGGCTCAGCGTGACGGCCGCGGACTCGCGGACCGAGCTGCTCAGCTGTTCGAGGCGGTCGTACAGCGTGGGCGTGACCAGCGCGTCAAAAGCGATGCGGTCAAAGGCGTCCGGGAACACGCGCTTGGCGGCCGCGAGGCAGACGTCGCGCGCGCTGCTGCGGCTGGCGGATGCAAGGGCCGAGAGCTCCGATAGGCGCACGGTCGACGCCTTGATGAGCGTCTGCTCAGTGATGGTGTCGCGGTCCTCGTCGGGAACCACCAAGCGGCCGAGCGCCGCCACGGTGCGCGAGGCGCCTGAGCCCGTCTGGGCCTGCTCAGGAAAAAAGGGCAGCAGGTTGCCCTGCTCGGGCACCACCACCGCCTGCGCCGCAAGCGAGCACACGGCGGCCACGCCCTTGAGGTAGGCGTGGGCCATGTCCGGTCCCTGCGACGCGAACGCGCCCGCAAACCGCTCCAAGGGCTCGTTGTACAGCGCGCGCGTGATCACGAGCGACGGGCCCACGTAGCCCTCGAGCCACGTGCCGCGGTACGTGCCGCGCACGACTGCCTTGGCGTGGTCCCGCGTTGTGATCTGAAGCGAGTCTAGATCGCGCATCGCCTCCGCGAACGCCATCGCCATGTCGCGCATTGCACGGTCTTCACCCACGACGTACAGCGCATTCTTGAGCGCCCGGTCGCTCAGCACGGTGCCGCTCAGCACCTTGGCCGTGAAGGTGCCGTCGTCGAGGCCCACACCCACGAGCGCGGGCGTGTCGCAATAGTGCGACGCGAGAAATCCAACGCTCTCGAGCGCCATGCCGAGCGAGGTTGCGCTCAGCCCAGGATTAAGCAGGTCGTACGCCTGCTTGGCCGACGCGCCCTGCGAGTTGGACGCCACCATCGTGCGGCAGCTCGCCCGAAACTTGCCAAGGTCGGTGGTGGCCATGCGCGAGGCGCCCTTGGCGCGCACCAGGTTGTCAACGTCGCGCTCGACGCCCTCGGCGTCGTAAAAGGCCCACTTCTGCTCGCCGTAGGCCACCGAGCCAGCATCGATCCACTTGCCGCAGTGGCGCTCGTGGTCGGTGTGCGCGTCCGGTTGCCCAATCTCGGCCAGGTACGCGTCGGGCCACGATCGCTTGCGCACGCAGGTGAGGTCTCCGGTGACCGAGTCCACCTGCTGCCGCAGCCCGGGACTGCACACGCCGCGGTTCATCCGCTGCATCGTCTCGTACTGCACCGACGCGTTGAGCAGCTTGAAGCCCGCGGGCGTGACCGTCGTGCGAAAGGAGCACGACGGGTCGTACCAGTGACCGCTGTTCAGGTCGGTGCACGTGCCATCGTTCACGCACACGTGCCGCTCGGCGCACACGGTGACGTGCGCAATGAGCGCAGCAAAGAGCGCGAGTCCGGCCGCAACGAGCAAGCCAAACTGCGTATCATTCATGGTGACGGTACGACCACACTCTCTACGCAGATAAGACCTAGTTATTTTTAGCGACCCTCAAAAGTCCTCGTCCAACACCAGCCGCGGCGTGCACTCGGCGCGCAGGATGCGCGTCACGTCGTCGCCACGCAACTTCTGGTACACTTGGTGCTTGTCTACGGAGTGGAAGACCAGGACGGCCGGCAGCGCATGCACTTCCAGCTCCTCAGCCAGCGTGCTGGTAAAGGCGTTGTCGATGTGCCACACAAACTCGTGCGTCTTGGCGACGGCGTCGATCTGAAGCGTCGCGTCCGGGCACAGGGCGCAGACCTCGGTAGTGAACTGCACCACCACGGGACCCGTGCGGGGCGTCGTGAACAGCTCCGACTCCCACCAGTCAGTGGCGGCCGCCATGGACGCTTGAGTGCGCGCGCAGCCTTCCCTTGCCGTCAAGAGTTGCAAACTTTCTTCACAGGAGGTGCGCAATGCGCTCGCGGATCGCCTTGAGCGACTGCATCGCGTCCGCGTCGTCGTAGACCGGGATGGGCGCCTCGGTCGATGCGCCCAGGCTCGAAGGCCCAGCCTCCGCCGTGGAGGCCGGCGCCTTTTCCACCGCCACGGCCAGCACGGGTCGGCCCACCACTGCAGCGACCTTGCGCTTGCCCTGTTGCGGCCGCGCCGCCTCCTTGGCGTACAGGTTGGGTCGCTTGCACACGCGACCGCTGCGCGACGACCGGAACGTGACCCCCTCCACCACGTCCTCTTCCTCGTCCTCCTCCTCTTCCTCCTCCTCGCTTTCCTGCACCACCTCGACGGCTTCCACTTCAACCTCCTCGCCTTCCTCCTCCTCTGCTTCGCGCGGTGCTTGGGCGCGGACGCGCGCGAGCGCTTTGCGGCTAAAGGGGATCTTCTTGTGCTTGTTCGCCACCGTCGTTTCGTCCCCTATCACCTCCTCGATGCTGCACACGTTGGCGCACTCCCGGTGTAGGGCCACCGCCTCCGCGTACTTGTGCGCAGTGGCGCGGAAGGTCCAGCCCGTACCAAAGGTGCGGCTCACCGACCAGATGGCACCCCGATGCCGAAACGTGATGTCTGGGTTAATCTCCACGCCCTCGCTCACCAGCCGCTCGTACTCGCGCACGCTCCGCTCCTTCTGCGCGTCGGTGCGCTTCCGCGCCGCCATCCAACCCCCTAGGAAGTGCCGCTCGTCGTCGGCGACCACCTTCTTGTACGCGTCCGATGCGAGCAGCTCGGCCATGCTGTTGAACACGAAGCTCTTGGAGTTGATGCCCTGCTCCCGACAGTGCGAGTCGGGCACCTTGAGGCGGTACTTGGGCACCCTTCGCTTGCCTTTGCAAGCGGGCACGAACGAGACGTATGTGGGAAACTCGGCGCCGGTGACCGGGTCGTGCGTCACCACGCGCTTGGTGCTCTTGCCTCCCGACACCATGCGTAACGCGCTTGGTCGACCACTTGTCGACGCACAAACGCCACTAGTTGCAAATCAACATCTCCAAACCAAGGTACCAGTGTGTGTGTGCGCACACGGGGAGCGGTGCTCGTGCGTGCGCATCAAAAATGTGCCTGCGCACGAACCCTGCACTACCTAGTACAGATGAAGACTGCCGCGCGCGTCGCCGCATACCCGCAGCGTGAGCGCTTTGCTAAGATGGCAGTCCATGAGCTCCATGGCATGATAGGCCGTCGCCAGGAACACCTGCGCGACAACATCCGCAACGGCGTCTTCAAGAACCGCCCCGAGATATTGGACGGCATCCTCTACGCATTCCAGACCCGCAAGGACGAGCTCGAGCAGTACCAGATTGAGTACGCGCAGCGACCGAAGCTGGCCGCCTTTGCCAACGCCGCCAAGCGCCTCGAGGACGTGGGCCCAAACGGCGAGACCAGCGCGACGCACGACTTTGTCACCGAGAAGCACAAGACCGGCGGCAAGGGCCAGATGGTCTCCGCTGGCACGTGGGTGAAGCGCCAATCGTCCTCCTCCCTCGCGTGCTGACAGTTAGCCAGTCTGAGTGAGTGTGACAGTTTTTTGTTTACAACTTTGCAACTTGTGGCCATCCCGTGAGCATTCTTCTCGGCCTTTTGGCTAAGATCAAGTGTAGTATCTGTTCTTGTCAGTTTAATATCTGGCACGCGGGTCACCGACCTGCGCGATATTAATCTGATTTTTGAACCCGGGTGCGCCTTTAGCCGGTTCACCGGCGGCCACCACGCCATGGCCGCGGACTGGCACGTCTCCGCGGCCGTGGCACACCAATCATCCAACCACACCGTCGTCGTTAGGGCCTCGCGTGCGCCTCGCGTGCCCGCGCCTGTGCTCGTGCGTGCGCACCACCGCAGGTACCATGGACGACGATGAGTTTGAAATTGAGCAAAAGCGTGCGGCGGATCGCGCGAACACGATCCTGCAATCGGCGATCGCATTTGCGGACGAGGTCAAGGTTCCGGACGGCATGGTCGTGGAGGTCTTCAGGACGATCGTCGCCAAGCACGTCGATGCGCAGCTCCACCTCCTCGAGGGCGGCAGCGGCTACGAGCTTTCGCGCATACGCGCGGCATTCGAGAAGCTGGCACACGCGCACGCCAATGAGGGCGTGCGTGTCAAGATGACCCAGCCGTGGCACAGAGACCGCGATCGCGACTAGGGCGCGCGCGCCCGTGCCTGCGCTCGTGCGTGCGTGCACAGGCAACCAACATGATCTACCAGACCATTGCCCTCAACTACGTGCGCATCGTGAATCCTGAGTTGTACGACCACGCCTCGCAGTTCTCCAAGCCACCGCCGAATTGGTCCTGTGGGACTCTCAGGGCCACCGAGACGAGAGCCGGCAATTGGACCGTCGTCAGGGACGGCAAGCTGACCGTGCCCCTGGAAAACTGGTTGGAGGTCATGGAACGGCGCACGGCTATGATTTCGCTTGGTTAGGATCCGGCGTTGGCCGGTTTGCAACTTGTAACCGGTGTCTTAGAATGTACGAACGCTAGCAGGGTGTCACACGTGTCGGTTTGTCAACGACTCCACAAACACGAAAAAGATCGCCAGTCCGATCAGTGAGACCGTGCGCACGAGCCGGCTCTGCTGTTGCGCCCGCACCGACGCCGCGAGCAGCTGCACGCTGATCGCCACTAAGATCCGCTGAAGGATGTTCACCACGAGCGCCAAGAAGTCGAGCCCCGACCGCTTGGTGGCGAGCTCGTTGACCGCAGCATGCTCGGCCGCATGCACAAACCCCTGGTCAAAGAGCGAGCCGATCTCAGGGCCGAGCTTTGCCTTGATGGACGCAACCTCCTCCTGCGCGCGCTTCCGCGCCGACGCGATGGCCGACTTGCGCCGATCGTCCAAGGCCTTGTTGAGCCGCGACTGCACGGCGGTGCATATGATTGCGAACCCAAGCACAAGGGAGATGAGCTCATCCGCCGCGAGCTGCTCGTCGTGCGCTGCCTCGAGCAGCTCGTTGGCAATGTTGAAGGAGACGCTGACGCTCAGGTCAGAGCCAATGGAGCTGAGCGTGCCGAAGGTCGTGCCGCCGACGCCCCCGGTGACCTGCGTGCCCGCCAACGTGGTGGGCGCGCCGCTCATCGTCGACCTGGGCACCTCGGGCGAGTTGTCCAAGGCCGAGGTGCAGGCGGCCGGGCACGATCGTGTCCAGGCCCTCGGGCCCTTCTTTGAGTACCAGCGCGCCTCGGCGGTCTACGTGCGACGCCTCGTGCTCACGCTGCCGACCCCTGCTAGCGGAAAGCGAACCAGAGATTATGCAAAGGCCCGGGACAGCGTGACCGTCTGCGGCAGCGCCTTTGGCGCAACGCTGGGGTCGGTGTGCGCCTACCTCGAGGGCCGCGGCGTGCCGGGCGAGAAGGCCTACGTGCTGCGATCCATTCGCACGCAGCTGCTGCCGATCGCCGAGGCGCTCAAGAGCATGCGCGGCACCGACGCCATCTTCCTGTCGCGCGGACTCGCCTCGTGCCGCGTGGCACATGCGCAGCGCCCCGCAATCACCGAGCCACTCTCCCGGATCGACTCCAAGTACGGCAACCCGTACACGTGCTTGGGCGCGACCGCCGCGATCCTGGCCATCTTTGGGGTCATGGCCACCGTCCCAGTCCACGCGCAGCACTTGGTGCGGGACGAGAGCTTGGTCAAGGCGCTGCGGTGCCTCGGGGAGCAGCTTGATCACTGGCGCAGCAGCACGTGCTCGATGGCGCAGGACGCCTGGCAGGCGCTCGACGCCGAGCGACGCGCCTTACAGCGCGCAACGGACGGCGCGCGCTTGGCGCTGTACGTGTGGCAGGACGCGCCCGAGCACGAGCGCCTGCCGCGGCAGCTCGCGTGGGCGCGCATCGCCGCCTTCCCTGCGCACACGCTGGTCAACGAGTTCACGCAGCCCAACATCATGCGCGCCATCGAGACACAGTCGCTCTTCACCGCAGTGGGCAAAGACAGCGGCATGCCGCCGCCCGTGGTTGAGACGGTGCCGCTGAGCCAGATCGGCGAGGCCAAGCTGCTCACGACCAAGAAGGCGCGACCCAAGGGCGACACGGCTTCCGACGCCAGCTCCTCCTGGGTCACGCTCTCGTCGAATGCATCGTCGTTTAGCAACGTCTCCGGTGGCAGCTTGGATGGGGAGTTTGTGGCTAGGTTTGGGGTCCTGTAAGCGTTCTTTTTAATTTTTGTTACTGCAACGGCAGATACAGCCCACTACGGCAGCGTCAGCGGGACGTCGCCATTTGCAATCCCCGACCAGACCGGGCGATCAAACGCCTCGCGGTTGCCCCACTCGAGGGAATCTGTTGTGTTACGCTTGATATCGTTGAGCATGAGCGCCGCGAGGACCCCGGCGGCGCACGTCGTCTTGGCCCTCTTAAAGTGCATGAGGTTGCACATGTTCAGGTAGAAGGAGTACAGGACTTGGTCGTGGTTGTCTTCGCGCAAGCGCAGATTCTCGAGCCTCAGGCGCATGGTGTCCGAAAGCTCCGGGTTGTCCTTGTCCGCCTCGGTCTGCGCAAGCCGGATCGCCTCGCGCTGCTTGATCAGGCGCTTGAACATCTTCTTGTACATGGCATTGGAGAGGTATGTGAAGAGGGAGCGCTTGATCAGGCGCATCTTGGAGATGATCGTGATGTCGGGCATCGCATGCGCGTCTTCGTTGACGAGGTTGAAGCAGGCGATGCGGTTCCACAGGTCATCGGGCAGCTCGGGTATTGCGCCCGCCGGGGGACGCACGAGCGCTGGGGCCTCCGATCGTCGGCGCTTCCGTCCCATGGGTGCGCACCGGGCGCAAAGGGGAGAGCACGCGCACCAATTGCAAATTAGAATTGTACAGCACACGCACCCACGCTCACATCTGAACCACTTGCTGCAGGCCCTCCCACCGCCCACCCACAAACCCCGCATAGGGTGCGTACGGCTCAACCTTCTTCAGCCGCTCCACCACGAACCGCCACTTTTGGTGGTCCTCGATGCCGTCCTTGACCATCGCCTGCACAAACCAGATCTGGTAGTAGGTTGACTCGTAGATGGCGCGCATCGCAGCCCCGTCGATGCAGTTGGGGTTGGTCGAGTGGTGCCGCTCGATGAGCATCTTCTGCTTGCGCAGGATGTGCAGCATGGCAGCCGTCACGTATTGGCGCCTGAGGCCGTAGGAGACCGTGGACGTCGTCGGAAGGACGAGTCGAAGGATCGCCGCACGCTTGGAAATCCCTTCCAGCGCGTCGATGCTCCGGTTGACTTGCCTGAGGGTCTTCGGGTGCGTTTTCCATGGCGCGGGGTCGCGGATGTAGTGCCCAAGGATTTCGCCAAGGAGCTCGGGCGGCAAGTCAAGGAGCTGTGTGACCTTGCGCTCTTGCGCTTGCGCACGCACGAGCACAGCGCCATCGGATGTGCGCAGCTTCTTTGGCTCCATGGCGGTTGGGGGCCTCAAGGTCGGGCCAGGTTAGGGGTGGGCGTGTCCCCAAAGCACGCGTCGCGCCCAAACGTCTCAAAGAGCCACGCAGCCGTTTCGTCCTGCACGTGGGCGCTCGCGGCCTTGAACAGCCAGGAGGGTTTGTGCAGGAGGTTCTGCGCGTGGCCCCACTTTAGGACCTCGAGCTGGCCGCGTTGCGCAGCGTGCGGGAAGGCGAGCTCGGAGATGAGCTGGCTGGCTCCGAGGGCGTCACGCATCCATTGCAGGATGTGCAAGTGCCCATTTTCCGCCGCATTACGCGCCGCGGCTTCGGTGATCGTCACGCCCTTGCTGTGCGCGTACTGCAGAATGTCCAGGCGCCCAATCTTTGCGGCCTCGTCGCAATCGCCCGCCTGGGCCCAGAACCCGAGCCGGTTGATGGTGTCGTTCAGCCACACCAGCACGTTCAGGTGCCCACCGCAGGCCGCGCGCCAGATCATCTCCCTGGACCATGATCCCTGGTGGTCCCACGCGGCGGTTGTGCCCACGACATTATCGAAACGCGCCTCGTGATACAGCCACTGGAGCACGTGCAGGTGCCCGTTCCCAGCCGCCATGCGGCACGCACTCCCGCTCCAGGGGTAGTTCAAGTCGAAGTGAAGCCACTTCATCAGCTCCAGCTGACCGCCCCGCGCGGCCGCTTGCATCGTGGAAGGCACTGGGTGCTTGAGCTCCGTTGCGTGAGTTTGGAGGATCCACTGAACGACACGCTTGTGGCCGCCGTACGCTGCCCAGTTGAGGATGGGCAGCAAGTCGTGCTTCGCGAGGCAGTCGCGTGGCGTCTTGCCGACCTTCATGAAGCGCTTCAGAATGTGCAGGTGCCCGCACTCGGCCGCAACCGGGCAGGCAATGCGGTTCACGTTGTCGTCGTAACGCGGTTGCTCAAGGGCTTGCACAAGGAGGAGGGCCTCCAGGTCGCCCTGGCGGGCGACTGCTGCGACCACACTGTGCGTGATCTTCAGCCCGGTTGCGTACGCCCACTTAAAAAAGCGGATTGGGTGCAGGGCGTGGCTCGAGGAGCAGAGGGTGCGCTTGGGCGCGGCGGCGCGCACGGCGCGGCACGTGAGCTTGAAAGCGAGCGGCACTTTTAGGTGCCCAAAAATCTCGCGCAGCGCGTCTTGGGGCAGTTCGTCAAGCTTGGGCGCACGTGCGCACTCTTGCGCCAAGTGCGCGCACGCACGAGCACTGGCAACTTGGTCCCGCCACGAGCGCATCGGATCGGTCGGTTTGTCAGGAAAACGCATGGTTTACGCTTGTTATGATACTAAACACGCAACGGTGCACTTCCTACGGCATCTCAAGCGCCGCTACAGCCTCCTCCAGCTCCGCCAGGCGCGCCTTGATCGCCGTCACCTCGTTTCGCAACTCCTCGACAGGGTCGCTTTTTTTCCCCATGCCCCCGCAGTCGGCGCACCCGGTGTCGACTGCCCTCACGGGCTCCAGATCGAGCGCTGGCTCGTCGGCATCGGCGCGCTCGCCCACCGCCTGCGCAACGTCGTCGTCATCGTTGGCCCCCAAGCCTTGCGCGTCGCGTTCCTCGTGCGGCGTCGGATTGGGGGCGCGGTTCTTTTGGTGGATGGCGTGGAGCCGCGCCGAAAAGGGGTCGAGTCGAGGTCCCGCGAGCATCTTTGCTTATTAATACACATGCACAAGACACACATATCTATTATAGTTTCGGGAGGGGCGAAGGCGTCAACACTCGGCGCAGTAGCTCGGTGGCCACGAGGCAAAGATTGCGGCCACGGAGAAGATGACCGTGACCGGCACCAGCACGCGTAATCGCAGCCCGAGCAGCACGCTCGCAATACGCGAGGCCTCCTGGATGCCCCACGGCGAACCCGTGTCAATTGCGTCGCCAAGCGCTCCAGCCACGAGCATCACGCACTGGAACACCAGCAGGCCCGCAAACCACACGTTGCGCGTGTGCCACATGTGGCTGAGGATTGTGTGCGTGGAGATGATGCCGATGATCGCCGCGGCAATGAAGAAGAGCGCATAGAGCAGGCCCGCCACCCACCGCGCGGGTCGGTAGCCCGTGACCGACGAGAAGCACTCCCATCCGCCCTTGGAGTTGAGCCGCACGTAGTGGTATGCGGCGGCCAGGAAGACAAAGTCAAGCGCCCAGAGCATCATGCAGATGTTCATGGTAAAGTTGCCGGGCGACCGGCCGCGGTTGGACGTGAACGTGTCGTACCGGAAGACCAGCGGCCACTCCAGGAAGAAGAGCGATTGGATGATCAGGTAGACGCCAGTGAGGAAGTAGGCCAGGCGGAACGCGGGCGCCACCGTGCGGATCGTCGCAACGAGGCAGTTTTCGTAATTCCAGTCGAGCGAGACGCACCCGTTGAGGCATTGCCACGTTCTGACCGCCATCAGCTCGACCAGATACGGCTCGTCGGTGCCCATGTTCTTTTCAATCCTGCCCGCCTTGTTTGTGTAGCCATCCTCGTACCACGCACCACTCTTGGAGGACGCCATCGTGTCGCCACTTCTAGTATGCTGCTGTTGTGCAGAGGGTTATCGCACGAGGGTCACATTGGTCGCTGTGACCACGACTGGCGAGGGCGGCGGTGACGAGGGCGGTGGCGGTGATGGCCTTGGCGGCGACGGGGGCAACGGCGGCGCTCCACTGAGTGGAGGCGGCGGCGCGGTTCCCGGAACGAGGGGAACACCACTGATGGTGGCGACCGCACCTGCCGCGACGCCGGCCGTTGACGAGCTGGTGCACGAGGGGGCACCACTGCTGCTGTAGACGACTTGCTCGACCGAGAGGTGCGGAACGCCTTGGGAGCCGACTGCGATGAGCTGGTACGGCTCCGCACCACCCCGCGCACGGGCTGCGAGCGAGAGGCCGTAGCGGCGCGCTCGACCGAATGGGTCGGCCGCCCACACACAGAGCTCTGCCGGGCTGGCGGGTGTGGTGATATCGTAG
>Ga0160423_10004753_pt1 | contig 11134 bp, 2 predicted proteins | sample CRUFie14St8metaG_FD_108191 | JGI IMG/M metagenome (GOLD analysis project Ga0160423, IMG submission 108191) | Marine microbial communities from the Costa Rica Dome - CRUD Field 142mm St8 metaG | ecosystem: Environmental > Aquatic > Marine > Oceanic > Photic zone | place: Costa Rica: the Eastern... | reverse complement strand
AACATTACCACCTGCAGTACACTTTGCCATAAATTGCTTAAACTGTTCCGGATATAAATGTGAAGTGCCTTCGGTCTGCACACAAACATTAGGTCCGTTACTCAAGCAAGTCACATAATCATGGGAAACATAATTAGTGGAATAGTTTTTAGGTTGAACTGCATGTCCAGCAGAACTTATAGTTGTAGGTATATGCCATCCATTGGGTGTACCATACACTGCATTAGGATCTGTCGACCATCCACCACGTGAATTGAATGGATCGTTGCCACAAATGACATTTGAACGAGTTCTACCCTTAATCTCTCCACCGGCTCCATCCGAAATGTATATGTTTGTGCCTCTAGTTGGAACTCGTGGATCATGAAAATCAAAGCTTCCCCAGTCAGTGTGCAGATAATGAATCGTTGTATTTATAGGTGGCGGTGCGGGCGGAAATGGCGGTGGAGGTGAATATGGTGGTTGTGGTGGTAAAAATGGAGGCGATGGTGGTGGAGACGGTGATGGTGAATATGGCGGTGGCGACGGCGGAGGAGGTATAGGTGGGGGAAAAGGAGGAGGAGGCAACGGAGGGAGTGATGGAGGCGGAGACAAAGGTGGTGGTAATGAAGGTGGTAACGATGGCGGATGATTCGGAGGTGGTGGTAAAGGAGGTGGATAAGGTGGTGGAGGTGACGGTGGTGGTGGTAAGGGAGGCGGTGGATCCGGTGGTGGATGAGGAGGTGCAGGAGGAGAAGGAGGAGGTTGAGGTGGAGCAGGTGGTACAGGAGGAGGTGATGGCGGAGGTGAAGGAGGTCTTGGAGGAATTTCACGGATCCATACAAAATATTCTTGATTATTTTGTATAGTCGTCGCATCTAATACCTCGCAACCAGCATTCCAATTTGTTGTGTACCAACAATTTATCTTGATTTTATATCTAGGCACATCCTGTGTCGAACCTGCTGCAATAACGGCTAATACAGTTTCATCTGCACCCTGTGTACACATATTCCAAAAATGTTGCACATCATGACGAGCATGCCAAGAATTGAAGCTAGTCCAAGAGTCCTCATTCAATTCAATCTCTGCAAGTGGTTCAGGTGTCTTCCAATGTCCATAAGATTCGTTCCTGAACCAACTTTGATGAGGACTGCATAATGTTGTGTATTTTACATATCCAGGTGGAGTAATATCGCGTAATCCGTTTGAATTTGAAACACTATTGTCTCCTTGTATCCAATTTCCAATATTGTCGTAAAACATATATCCCAAATTATAAACTGAAGGCATTGGTGGCGGAGAAGGTGGAGAAGGAGGAGAAGGTGGTGGATGCGGTGGTAGAGGTAACAATGGAGGTAATGATGGTGGGGTTGGTGGGGTAGGTGGTGATAGAGGGGGTGGATTATCAGGCGGACTGGGTGGTTCAGGCGGAAATGTCGGTGGAGGCGGCAAACTTGGACTCACAATATCACAAAAACATAAATTTCTCACATTAGAACTTTGTACTGTACATGCATTCGTTTTATAATAACAAAAATTTTGCGTACCTCCACCGCTACGTTGATATTTGTGATATATACACTCCGAATTCGATATTACAAATTGAGCATGATGATTACAATTGCTAGTTTCTTGATAAAATGTACAGGTTTGTGACGAAATTGCATTATTGAACACTGACTGAAAATAATTATTATACGCAGACTCTGCGACATTTGTATCTGAATACAACGCGTTTGGAACACTGGTATGATAAAAGTCTCTCATATGTTGATACATTTCATAATTTCCACACCTAGATCCAAGTTGAGTACAAGCTGTGTTGCAACTTTCGTTTTCCTGAGCAAGTATGAGTGTATTCATCGGAGGACTTGGTGGCGGTGCAGGTGGATTTTTTGGAGGATATGGCGGAGAAGGCGGCAAAGGTGGAGGTGATAGTGGAGGCGAAGGTGGAGAAGGTGGGAAGGGAAGTTGTGGAGGAGGTGGTGGACTTGGACTCAAAGCATCACAAAAGCACAGACTGCGAATATTTGGATTCGGTGTACCACAATGTTTAGCCGATCCTGCATATATACAGAAATTATCAGTATTCCATTTTTTATAAATACATTGATTATTCTGAGTATTCCAGCCAGGGTGTCCATCTTTACAACCAGTCCATTGCGATTCGGCATAATATTGGCTACATGAAGCACCCGCTGTTGAAAATGCGTACTGATAAAATGAATTATATGCAGACTCTGCCGCTGTATTACTTCCATAATTAGAGCTGGTGTATTCATTCATAAAGTAATTGTAAAACCCACCATTTTGGCAATTCGAACCTGCTTGATTACAAACATCATTGCACGTTTGTGAATTTAAACCTAAGCGAAGCATAATTCCAGGTGGAGATGGCGGTGGAAAAGACGGAGGGTGATTTGGAGGAGATGGAGGTGATGGAGGAGATGGTGGTGGCAAAGGTGCAGGAGGATGATTGTTTCGAACATAAACAAATGAGAAATTATACGGCATTGCTGGTGTCCCATCTCCATGATAAAGTGAAGCACTCACTGGATTTGCAGTATTTAAACACGGCGTATCCCACGAAGTTGCATACCAACAGTAATATTCTTGTCCACCATTACCAATCGCCTGCACATGAACAGCAACGATATCATCAATGTTTGCACCTTCAGTACATAAACAGAACCAGTTCGAATTTTGCCAATTATACGAATCACAAGCATCCGTTTGATAATGATCAATAGCAACTCCATCCACTGATACATAAGTTCCTATCCACGCATTTGTCGCAGAATTATCAATACGCCAACGATTGGGTTGATTATTATTAGGAAAATCCAAACGAGGACCATATGTACGGAAAGCACCAGGGGTGCACAAAATTGACGGGATAAACTTGCCATTACCAAGTTCGTTCTGAAAAGAAGTTTGCTGATATACCACATCTAATAAACTAGGTATCGGAGCAAGTGGAGGTGGTGGAAAATCTGGTGGTGGAGGTAAAGGAGGAGGCGGCGATGGTGGTGGCACGGGTGGAGGAGAAGGTAACGGAGGCGGTGATGGAGGTGGTGGTGATGGTGCTCGATTCACAACATGACACTGAATTTCACCAGATAGAGGCGAAATCAAATCAACTGTATCGACGATGCCTGAACCACTAAAACCATCGATCCATGTATACCCAGATGAAGTCATATGAGACATGTCTTGACCTGCATCAAACAATATTCTGCATGATGGCGAGTACACTCCGTTCAATTCATCGACATATTGATTGCACATACTCGCATTCACAAACGAAGCAAAACTCAATGAACTTGTTACTATGGATTGAAACCCGTGCGGCCAAAATGCCGTAAACGATGTAGAATGTAAACTTATACTCTTGTATAAAGAATTCGGATACGGTTTACATGTCATTGTTGCACTTGAATGTTTAGAAATCGCTTCGAGTGTTGCAATACATCTGCCAAGGGATTCAATAAAATCCGCAAAATTCGAGAAAGTTGGAGTATGGATATTCATTGTAGATAAAAGTAGTGCCCAATCGACTGATACAATAGGAGATCCTGTACTCACACCCAGTAAAGTGTAATTACTTGCATACAATTGCCAATCTTGCTCCAAATCACCATTTTCCCACATATAAGTAAACCATTCTGGAAAAGCGGTTAATGTACTACCCTGTGTATAAAATCCTAAAAGGCCTAAACTCGGATGCGTACACTGGAATGTGGAAGCGATTGGAGATGGCAAAGGTGTAGTTGAAGACGATAATCGACGATTCCAAGGGAAAAATGGAGGAAGGGGTGGCTCTGAAATTCTTGGTGGAGATGGAGGAATCAAACGTACACCGATTGGAAGTGGCGATGATGATGGAGCTGTACTATAACTATTCAAGGTAAAATGATTCACTTTACATGCAGACTGAAAATTATGATACATTGCACCAGATGTTGTTGTAGGATTTCTCCAACTTGTTAATTCGCTTGAAGATGGTGCATCTAAACTCCAGACATGCCCGCCTTGATTATCTTTAAAAACTTTCCAATCTTTTATTACACCTCGAAAATACAAACTACTATGCTCACATGCATGACAACCATTACGATTATACCAAGACATAGCGCCATAAATTCCCCAATTCTGCGCTACTCCCTGTCCATACATCCATGCATTACCTCTTAATCCCGTATTTTCTATGTAAGTATTACCACTGGTAAGATCGAGATCAAAGACAGATCCATCTTGACTATCTCCGTTTGCCTTAAAAGCGTAAACTCTACCATTAGTATTCCCAATTCTGATAACTATTTGATAAAAATAATCCTTTTGAAAATTCAAACCATTTGCATTACCAGGTTGATGAAAAACCAAACCATTGGGTCCAGTCATCAAAAACCGTCTATGTGTGATTTGCCAATCCGCACAAGCAGCATTATTATAACATTCATAATCAGTATTAAGAATACTTGCATGATTTATAGTCTCGGTATTCGTCCACTTTATAATAAATGATACCGTAACAAATGGATCATTCCATGAATTGCCATCGAAATCTCCAAACATTTTCATTTCTCTTGGCCAGATGTACTTGAAACAATCATTCCCACCATACCGGATCCCACGTTGAAGATCAGTAGATGTGCACAAAGTTGTACGTCTGGCTTCTGTTCGAATAAAACAGTAGCAGCAATTATTCGGATCTGCACTTGATCCAGATGTTCCACCATGACATGGCCAATTAGCAGCAGTAGAATGAGCATCATATGTATTACTATCGTAAGTGCCATCATATTCACACGTTGTTGGAAGAGGAGATGCAGGCGGTGGTAAAGGTGAAGGTGGTAAATCTGGTGGAGTGGCAGGCGGTGGTTGTGGTGGCGGTGACGGTATATAAAAGGAAGCTTGATACCGACACGAAGAGCGGAAATAGTGGAGGACTGGTGGACGTGTACTTCCATCTTTGAATTCTTGAAGATGGGTATTCGTCACAGATGCAGAACTTGTAAATCCATAAGCGGTATCGTACACTTTCCAATCTTTTAGAACCCCACGCCAATTTTGAACTACTGTGTCTCCGCCATACACATAGTAACCCCATCCATCTACATCTGTAGTTTGTCTGATCCATTTTCTTGTTTGAGCACCACAATTCTTGCCTGTCGTTGTAGCTTGAGTATGTATATGAGCAAGCGTCTCGGAATCATACACAGAAAACCATCCATTTGCATTTACAGGAATCACTATCACGAACAAGTAAAATTTGTCGTTGAGTAAGATGGCATTTTGATCTAAAGTATTCGTTGAAGTTGTTGAATGAGTCCCCATCCAACATTCATTTGGTGAATTCCAGAAGTTATTCGTACCTCCATCATTTACATTTCGAAGATCAAAGTGATACCTACCAAATCTCCAATTCATGGTGTAATCTGTAGTAGATGAAATGAAAGATGAATGATCCCGGTATGCACCATTAAGAAAGTCACCAGGGTTAGTATTTTGAGTATCGTATTTCATTTGAAATGCAATAACCGTATCATCCAATCCATAATTAAACATGGCATTTTCGCGAGCCATTTGTCGTTTCTTGCAATCGTTCTCGTATCCACCATACCATAAGGGACGCGCAGTTGTTGTACACGTTTGTGTCACGTTTTCAATCGTTCGTCTCCAGCAGTAGCAGCATTCATGACCCATCGGACCACAGTCGTAAGAATCATTTTGATAATCATTCCCGTTTCCCGTATCGTGATGACAAAACCCTAGAGGCGGAGATTTCGGAGGAGGGGGTGATTGGGGAGGTGGTATTGGAGGCAATGGAGGAGGAGGAGATGCAGGCGACGGTGGTGGCAAAGAAGGTGGCGGTGATAGCGGCGGTGGAGATGGCGGAAGAGGAGACGGCGGCGGAAGTGGTGGTGGTGAAAACGGAGGTGACCCTGGTGGAACAGGCGGCGAAGGCGGATACGGAGCGTACTCACATGACGATTTAAACCAATGTTTATCACTATAAGTTCCGTCACCATTTTTTGTAGGTTGTCTGCCATCTTTCCAAGTATTCAAGTTATCCACTGTAATTGGGATATGACAATCTCGTGTGCACTGATCTGCATCATTGATTTGACAATTTGTACATGCAGCTGTTGTCTGAGCATCAATCACTCTCCAATTTTTTATACTTGCATACGTATTTGATAACCATGTATATGATGTATCAATGGCGTTATTAAACAAGTTCAAGTCAATAATACTACCACATAAATTCAGACATGATGCTGCTGTACAACTGCACTGATAATCGGATGGAGCAAGATCTGCCCAATAAGCTCTAGGGTACCCTTCCGAAGTTGTAGTAAAGTTTTCTTCAAAAACATACATTCTTGTGTGTACTCGTCTATCATGACCATTCACATATTCACGTCCTCGTCCAACTTGTATGACAAATTGATAAAATTGTCCAACTTCAAGCGTCCCATTCAAATATGGATATTGGTTGATACCCAAGGCAGTCTTCTGAAGTTCATTTCCACTTGTTGACGAACCTCCAGGTGCTTGCCAAGTGCGCCTTTGATTGTTTTGATTTTGTGCCCCGATTTCAAAACGGTTGTAATAATTATTGTACGCTCGAAACCTAAGTTGGAATTTTGATGAAATTATATTGTTGTCATTATTATTTCCGTTTCCCTGTATGAAGGGTTCATGAAACTTTATTTGAAAAGTCAGAGTTTGGTAATGATTATTTGGAAGCATTTCCGGAATCCGAGATGCACTATATGTTTGACAATTATCACCACCAGCTTCTAATGGTCGATCACTGCATGTAGAGTTACCATCAAATCCTACAGTTCTCTCAAAATTATAACACGCTTGCTTCGTGAGTGAATCTTTACATGACCAAGTCTGACCATTGACAGGATTGGAATCAAAATGACATGAATCTGGTGGACTGGGTGGTAAGGATGGAGGTAAAGGTGGTGGTGGTAAAAGGGGTGGTGGTGGAGCAGGAGGAGCAGGTGGCGACGGCGGTGATGGACCATAATTACAAGATGATCGAAACCAGTGTCTCCCAGTATCGATTCCGTTTTCCCATGTTTGAACATCTCCTTGTTTCCACAAGTCTAGAGTTGTATTGCTTGGACTTATAATAGAATGATAAACTTTCCAGTCTTTAATAACTCCATTAAGAGAATTACCATGTCCATCATGCATCCAATAATCGCTATATGAATATTGTGCATTATTTGTAATCCAATTTGTGCCTACAACAAGTCTAGATGAATCGACTCGCTTAATCAATGTATTATTTTCATCAAATACAAAAATACTTCCTTGTGTTGATTCTGTAATATGAAGTACAATTTGATAAAAGACATCAATCTGCAACCACGGACTAAATGTTTCATGCAATGTCCAATGACATGTCGTACAGTATTGATCACCTGCATTGTATCTGTACATGTGGATATCACGCGTACTTACTCTGAATTGAAATTGGCCATGTCCACCTGATTGATAAACTTGACTCTGAGTTATAATTCTTCCTTGACTATCATCATAAAACTTTATGAGAAAAGTAATTGTACGTGCACTGTCCGCTTTAAACATTTCGGGTATACGAGAAGCACTATACGAATCACAATCTTCACCACCTGCTTCTAAAGGTCGTAGGTTAGAGCATTGAGTATTGCCATTCGCTGTTGATTTTTGCATACAATAACAGCATTGTTTTGTTAATGGATCTTTACATGGCCATCTGTCGTTCACAGAACGATCAGATGTTTGATAATGACATATATCCGGCGGACTTGGTGGCGGACTTGGTGGAGAAGGTGGCGAGGGAGGAGGTGGTGAAGGTGGTGGGGGTAAGGCTGGAGGAGAGGGTGGTGACGGTGGATCTGGCAAATATGTACATGACGATCGAAACCAATGATTTTCATTTCGTACACCATTATCCCATGTCGGAATTTCACCATTCTTCCACATAATCAAAAGAGTATTCGTTGGCACAATCTCACTATCAAACATACGCCAATCTTTTATGACACCTTTTTGATTTTGCATCCATACATCCTCATTCGGGTGACCACTAGGATTATTCTGATATCTGCTTTGACCATGTGTATAATAATTACCATTTTGGTCGTATGAAGCTGCATTATTTCTTAAAAATGGCCAAATGAATGCCGCATTTGCGGTAAATGTAAATGTTGCGTTTAAAATATTCGTTAAACCATTGTCATATACGTGAATTTGTACTTCTCCATTTTTCATAATAAACACATATTGATAAAACTCATTTAATTCCAAAGAAGTTGCAAATGTCGCATATCTTATTATAGCCTGGCCATTTGAACGTTTATATTGACCCAATTCTATACCATTCAAGTGAATTTTCATTCTCACGTATCCTGCATCCGCTGCATTATGTACGAATTGATTGCCAATCGACCATTGACTTCCCGATTCCACGGTATAATCATTTTTCCATGTAAGAGTATACACATTTGTTTGTGTATCAAGTAATTTCATCTGAAATGTAATCGTTTTTCCTACATCTGCATTCGCCCACATACTTGGAATTCTTGAAAACGCGTAATCTGCACAATCGTCTCCACCCGCATACAATGGTCTTCTTGAACTTGGACACGTGCTTGTACTATTACTGATCAAACAGTAACAACAATCTAGAGAATGACAAGGATAATCTTCATTTCCATCATAGTCAATATAATGACAATATAATGGCGGAGAAGGTGGAGGAAACGGAGGTGGTGGAGTAGGAGGTGGCGGAGACGGAGGTGGAGAAGGAGGAGGTGGAGAAGGAGGCGGAGACGGTGGTGGTGAAACAGGTGGTGGAGGCAATGGTGGTGGAGGGGTCGGTGGAGGAGGGGCTGGTGGTGGTGGCAAAGGAGGTGAAGAAGGAGGCGGAGGCAAAGGAGGAGGAAGAGGAGGTGGTGGAGAAGGAGGAGGAGAAGGAGGAGGTGGAGATGGTGGCGGAAAAGGCGGTGGAACAGGTGGCGGTGATGGTGTCACTGAGTGTGCAAATGCTCCATACTCGATACCACGTGCATCCAATAAGACTGCATCGTTCATACATTGTGAAAATGTAGAATGCCTTGTCAAATAATTATAGGCAGCTCCATTCACATCATGACAATTACCTTGACCTCTATATAGAACTTGAGTCATATCTGGAAAAACAGGTGCAGGTGGTGGAGGTGATATATAAGATGTATTTGTAAAAAAACCAATCATACACAAATACAACCCAGCTGGCATTCTTCCATTGTACAGCAAAAAAAAAATTGGATGGAAAAAAATATCTCTTGCTAACGATACACGATACATCATGAGCTTTCATCCTCAATCCAAAACTGATATTCGCATCCTTCACATTTTTTTTCTTCTACTAATTGTTTCACTCTGTGAAAAAAGTAATTATTGTTTTCGAAAGCTATATTTTCATGTATTGATTGTGTGACGTTATTTAAAAGTCTTTCTTGTATTGTAACAGGTATATTGATAGGTTTTGCTGTGAGTCTTGATCCGATTTCAAATAATATTTTTCCTAAATAATACTGATCTGTTGCAAATTTATATGTCGCTTTTCCGCCAATTTCGACACTTTTTGTTGCAAACTTAAGTGAATGAAGTGCATCTTTTAGATTCGAGAATATTACAATAATCAATTGATTAAGTATTGTTTCTAGTAATAAGACTATGAAATCACTTATATTCTTGCTTTCGGTACCTTTGTATGTTGTTTTCAAAAGTTTTGAAGTTTCTGCTCTGTTTGATTTTTTCTTCAAGAAAGAAAACGGGTTCCTTGGGCTCTTCGGGCTCGTTGGGCTCTTCGGGCTCTTCGGGCTCTTCGGGCTCGTTGGGCTCTTCGGGCTCTTCGGGCTCGTTGGACTCTTTGGTGTAGTCGATGTAATGATTTTATTTGCTGCTTCTTTTGTTTTGTCAAATGCCAATCGTGCTGCTCTTTGCGCTTTTTGTTCTGCATCTTTTGCTATATTTTTTAACTTACTCATTTTGCCGGCACCGGCTCCTGCTACTTGGTAAAGACTTCGACTTGTTGTCGATCCCAAATAACCTGCCGCTTCTTTTGCTTTAGCTGAAATCGTCTGTAAAAATTTTGTATAGGAATCTTTATGTGTATATTTGCATCCGAGTACTCGTGACATAATTTCAACAATCCAATCATTTACCAACAATATTATAGTACTGGGTCCTAACTGTATTTGATTCAATAAATATAATAAATTGGAATAATTATTCTCAAACTCCTTTTGTAAAATTTTATATGAAGCGTCCAACATTTTTGTGATTGGAACTATCCCATTGCTATCCGGTTCTTGAAGAAATTGGAAAAGATGATCTATGATACGTGATACGTCATAGTATACTTTTTCATTATTTTGCTTTCTTCTGGTCAAAGCACAACCAAAATGTTCCGATAAAATTAAGAAAGATTCTCCAATTATCGTGACCGCGTAATCTTTATTTTTTAACATGGATCCTGTCAAGTAAGATAGTTTTGCTACATCTATTCCTGCAGCAACGGTATCTTCCACATAATGTATGCCTGCAGAAACTTTATTTTTGATTCGTTGAGCTACACCGCTACCATATTGAGGGTCAATATAGTTCGATTGCATATCATGTAAAAGTCGTAATTGTCTTTCTGCATGCCATTCCATTTTCTCTCAATATGAAAAAAAAAATGATAATAATAAATGATGAAGTGTACTTATTGCAAGAAAAAAAAAACATGTGATAAGGATGCTAACAAATTGTTTATGCGCTTACCAACATCATTTCAAAAAAAAGTGTGTGATCAGGTCGGAAGCACGTCTTCGTGTGATGATAAACAATGCATTTTGTGTGATACCCATTTTTGGCAGGGAGTTAGAAATATTCAAAGTAGGATTTCTAAAGCTCTACTACTAGTAACACTCAATGCCATTATATGTGATATGTCCGGAATGGACAATGTCGATTGCAATAACATGAAAATATATGATAATTTGGACAAAAATTCATGAGCGTTTCGAGTTTTCTTCAAATTCAAGTGCTTGTTTACTCGATGGTTGCAATTACTTTCAGTACAAAATGATCATCAATCATTAATCATCATTCTTTT
>Ga0160423_10004751_pt1 | contig 11135 bp, 11 predicted proteins | sample CRUFie14St8metaG_FD_108191 | JGI IMG/M metagenome (GOLD analysis project Ga0160423, IMG submission 108191) | Marine microbial communities from the Costa Rica Dome - CRUD Field 142mm St8 metaG | ecosystem: Environmental > Aquatic > Marine > Oceanic > Photic zone | place: Costa Rica: the Eastern... | reverse complement strand
CCACTCATTGCAACTAAAATCCTCATGACAGTTCCTTTATAGTCTTTTTGACAATTTCAGCACACTTTTCACCATCACCCTTTTGTGTATTCCAACCAAAGCTGAATCTAAGATGATTATTAATAACCTGTTCATCAACTTTCATAGCTTTTAAAACATGCGATGGTTTCTGTGCGCCACTAGCACACGCAGAGCCCCTTGAGACCCCCATCCCATTTAAATCTAAAGCTACCATTAATGTTTCTGAATTTATATCCTTGAATTGTATATTAGATATATGACATAATCTCTCTACATTCTCTCCAACTACTCTTAATTCAATATTTTCTTTAAGGTAATTTTCAAATATTGTTTTTTCGTTTTCAATTAATTCAACATCTTTTTCTAAATTGTTTTGTTGTTCTTTAAGAGCTGCGGCTAAACCAGCAACACCAGAAACGTTTACTGTGCCGGCTCTTCTTTCAAGTTCTTGCTTTCCACCATGCAAAAAGCTTGGAATTTTTTTTCCTGTCTTTAAAAACATAACTCCAATACCTTTGGGTCCGCCAATTTTGTGACCTGAAATAGCGGCACTTTCAATTCCAAGATTGTGAAAGTTTAATTTTTTAGTTGCAACAGCTTGTACTACATCTGAATGAAATAATGTATTTGGATTAATATCCTTGACTATTTTTGACATTTCTTCAATTGGTTGGACTACTCCTGTTTCATTATTTGCATACATGACTGATGCAATTATGGTATTTGAATTAATAGACCTACTAAATTCATCAATATTTGTAACCCCTTCACCATCACATGAAACAAAATTAACATTGAATCCTTTGCTATGTACATTTTCTGCAGAGGCTAAAACAGCTTCATGTTCAATCTGACTCGTTGTAAGCTCAGCAGTAGTGTCCTTGTCTGTAAAAGGTGTCTTAATAATCCAATTATCTGCTTCAGTCCCACCACTAGTGAATGTTATTTCATTAGGTACTGCACCAAAACAACTTGCTATATATTCCCTTGATTCCTCAAGTATATTTTTAGCTTTTCGAGACATTGCATGGCCGCCAGAAGAGTTTGCATAGGCATCCATTTCTGTTTTTTTGTATGCTTCAAATGCCACCTCACGCATAGGAGTTGTTGCTGCATGATCTAAATATATATAATCATTTTTATTCATATATATTTATTTTACTTATGAACTAATATTGTTTAACAAGCAATGAGTAAAAGAATTGAAGTTTCAACAATCATTCACAAGCCTATTGAAGTGGTTTGGGATGAAGTAAAAATTATGAAAAATCATGTAAATTGGATGCAGGATGCAGCCAAAATTGACTTTCTATCTGAAAATGAAGCTGGCATTGATACAAAAATGAAAGTGTTGACAAAAGTTGGGCCATTTACTTTAAATGATATTATTACGGTTACAACGTGGGACGAAATGAAAAGTATAGGAGTAGTTCATGAAGGGATTGTTACTGGTGAAGGTGCATTTTATTTAAGTAAAAATGATGAGAGCTCGACAAAATTTCAATGGATAGAAGATTTAAAAGCACCATATTATCTCGGTGGACCGATTGCAGAATTTTTCGGAGGTTTTGTCTTAAAACTAATCTGGAAGAATAATTTGAATAATTTAAAAAATATTTTAGAAAAATGAAAAAATTTTATACGACTTTTTTAATTTTACTTTTAGTTTCATGTTCAAGTAGTGGAGATTCTGAAGCAACAAGCAACGATGGAAGTCAGTCTGAAGATATAGTTTTTGAACAAGGATTTGGAAAAAATCCAAGTGAGTATGTCGCAAACTGGAATAAACTCGTTTCAGAAATTTCTAGTGACGAAGAGACTCTCTTATTCTTTTCAATAAACCCTGAGAATGTTCAGTGGACTTCGACAGATAGAAATATGCTTTACTATCAGTTTGGATTAAGTGAAAATACTCAATCTTTATTCGTATTAAACCTTCTTGTTGCTGACGACATTGTTGAGGGAGTTGAGTTCTTTTCACCTGCAGCAAATGATGAAGTAACATCTCAGAGAGCTCGTTTATTCTTTTTGATCATTATTGCAATGTCTGATGACTCTTTGGACAAAGATGGAAGAGAGTCTGTTCTGTCTAAAGTAGGCCTTTATGATGAGGTAGATAGTCCAAATCAAATTGGTGGTGGTGTGACTATTAACAAGGTTAGGTACGTGATCGAGCCATTAGTTGATCGTGGAGTTTTGAGAGGTATTAGCTTTTATTCAACAAGAGTTTCTGAATAAATTAGCTGGCTATAACTTCCGTTACACCAGGTACTTTGTCTTTTAGTATTCTTTCTATTCCACTTTTTAGTGTAGCAATGGACATTGGACATCCTTGGCAAGCACCAAGCATTTCTATATTAACAACACCATTTTTAACAGATGCTAGTTTAATATCTCCACCATCAGCTTGTACTGCAGGACGAATGTACTCGATGGTATCATTTAATATCTCCATATCTACTTCAGCATTTGGATCACGATCTTTAACTTCTGGAAAATTTAAATTTGCCATATATTAATTATATTGTATTTCACTTCCAACGGAACTTAGTAAATCAACAATATTTTCATAACCTCTCTCAATATGGTCAACCCCTGTAATCAAGGACTCTCCATCAGCTTGTAAAGCAGCGATTATCAAACTTGCTCCAGTTCTTATATCGGTTGAGTGCACTGGTGCCCCGGATAATTCTTTTACCCCTTTTATCATTGCATGTTGCCAGCCAGATTGTATATCTGCACCCATTCTTTGAACTTCTGGTATCCATTGAAACCTCTGGTCATAGACATTTTCAGTTATTATTGATGTGCCATTAGCTTTTAATAAACATGCCCCAAAAATAGGTTGTAAGTCTGTTGCTACTCCTGGAAATGGAAGTGTAGAAATCTCAATCGAGGAAATTTCTTTTACGCTATTTATTTCTATAGAATTTTCATTAATAACTAAATCAGCACCCATTTCTTGAAATTTCTTTAATTCCATAGGCAGACAATTTGGGTCAATCCCTTTGATTACACCTGATCCATGGGTAGCTAAGAATGCAGCAAGATAAGTTCCTGCAACAACCCTGTCTCCAATAACTTCATGATTGGTACTTTTAAGAGAATCGACTCCCTGAATTGTAATTTCACTTGTACCCTCACCTTCGATTTCGGCACCCATATTTTTAAGCATCTTCACTAAATCAACGACTTCCGGTTCTCTTGCAGCATTTTCAATAATTGTTGTTCCGTCAGCTAATACAGCTGCCAGTAATGTGTTTTCTGTTGCTCCAACTGATGCATAAGGAAGATTGATTTCAACACCTTTTAGTCCATCTGTTTTTCCAATAAGTACACCGTGGTCAAGTTCAAAGCTGGCACCCATTTTTTCTAGTGCCTCAATATGCATTTTGACAGGTCTTGGACCAAGCTGATCACCACCTGGAAAAGCAATTTTAACTTCCCCCTTTCTTGCTAATAAAGGACCCAAGACAATAATTGAAGCTCTCATCTTTTGAACAACTTCATATGGGGCTTCCACTGAGATATCTGTTGGAGAATTAATCTCTAAAGTTTTATCATCAAGTTTTGATTTTATTCCAAGAACATCCAGCACTTCTTGCATGTAATAAACATCTGCAATATTTGGGACATTATCTATTTTATAAATTCCTTCTGAAAGTATTGGAAGGATCATTTGCTTTAAAACAGCATTTTTTGCACCAGAAATTTCAATAGTTCCCGTTAATTTTTTTCCACCAATTATTTGAATGCTTTTTTCCACTAACATTGATACTACTTAGAAAATAGACGTAACAAAAGAAATGATAGATTCATTAGAAATACTTAAGAAAAACAATCATATTGATTGTTCAAATACACTACTAGATTTAATAAGCTCTGAAATTAATGACTCTGAAAACTATAGTCTTGGATTATCAGGTGGAAGTACACCTAAGTTTTTTTATGAATTATTTGCTGAAAAATATAAAGATTTTTCAAATATTTATCTATGGACTGTTGATGAAAGACATGTAGATGTAAATGATGAAAATTCTAATCAAAGGATGATTAATTCAATTTTTAGCAATTCTAATTTAAATATCATTGATTACTCATTCGAAGAAGATCCCGGTCATTCTGCAAAAAACTACACCACTAAAGTTTTTAGCAAAGTTGATAAATTTAATGCTGCAATATTAGGAGTTGGAGAAGATGGTCATGTTGCATCATTATTTCCAGATACAACTGCTTTAAATTCCTCTGAGATAGGTTTTGTTCAGAATGAAGTAAATATTCTTACTAGATGGAGAGTTACTTCTACTTTTGAACTATTAAAAAATGTTGAAGACGTATATTTACTTGTAACAGGTGATAATAAAAAAGATATTATTAAAAAAATAGGTAAAGAAAATGATTTACCTGTAAATGAATTAATTCGCTTAAGAAAAAAAACAGTTTTATTGACTGACCAATAAAATTTATTATTTATATAATATTCTTAGAGTCATCTTTGTGTCAGTTTGAACCACTACACTAATCCTTCTACCCTGTTGGATGGTGACTCTATTGTTTGAAAAAATATATGAAAATTAAAAATTACCTTCAAATACTTCTGACATCTTCTTTGTGGGGATCTTCTTTTTTAATGATGAAATATGCCTTAGAAGAACTAGATGCTTTTAATATTGCTTTTTACAGAATTCTCATAGGTATGATTTTCATAAATTTAATTGACTTCAAAAAAACTTCGTTTTCATTACGCCAGCATTTTGAATTAAGTATGGTTGGTTTACTTTGGATGTCATTTCCTTTTTACTTATTTGCTAAAGCAGAAGAAACTATAACATCTAGTCTTGCTGGACTAATAAATGGGTCCACACCTATTTTTATAAGCCTTGTTGCCGTTTTAATTTTTAAAAATAAAATCACAAAAAAACAGATTATTTATCTATTTACTGGATTTGTTGGAATTTATTTTGTTTCATTTGGTTTTAGCAATGCATTTAATGAATTAAACCTCGGCGCATTATTAGCATTATTAGCTTCTGTAAGTTATGGTTTTGCAGCAAATATAGTCCAGCCCCTCATCAAAGAACACGGATCTTTGAAAACATTAAAAATAGCTTTGAGATATGCAACTATGATTTCGCTTGTTTTGTTAATTGTTAACAGCGGGCCCTCTCTTCCAACATACAATATTTCTTTATTTCCAATACTCCTACTAGGAGTAGGAAGTAGTGGAATTGCCTTTTTATCTTTTTATAATTTAATTGATGATGTCGGAACAGTAGCAGGATCAATAACTGTTTATATAATTCCAATATTTTCTACTATATTTGGATTTACTTTTCTTAATGAAACAACTGAAGTAATTCAATTAGTTGGGATATTTATTGTAATATTTTCGGCGTTCCAATTTTCAAGAATTAAAAATTAATTTTTTGGGGTTACAAATAAACCCTCAGATACTGCTGCTATTTCACCATTGTCTAAAAATAATTCAGCTTTATAAATCGAACCCTTTTCGCTAAGTGAATCTCTCCATGCTTTAACAGTGACTTTCTTATAATCTCCAGTAACTGGTCTTATGTATTTTGCTGTAAAAGTTTTAGTAACAACCATTTCGCCGAGTAAATAACTTAAAGGACCCATTGTGCAATCCATATAAGCATCAAGAATCCCACCTAAAGTAACATCCATCGGGTTAAAAAATTTCGAGAGAACAGGAAAATCACAAATAAGTGACTCTTCTCGTTTATTGAATTCGACGAAGTTTCCTTCTAATTCAATATATATGTTTGGAATCGGTAGATTACCCCATGTTTCATCACTCATAAGTAAAGTATTCTAGTTTAAATTGGCTACTTTGAATAATCAAAGTAGCCAATACAGGGTATGAGTTATATAACTAATTTAGAATTCTAGTGTGACAGATTATGTGCCTTTGGGGTGCCAAACAGTTTTTGTCTCAAGAAAAGGCAATATAGATGATAACCCGGAAATAGAAGGCAAAGAAACTATTCTTTTTACTGAACTAGATGCATTTTCTTGGATTCTCTTTAATCCATCGTTTTCGATTTCTTTATGTAATGCAACAAGATTTATTTCTACATGTTTACTAACATCATCAAGAATGTTTTCAAATTTTCCTGTGAGTATATTAAGTGACCCTGGTGGAAAATCAGAATTATTAATATCTTCTGCAAATTTTAGCGCTAGGACACTACTTTCCTCTGAGTATGAGATTACTGAGCAACCAATAGTTAAAGGAGGAAGCAAGCTCGATAACAGATCATTTAAAGAAACTGTTGATTTACTGAGTGTGAATACTACTCCTATAGGATTTTGATGAGAAATATTAAAATACTCTTCAGAAACTGGATTCAAATTACCAGCTAATTGTTCCCATTTATCTGCCAAACCAGCAAACCAAATGATATTTTCTATTGCTAGCTCTATATCTTTATTAGCTTTTTGTTTTGACATTCCATGAGAAACTAATAGTTCGATATAACTTTCTTTATTTCCCTCTATCATCTCCGAAAGTCTGTACAGTATTTGCATTCTGGTGTATGGTGTCATCCCATTCCATTTATTAAATCCGGATTTTGATGATGTGACAGTATCTCTAACATCTTTTCTTGATGTTAGTGGAAGTTCGTAGAGTTCATTTTTCAACTCTTTTGTGTATGTTTTGCCAGATTCTGAACGAACATATTTACCATCGACATAATTTTTATACGTTTTTTTAATATCTATCATGATGATGCCTTTAAATATGACAGAAGGCCGTGCCTTCCACCTTCTCGTCCAAATCCTGATTCTTTATATCCACCAAATGGAGACGATGGATCAAATTTATTGAATGTATTTGCCCAAACAACACCAGCATCAAGCCTATCTGCTGTCCACAATATTTTAGATCCCTTTTCAGTCCACACTCCAGCAGATAAACCATATTCAGTATTATTTGCTATTTCAACTGCCTCTTCTGGTGTCCTGAAAGTTAACGTAGTCAATACAGGGCCAAATATCTCTTCCCTAGCAATTGAATAAGAAGGTTGAACATTAGTAAACAAAGTTGGTCTAAACCAAAATCCATTACCTGGTAATTCACATTCAGTTTGAAACAGTTCGCCACCATCTTCAACGCCTTCATTAACTAAACCAGTAATTTTATCTAACTGTTCTTTTGAGTTTATAGCGCCAATGTCAGTGTTTTTATCTAGTGGGTTTCCAACTCTAAGTGACTGCATTCTTTTCTCTAATTTTTTAACAAATGTATCATGTATTGACTCTTGAAGAAGCAGCCTGCTTCCAGCACAGCATACATGACCTTGATTAAAAAATATACCATTTACTACTCCTTCAACAGCTTGATCGATTGCAGCATCTTCGTACACAATATTTGCAGCTTTGCCTCCTAATTCAAGAGTAAGCCCAACATCTCTACCAGCTAATGATTTCTGTATAAGTTTTCCAACTTGAGTAGATCCTGTAAAAGCAATTTTATTAATATCTTTGTGATTAACTATAAGAGAACCTGTCGACCCATCTCCTGTAACAATGTTGACAACTCCGGGAGGAAGGCCTGCTTGTTCACAGATTTCAGCAAATAGTAAAGCTGTTAGTGGTGTAGTTTCTGCAGGCTTTAATACAACTGTATTTCCTGTAGCTAAAGCAGGTGCAATTTTCCAAGCGAGCATTAATAGTGGAAAGTTCCAGGGTATTATTTGACCTACTACCCCATATGGTTTCAGGCTTTTTGTTGCCCAAGAAAGATCTAATTTATCTGCCCATCCAGCAAAGTAGAAAAAATTAGCTGCAACCTGTGGTAAATCAAAATCTCTGGACTCTTTAATGGGCTTTCCTCCATCAAGAGATTCTAAAACTGCAAATTCTCTTGATCTTTCTTGTATTAACCTAGCTATTTTAAATAAATATCTTGAGCGTTGATTTGGTGTCAGTTTTGACCAAACTTCTAATCCTTCTTTTGCAGCCTTTACAGCACTATTTATATCTTTTTCATTTGATAGTGGGACTTTTGATAATAATTCTTCTGTTGAGGGTGAAATGGTATTTATATATTTTTTACTCTTTGGTTCTACAAATTTACCACCAATATAATTTGTATACTTTTTTTTGATAGATACTATGTCAGGTGATTCTATAGATTCCGAGTATTGCCAATCAATCATTTTAAATCATCCCCTAGGAAAATAATAGCCAGCTTGATAGGCCCCTGTTTTAAGTTTTTTTATTTGTTTTAATACATCATCTAGAAGACTTGATGCCCCAAATCTAAATAATTCAGGATTTAACCAGTCAGAACCCATTTCTTCATTTATCATTACTAAATATCGAATGGCATCTTTTGCATCTCTAATGCCTCCTGCTACCTTGATGCCAGCTTTTACTCCTGTCATAGATTCAAAATCTAATACAGACTTAAGCATTACATAACAAGCTTGTCTTGAAGAGCCGATAGATAATTTACCAGTTGATGTTTTTATAAAATCAGAACCAGCAGCTAATGAAATAAGGCTAGCTTTTCTTATATTTTCATAAGTTTTTAAATCGCCTACTTCAAGTATTGTTTTTAAGTGAACATTTTGGCACACCTCTTTTAAAGCAACTATTTCGTCATATACTCTTCTATAGTCTCCCTCAAGAAAAGCTTTTCTATTTATTACAATGTCTATTTCATCTGCACCAGATTCTATTGCATATTTTGTATCTAATAATTTTGACTCCATAGGCACTTGTCCACTTGGAAAATATGAAGATACTGCGGCAACTTTAACATTAGAGTTTTGCACTTTCTCTTTTGCAATAGCAACTAATGAAGGATAGACACACACTGCTGCAACACTTGAAACTGACAAGTCTAAAGGGTTAGGTTTAATTGCTTTTGCAACCATTTGAGATATCTTGCCCTCGGTATCTTCTCCTTCAAGAGTTGTTAAATCGCACATTGAAACAATCATATTTAATGCTTCTAATTTTGAATCTTTTTTTATGCTTCTTGTTGCAAGTGAATTTACTCTTTCATTTAATCCAACAGAATCAATGCGTGATTCGTATACCATTTCCAATACATTGGACCACTGGATTGATTGATCAGAGGTTTTTATATTTCCCATAATTTTATGCTAAATGATTATATTTTTTTTAGTAGTACTAATTAATCTAATGCCTTGACATTTTCTGGCTTTAATTGAACAGAGTCCTTTTCGACCTCTGCAATACCGCCAAATACAGCAAAAATATTTTCCCAATTTTCGAATTTATCTAAAATCTTTTTAGCTGTTTCAGAGTTTGTTTTTTCGATATGAATTTCTAACAATGTTTTTAGTTCCAATTTGTCTATGTCGGACATTTTCTTATATTCAGGTGCAGTTTCTGAGATGTATTGATCAAAGTTCTTTTGTGTTTTTAGGACAATTGCTTTACCTCCTGTCATTCCAGCAGCAAAATTAAATCCTATGTTCCCGATGATAACTAACGTACCTCCTGTCATATATTCTGCGCCATGAGCACTGCAGCCTTCAACAACTCCAATAGCACCACTGTTTCTTACTCCAAATCTTTGACCTACTGTGCCAGCAATAAAAAGTTGTCCTCCAGTGGCACCATAAAGAATTGTATTTCCAGCAGCATGATATGCTCCTTGCATTTTTCTTCCTTGTGGAATAATCGTAACACTTCCACCACCCATACCCTTTGCTACATAATCATTGGCATTACCAGTTAATTTCAAATTAATACCGTCTCTAATAAATGCCCCAAAGCTTTGTCCGGCTGCGCCAGATAAACTAATTGTTGTTGGGTTCTCGGCAAGTTTTGCAGATAACTTTCTTAATGTAATTTCTCCAGATAATCTAGCACCGATACTTCTATCTTCATTTGAAATTGGATACTGAAGGAAAGATTTCTCTCCTCTCTCTACGGATCGAATAACTTCAGAAGTAATTCTTCTTGATAAACGACCCTCACTATGCCTTATAAAACCTGGATGTTTTTCTTCCATCGAGAAGTTCATCAATATTTTATGAAGACTTTTAGATAGATCACTGTTCGAAATCTTTAATCCCAAAAGATCTGCTCTTCCTAGTAAATCTTCAATGTTATTTACACCAAATTTATCTAGATACGCCAAGACATCATTAGCTATGAATTTAAATAATTGTACAACTTGTTCAGGAGCACCTTGAAATTTAGCTCTTAGATTTTCATCTTGAGTTGCAATTCCTACTGGACAAGTATTTTCATGACATTGTCTGACCATTTTGCATCCAAGAGCTAGCAAAGGTAGTGTTCCAAATCCAAATCGATCTGCACCCAAAATAGTACCAATTATTACATCTTTTGCAGACCTTAGGCCACCATCAACTTCAATCAAAACTTTATGTCGCATGTTGTTTTTTACTAGAGCTTGGTGAGTTTCACTAAGACCAAGTTCCCATGGAGATCCAGCATGCTTAATACTTATCCATGGACTTGCCCCTGTTCCACCATCACTACCAGCAATTGTAATAATATCAGCACCAGCTTTTGCTACTCCTACTGCAATTGTTCCAACTCCTGGCTCTGATACAAGCTTTACAGAAACAGGGTTATCTGGATTGAACGTTTTTAAGTCGTATATCAATTGAGCTAAATCTTCGATTGAATATATATCGTGATGTGGTGGTGGAGATATTAAAGTAACGCCTTCAACAGTATGTCTTAATTTTGCAATATGCTTATCGACTTTAAAACCAGGTAATTGGCCCCCTTCACCAGGTTTTGAACCTTGAGCCATTTTAATTTGAAATTCTTCAGCAGAGGCAAGATAGTCAGGTGTAACTCCAAACCTTCCAGAGGCAACTTGCTTTATCTTTGAATTCTTTTCATTATCAAATCTCGCCGGATCTTCACCGCCTTCACCAGAACCTGATTTTCCTCCAATTTGATTTATTGCAACAGCCAAAGCTTGGTGAGCTTCTTCAGAAAGTGCACCAAGTGACATTGAGCTGATAGTAAATTTCTTATATAAATCTTTCAGAGAATCTTCTTCTAGAACAAGATTGTGGGTAGTAGTTTCTGGAAGTGAAAATAAATCTCTTAATTGTACGTTATCTCTATCT
>Ga0160423_10004750_pt1 | contig 11135 bp, 3 predicted proteins | sample CRUFie14St8metaG_FD_108191 | JGI IMG/M metagenome (GOLD analysis project Ga0160423, IMG submission 108191) | Marine microbial communities from the Costa Rica Dome - CRUD Field 142mm St8 metaG | ecosystem: Environmental > Aquatic > Marine > Oceanic > Photic zone | place: Costa Rica: the Eastern... | reverse complement strand
TTGGAACCGACCACTGCATTGCTTCAAAATATGTAAGAGGTATACCTTCATCAACCGAAGGACAAACAAGCGCACAAGCACGTTTATAATACTCTTGCATTTGTTTATAATCAATACCTTTTTCAAATTGTATCCAGTGGCTAACCTTCAGTTTCGCTGCGTGTTCTATAATGTCTGTATAAAGTTCGCCGTCTCCAACAAACTTAAAAACCGGCATGTAAGCAGCAGGTAAAATCTTTGCTAACTCTGAAGCAATGTCGCAAACAAACTTAGGACGCTTTTGAAAGTGGAAGCGAAAAGGACAAAGTACGTACCTTGGATCTTTATCAGTTTTTCTTAAAGGCCATGTCTTTTCTATTTCAGGAAACCCAAACCAATGAAGGGTTTCAATCATTTTTTTATCTACGCCTTTTTCAATAAGTTCATTCTTAAGCTTATCCGAAACAGTTAATACCAAATCAAAAGGGGTTCCTTTTTTAAGGCTTTTCTCAAAGTCCCAAGGTTCTTTGAGAATCATATGAAACAAAGAAATTAACTTTGTATTTGGCACAGCCTCTTTTATTGCCCAACCCTGATCATAAGCTTCATGCGAATTATTAACAACCGTATAAACGGGCTGCAGCTTTCTAACGATTTCTATAACCTCTCCAGCACAAAGAACATCGTCAGCGAGTTCGGTAAATGCAGATTCTCTTCGGCTTTCTTTATGCGGCATTGTCCGCGTTGTTATAACAACAATTCTAAAGCCTCTGTTTTTATAATGCAGCATTAAATCCAAGCCGCATCTATCCGCTCCTCCGAGCGACATCCAAGGGATGATAAGACAAAAGACGGGCTTTTCTTCAGTGTGCTTTGACTGAGATTTTAGAATGACCGGTTTTTTACCAAGTGCATGGCGGGACGGTCGAGATGTTTGGCGTTCAGCTCTTTTGGACCTTCGGGACATATATTATATATATGCCTTAGTAATCAGCTGCATCAAAGTAAAGACGAACTCGAAGGAAGCCACTAACAGAATCAAATCCATTATAACCAGATTCTTCTCCTTCAGCATGGCCGTTGTGAGTAACTTTTATATTAATACCTTCACCTGCATCAACCGCCACACTTACAGCACTGCTCTTACCGCTAAAAAATTGACCTTGATATGAAGTTGTATCATGATCAAGTTCGCCTGATGAACTTCCATTTACTGTTACACTAGTTAATGTTACAGCCGTTGGACTATCAGTAGGGTCTCCTGCAGTAATAGCAAACACGGGGTTACCTTGTGATAATACGTCCCATTGAGGAATATCAATTTCTGCTTTACGGAATGTCATTGCAGTGTTAACACCCATTAAGAAAGCAGTCTCATTTACTTCCAATGGATCCGTGACATTAGCCGAAGATTTAAAATCGGAAACAGGAATATCCAACGAGTAAACATAAGGACGAACACTAATAGCACCAGCGGCTCCAGTCGCGCCTTGAACACCAGTTGCTCCTGTTGGTCCAATAGGACCTGCAAGGCCTACACCAGTGGGACCCGTAGGTCCAGTAGGTCCAGTTGCGCCTTGACTTCCGGCAGGACCTGTAGGACCAGTTAAACCTGTGGATCCTTGAGGACCAACCACACCAGCAATTGCTCCAAGGTCATCCCATTCTTCTGGAGAATTATCAGGTCCTTTATATGCAAAAAGATGAGGGGTTCCACTTGAAAATTCATCACCTGGGGAATCAGATAAACTCCCTGGGCCAATCTTAACAATAAAACAAGTACCTTCTTTTTGAAGTTCAGGTGCAAGTTCAGGACTTGAATAGGAAACAGGAAGTTCATCACCATAGTCAACAATACCAGCAATCGCTACACCAACACCAGGGTCTCCTTTAACATTACCAATTACTTCCGTTGAAGAATCGGACTTTACCTTTGATATATTACCGTCAGAGTCAACAGTAATATCTGTAATAATAGCAATAGCATCAAGGTATTCATTCACCTCTCCAGCAACCTCACTTGTAATGTCAAGGTTGTTTGTTACCAACTCACCATTTTCGTTAAGGAAAAAGATTTTTTGATCGGCGGCATTAAATGCAATTTCACCGTCCCTTAATGAGTCGACATTTGGCGTTTCTCCAGATGAAAAGGAGTGCTTTAAAATAATTCTTGTAGGTGTTGTAGCCATGTTAGTAGTATATATCTTTTATGTGGACAGGATCTGCTGATCAACCGGATGCCAAGATGTTTTATTTCTATTAGATGTATTACCTAAATGATATGTGGCCCATCCAGTACCAAATGTTCTTCCAGATTTAGCAGCAAACTGTGCTGCGGTTTCTCCAGCTTCAGCGGTTTTACAAAGTGCAAAATACGCATCACCAGCCATGTTCTGCATTGCAGTAATATTCTTAGGATCTTCTGGAAACGGAACCCTTAGGTAATTTAATGTTGCGGTGTTGTAACGTTGAGAACTTCCAAAGTGTCCTTGCATATTATGTCCTCCAGCAAACAGCGCGTAATTATCTGAATTGGATTTTGATTGAGCAACAATGAATATAGATCCACGGTAAGAATTAAAAGCACCAGCTCCTTGAGAAACAAATACTTCTTTCACCCACCAGTTCGCATCAATCGTACTTGATATTGTAAAGGTAGTGGTATTTCCTGCTGTTGTTCCTGCATCAGCCAAGCCAATTGAATTATCTCCTGCTACTCTAACTGAACGATTACCGTCTGTATTTTCTGTGATAACAAACGTGTTAGCGCCGTCAGCCACTGCAATAATATCTACCGGTGTATCAGTTGTTCCTAAAGCCACAGTAGTTGGAAAGGATCCATTAGTTGTGTTACCTCGACCAAGTTCACCGTGCCCGTTATATCCCCATGACATAACAGATTTTGAAGCAAAGTCGCTTTCTGGAAGTGCATCAAGATCGGTTGCATCCGTTGTTGTATCGGTAGTTCTTCGGGCCAAAACGTATCCAGCATCTGAACCAAAGAATCCAACCGAGATATCAAATATACCTTTTACCTTTGCACAATGTGTTATTACTTGAGAAGCAATAGCAGCGTTTCCATGGGCGTGAGTTGTTCCTCCATTGGCAAGAGCGTTATAAGCATGGGACTCATCACTAAACAATCTGAACTGTGTTGTAAGATTGGCGTTAGATGCATCACCACGAATAATGTAATAACGGGTGGACGAACTGCCAATTCTTAGCTGTTCAAAATCTTCAAATCCGTGAGCAGTAGAAGATTCGTATACTCTATTACTTGTTCCACCAACCACACTAATTGATAAAGAAGATGTTGTTCCACCATCAGTCACAGGAACGTGCCTAAAGATATTGGAATCGGAAGTACCATTTCCTGATGCTCCAAACGCGCCATAACCTGCCATCCATACTTCATTATCACTTTCATTCCCAGGCTTGCCAACAACAAGATAAGAAGCAAAATCGTTTACAACAACTTTCTTAACGTAATAGGAGTAGTCATCGAATAATGCACCAGGGCTATCATCAGGAAGGCCTGTTGCGGTTCTCCATGCAGTAAAAGCTGCTTCATCATTTGTATCAGAAAGGCCGCCTTTTAGTGTTGCGTTGCGCTTGTAATAATGGAATCGTTTGTTAACCTGTTCTACCGCTTCAGCACTAAGAGAACTAATGCCTGCAGCTCTTTCAGCATCAGTTAAGCCAAACACTGCCCAAAGGCTGCTTCCTGCACTATTAAGTCCAAACACTCTTGGGCCGGTTGATGTATAACTGGTAGAGGTTGCTGCACCTGTACCCAATTCACTTCGGGATCCCCTGGTTGCTCCAATTAACCAACCGCGGGTGTAAGCAACCCCAGCACCACCAACAGCACCACTACTTGTTTCATATCTTTCTAAACCTTGAAGACGATCATCGCTGTTATATTCGTTACCTATGCCGTCTTTTGTTTTAGCAATTAAAAGTGGGTAATCAGGTCGGGCATTATAACTTACGGTATCTATAGTAACCGCGTTAGCATCCCATTCGGTTTTCTGTGGAAGCAGCGCAGGAACAGGTGTTTCAACTCCAGTATCATTATAGGGCTCTTCACCCGATCCATGAAACTGCGTGTAGTAATCTGTAAAATCCGTACCTGTGCCTCGATCACGTTGACCAATATGCCCATAAAGGTTTAGACCAGTTCCGTAAATAATTCCGTCGCCATCTATAAAAAAGTAATTGCGACTTGTTGTAAATGTTCTTTCAAAAACAGCTTCTTTATCTGTAACTGGAGAGATCGCATTGAACCAACCTTGAGGTACGTTACCTCTGGAATCAACACTGTTGCGCTCATACGTATTAGAACCAGTAAATACGCCTCGACCCAAACGATCTACAAAAGACATTCCCCAACGGTTTTCTAATCTGTTTGTATATGTTTGGTGGCCATCTCTGAGCTCTGGAAATGCTATAACACTTCCTCCAGTTTCACCTCGTAGTGTAACGGCCAACGCATCAACAAAGGCCTTTGTCGTAGCGTGTTCATCCGCAGTTGGAGTGGCCACTGCAAGTGCACCGGCAGAATCTCTTTTAGCAATTGTATCTGCGGTAGCAGTAGCATCAATGTTTGCAGTGAGCTCGAGTTTTCCACCTACACCAAACGCAAAATCATCGGTATCAATATTCAGTCCAATCTTTCCTCCTGTAATATCAAAGGAACCAACATCTGCATTACTTGTATCAAAGAGGTTAATTCCCGAAGCACCTGCTACGCCAGTAGTAGTTGAAACTGCGAACGCGGTGGTATCATCACTCTTATATTTAATAAGGTAAACAATTGAATTACCGCCAATAGGATCTTCTTCACCTGGTGACCCGATTGTATCAGGAAGAGTTGTACTTCCGTTAGGACTGTCAATACCTTCAAGTAATTCAATAAGCTCTTTAAACTCAGTATCAATCGGGCTGTTTTCCGTTTCATCAAAAGTAAGTGTTTGACCCGCACAAGGAATCCAGCCTGGGACTGTATTTAAAATACCGTAGTTTTCAGGACTGCTTAATCCGTTTAAAGTTTCAGGCCAATTGTCAAGAATCCTTGCATCCACCGCAACCATTGTTCCAACCGGAATCAAAGTAACTGGAAGAGTAAAGTTTGATTCTTGTAGCCCTGCGATAACATCTGCAAGAATACTAGTAGCAAAAGAACTTTGACCTAGCCATTCAAGTTGACTTCCAGTTCCGCTCCATTTTAAAAGAGATGGTGTAACGCCTGGTGATGTTGCAGGCAAGTCCCATTGATAATTATTAACTCCAATCGTTGGTGAAGAACCTGCAAGCGTAAGCCTGTTTCCATCCACGATTTCAAAATTACCTTCACCAGCTCCAGCATAATCAAACTGAAGTTTTTCTGGTGTACCCGCATTCTCAAATTTAAGAGATGCAGTGCTGGAAGTAGAAGAAGATTTAAAACCAATTCCACTTGCCCCAATCACTTCAAATCCACTGCCTGTAGTAAAGGTGCCAGAATTAATTTGAAACGTTGGCGCATTAATTATTCCGGTTGTTCCACCTAAAGTAAAGTCTCCCGTACTTGTAATGGTTCCGGTGCTCGTAAAACCTCTGGTAAAAGTTGCAGATTGAGTAAATGATTTTTGACCAGTAATTGTTTGGTTGGAAGCCAATGTCAGAAACCCTGCCGAACTTGTAATAAAGTCAGTAGCATTTAGACCATCAATTATGGCGTTACATTTATCCGCCCACTCTTTAAACGTGTCGGTGTTATCAATTCGTGTTAGATTAAAGTCAAAGGCCATAGATTAATTTCTTCTTGTAGATCTATTTATCACTGTACATCACAGCTTCTAATTTAATAATTCTTTCTTTTAACTCGCAAACTTCTTGCTTAAGTTCTTTAATTTCCCTGTTACGTTTCTTTCTGGCAAGCGCCGATTTATAAGCATCTTGATCGGTATTAACTATTACACCCGTTTCTAGATTCTTTACTAAATGCGGGTTATCAGTAACCTGTCTTTGTGATTCATCCATTTTAAACTGTTGCGATCACTCTCAAGTCTTTAGAGAATGGTGCATCACCGTAATATTCTCCTCGCATAACAATCTTAATTATAAACGAACTAAATTCTACTGGTTCAGTGTTAAGATTAAATCTTACTTCATTGAATGTACCTCTGTTAACATTAATCGGAATTGCCGTAGGATTAATCGGGCTAAGCGTATGGAAGTCGGTATCTGTTTCAGTGCTGCTAATGATAGCATTATTAATATCTCTAAGCTGCGCAAATACTTCAATATGCGATGTAGAAGAAGGACGGTTAATGTCAAGATAAACGTCAATCTGATCACTTAAATTATCCAAAGTAATTTCACGAGTAATATATTGAGAAGTATCTCCAGTTTCATTAATGAAATATTCCCTTGTCTCTAGCGAAAGATCTCTGTTAATAACAGGAGTCAGTCTTTCGTCTGTTGAACTAAAGAATGTCTGTAAGCGTGTCTTATCAATATTAGCTGCAGTAATATTGTGATTTTGATTGGTAATATATTCTACCGGCAACCCAGCTTCAACATCGTATTTGGTATCTTCAAAGAAGACTTCATTTCGGGTTGAAGTTTTTCCACCCAAGTTAATCGACTTTTGATTTAATGCGAATGCACCAACGTTATACCTGTTAAGTGATCCTGTTATAGTTTCAGCTGTTTTACTGCTACCGTCACTAATAGTTACTGTCGGCGCTTCAAGATAACCGAATCCCTTTCTTACAAGATTAATCTTAGTGATTGAACTGTCTGCTGGATCAAACACCGGAACTGCTGTGGCAGTAACTCCGCCAGGGAATGCAACCTTAGTTGAGTTACCATCCGAATCAATTACTGTTGTGAATGGCGCTTCAACTGTAACAGTACAGGTAAGTGCGTCCCAACCCGTATTATTAGAAATTGTAGATGCATCAATCTCACCAAGGTGGCTTCCAACTTGAGGATTAGCCACAAACTGCGCGGTTTGATTGGTTGCAAAAGAACCTCTGCGTAAGGTAAATTTCAAATCCTTGGTTTGGTTTGGCGTCCAAGTAGACTTATTGGAACTGGTAAAGAGCGATCCAAGAGCAGGCTGAGAAGTAATAATATGACCTGTGATAAGATCGGTTTTATCTCCGCCTTGTTCTGCAATATAAGCAGTATAATCAGGACTTGTCGAGAAACAAACCGTTGCATATTCAGTGTCAGCCGCAAGATGAATTGGATGTTTAAATTCAAATCTAGTTGCAAGCGATCCGTCCGTACTTGTTACAACGTCTTCCCAGTTAACAGTTGTTTGACTCCCAGGGACAACCTCTCCAGTTGGGTAACCATTAACAGTTGTTACAATATAAATCTGAACAGGAACCTTTGTGTTTTGATTTGGTTTTCCTGCAAAGAAAAGATCCATAGACGTGGCGAATATACCTGTGTCATCCGTAACTGTAAAGGTCTGAGCAATTGGATCCCAAACCCGAGTGCGTCTTTCGGTTCTTGTCGTTGTTGTGATCCGAGGTAGCGTAGCACTAATGTTTACCGCTTGCTTATTTATTTCAAGTCCATTTGAGATGAACCTTGCAGAAGCATTACTTGTAGATTCTTCTTCCAAATTACGCGGTGAATTTGTAATGGTAACAGTCTTCTCACCAGAAGAGAATCTTAATGTATCATTGTTTGGAATAATAAAGATTCCTTCTGCAACTCCGTCTGCATCAGATATAATATCAGAAGTAGGGAACGCCGCTAAAAGGGTTTCTTCATCAGCACCATCGTATTGAGCCAAGCTGCTTTGATCAAAGCCAGGAAGTAACGCATTAATTTGTCGTGTCTTTTCTTCATCACTGTCTGTGGTTGCGTTAATTGTATCAAGAATGGTTTTCACATAGTTCCAGTATTTTAGCGAAAGATTTTGATTGGCAACATTAGTCGCAAACGATCTATCAGAAGCTTTTAAGTTATACCAACGTGTACCAAACCATGTTGGAACCGTAAGATTATTTGTAAGGAACTTCTTAACTTCACCTTCAATCTGATCTGTAAGAACCGCGGTTTCGGTATGTTCGTGGCTATTTACAATTTCACTTTGAGTTAAAAGGTGAGCATTACTTGTAACATCAATGCCGTCAATAAAGAAGTAAAACTTGGAACTTGGTTTAAGACCTTCAGCTCTAAAGTATAACGCCTTTGATCTTGCGTATGGACGAATCTTAACATCTGTTACAAATTCGCCAAGGGCTTGTTCAACGCGCTCTTGAGCAATCTCTGTTTCAGTAATCACCCTCTCCTGCTCAACCTGCAAACCAAGGAATCGGCGACCGGCTCCAAAGGCACGTCGAGTCATACCAACGTTTCTCCATCCTCCAGCAAACTGAGTATCGGTTCTTTGCTGAACTTCGTTAACACGCTCGGTAAGGTCGCGGAGTGTATCAAATAAACCTGTTCCACCAAAAATATCAAAATCAATTTCAGGAGCAGTGATCGTATCATTCCACGTATCAACCTCTGGAGCAAGGATCATTGAGCCAAGAGTAGAAACATATTCATAAGGTTGAACACTCATGAATTGTGTAGCATAAGGCTGAGTGATATATGCAACTTCGTTATAAGGAAGTGTTAAAACTTCATTGTGAAGACCAGACTCAGAGAATTCAGAGTCCGCATCAATATCAATACCGTCAGTTGAAATTAATTCAAAGGGAACACTGTATCCTTTAAATGCTGGATAAAGATGTCCGCGTTCTCTTTCGTAGTGACAAACAAAGTCTTTACTTAGAGCATTACCAATAGTAAAGTTTCTAAAGCCATCAACTACAAGTCCGTTTTTAAATCGAGCGGTTCCATCATCATCAAAAATACTTTTATCATTTGCACTTTTTTCAAGAAGTGAAAGAGTTGTATAATATTCAAGGTTGGATACTCGTGTATCAATCTTACCAATATCGCGCATTGTATAGCGACGATGGTTGAATTTTTCAATACCAATGTTGGTTGCTTTATATGTATAAGCAGGGATGGTCAGGTTGAAAAGAACCAATCCATTTGCAGAATTATTAGGAGGAACAGGAGTGAGACTTGGTGTTCCTTTTTCGATTGAAAAATCGCCGTTTTGTAAAATGGTTACTGAGTCAATACGAGGTAAGAAGTAATCAATCTTACCGGTAATTGCGCTATAAGGATCAAGTGCAAGAATATCAGTTGTGTTTGGATAAGGTCTGATATCAAAGAAGTCTCCTAAACGTTGACCGTTGTAAGAAGGAATATCATCAAGATCGGATTGACCACCGGCAGAGTTTCTATAACTGTTTACCGTGTAATAATTACCTCCGCTAAACTTCCAGTGTTTTACGTTTACCTTAGATGCAGCTTCATTTGCAGGAGCTTTAAGGCATCGTACTTTAGCAAGTTCATATTCGGTTGATTTTTGACCATCACTAACAAGTTCAAAGTTATCATCCTCAACACTGATCAGATGAAATACACCAGGAAGTTCAACGATATCCCCAACCGCTGGCAGAGGACTGTTGTTTAAAGTTATTTCTTCGGTGGTTTCAGTTTTAATACCAATGTTGGTAAGGTTAAGAGTTGCTGTAGCGATAATACTAATAACATCGCCATCCTCAGCAGTTGGAATATCTAGTGTTAGCGAATCCGTGTCAGCACTTGATACAACAGTAAATTCTGTTGGCAATAAAACCTTGTCGGCAGTAGCATTATAAACGGTAACTGCAGAAGGACTCTTATCAAATGTTACACCGGTAAGATCAAAGGTTACTTCGTTGCCAGAAGCCACAGGCATGTCGGCGGAAAGGTTAACCCTTTCAGTAACTTGAATATTATTAAACTTTCTAACCGCGTTTTGAGGAAGTGGAAAAAGTGTAGAGTTGATTTCTGTGTCGTGTAACTTAACTCCGTTTCTTGATTCAACACTAAAGTGAAGAGCACCATAATCAGCAACTGCAGCACCCCGAATTGTTTCTACATTATCAAATTTCTTTCCAGTATTAAGGGAAATATCATGAAGAAACAGGCGATGCTTGGCGCCGTCGATAAGCTCAACAGAAAGAATTTTACAAGTACCAATTGTTGCATCACTTGCATCCAAAAGGTTATAAGTTCGGCTGTAATTATCAAAGAAAGGTAAACCTTCCCCGTTACCTGTACCATATCCAGATTCTGGACTAGAGTCAGTTTCAGGACTAGCAAGAGGAGAAGCAAAGTTATCAACATTTCTAAGTTGACCTTCAACATAGTTACCCATATTGGCTACGGCTGAACCATCTTCCAATACGCCGCTTCGTAAATCCGCTACGGATACTCTTGCCTTATCGCCTAAAAGCGTAAGAGGTGATTCCAAATCAACTCGTCTTCCACGAACATAAGCAATGGAAGGAGAAATGGTGGCAGCGAATTTTTTATCAGCATCTGATTGAGAAAGGTTATTAGCTGCAGTGCTATTCTTATAACGTCCTGTGTATGAACCTGAGCTTAAAACTTCTTGAATTTCAATACCAAAATTATCCACCACATAACTACCGCTTTCTTCAAAGGTTCTTTGAGCAAGAATTTTTTCAAGAGTAGTGTTGCTGTTATCAATTGCATTTTCAACAAAAATAACCTCGTTATCTTTAATCTCTAAAAGAACTACAAAGTTATTATCATCTTCAAAGTTTTCAACCAAATCCAAAGTAAGAGTGATTTGATAACGATCTGCACCAGGTGCAGCAAAGTTGGGATGCCCGTTTGCATTATCAAACAGAGTTGAATCCGCGCCAGAAGTAACTTGATTTTCACCAACTTTTAATACCGCGTACCCGTCGAAAAGTTCGTCTTCAGCAAGAGGCCTGCATATAAACTGTTCTGTAACGGAAGCCAAACAACCCTTAACAAAGAAGATGCCATTTGGTAAAAACAAACTAACCGCGTTACCGTTATTAATCACAGTAGCATTAATAACATTTTCCAGTGTATCTTCAATCGCAACTACACCTGCCGTAATTTCATTTATTGTTCCGGTGCTGTTAGCTTGACGATATTGAATGTAAAGACGATAAGTAAGTGAGCTGAGTAACTCTCCTTTTACCAAAGCTGCTGTAATGGTATCATCGGATGTTACAGAAACACCTGTTGTATCAGCAAGCAGT
>Ga0160423_10004749_pt1 | contig 11135 bp, 6 predicted proteins | sample CRUFie14St8metaG_FD_108191 | JGI IMG/M metagenome (GOLD analysis project Ga0160423, IMG submission 108191) | Marine microbial communities from the Costa Rica Dome - CRUD Field 142mm St8 metaG | ecosystem: Environmental > Aquatic > Marine > Oceanic > Photic zone | place: Costa Rica: the Eastern... | reverse complement strand
CATGATAGATCTAAATTGTATGAGTCACAAGAGCCTCTCGGGTCTTGCCCCCTGTGTAATGCCAATGTTGGTGAAACAATACTGTCATACATTTGTGAGAAAAACGAAGGTAGGGACAAAGGGTGCTCATTTGTCATGTGGAAAAATGCAAGTGGAAGGTGGTTCGATAGGAAAACTGCTTCTAGATTACTTGAAGAAAAAGCCATCGAAAATTTGCATGGATTCTTCTCGATGAGTGGCGAACCATACGAAGTGACCGTAAAAATCGAAGACACAGGGAAGGTTGCGATAGCAGGTAGCTCAAGTGAGAAGTCGCAAGCAGATGATGAAGAATTATGCCCTTGCCCAAAATGTGATCAAGGAACCATAAGGATAGGAGAAACAACCTACGCTTGCGATAATGGTGAATGCACATTTAGAGGTCTTGGAAGGAATGTATGCAAAAGAGACATCTCTGTGGACGAGGCTAAGAAGATACTAACCGAGGGTAAATCTGATCTCATTGAGGACTTTGTATCAAAAAAAGGACGAAATTTTCCTGCATTCCTAGTATTGGAGGCTAAGAAAGTCGGATTTGAATTTCCCCCGAGGGCACCACCTGCAGATGCAACAAAATTCCCAGTTGTCGAAGGTATAGTTGGCATTTGTCCAAAAACAAATGTTGGAGTAATCGAAACGGAAACTCATTATCAGGCCGAATCAAACACAAAAGGTTGCAAAATATCCTTCTTGCGTGAGATAAGTAAGAGAACAATAACTCGAGAAGAAGCTAAGACACTAGTTGAAAATAACAAATTAGGGCCATTTGACGACTTTACCTCAAAGGCAGGAAAACCATTTTCAGCAAGTCTCTATTTGAAGAAAGATGGAAACGTCGGATATCGCTTTGCGAAGAAGTAAGACGGCACAACCTTGACATCCTTTGTTGGCACGCCCCCCCACAGATGTACCAAGTTGTCATAATTGGAGCCGGCCCTGTCGGTGGAAGATTAGCAACGGAATTAGCATCCAGAGGGATCTCTACATTGATGGTAGAAGAGCATGCAGAAATAGGTAGACCATTCCAATGTGCAGGACTAGTCAACCCACCAGCAATGCAGATGGTTGGGCTAGAAAATACAATTTTACAAAATGTAGATGGTGCGCTTATTCACTCTCCGTCAGGCATAATGGTTCCCGTCGGTAAAGATGGACGAGTAAGAACTCATGTTGTTTGCAGAAAAAAATTCGATCAAGGCGTGGTGGCGCAAGCTATGGAGGCAGGAGCACATCTTTGGTTACTATCCAAACCATTGAGCGCAGATGTTACCAAAGATGGAGTAAACTTACAGATTGAAAGAGAAGGTGAAGTCATAGATGTAAAAACTAAACTTTTAGTTGGAGCTGATGGAGCTCACTCTTGGACTAGAAGATATTTCAAAATGGGAAGACCAAAGGAGATGATGATTGGATTCCAGGCAGACGTAAGCGGATTATCAGGCAAAGACAACTGGTTGGAAATGTATACCGGCAGAGATATTGCACCAGGATTGTTTGCTTGGGTTATACCAACAGGGAATAATACTCACAGAATCGGAATTTGGGGACGACCTCAGGATTTGGAAGGAAGAAGTGTTGAGCAATGCTATGAAGCATTGATTTCCCACCCTCTATGGCAAAAAAGGTTCGAGGGAGTTAGAGAGATTGCACGATATTGCGGCCCAGTTCCTTGTGGAACTCTCCGCAAACCATTCAAGAATCGCGTCATGCTAATTGGCGATGCAGCAGGAATGGCTAAACCGACAACTGGAGGGGGTATAGGTCCCGGATTTAGACAAGTAGAGTCTATTATTGAAAAGTTGCATAAAGCGATAAAACTGGATAAACTCGAAGCTGGAAATCTTACATCAATTTGTAAGTCCTACAAGGCATTTAGAAAGGAACAAGACAGAGCTAGAGCATTGCGGGATTTATTAGTTACAATACCAGATGATGAAGAATTAGACTCACACTTCAGGATGTTTAACCGTCCAGAAGTTTTGGATCTGATTAATGCTGAAGGCGACATTGAGCATCCAGTTCCGCTAGGAATGACATTGCTACGTAAGGTACCAGAATTCCGAAAGCTAGCGTTAAGAGCTGGTTTTAAGTTATTATTTGCTTAGGTGAATTTGATGGTACGGGTAAATCACAGAATTCGATACCCTCCTTTTGAATCTTCAAAATTAGACGCAAGCCAAATTCCAATAGTCGAGCATTCATTTGACATCGAAGGGCCTGTTGTGCCAGGCTTTCAGCTTGGATCTCAAGATTCATGGTTAGTAGAAAGAACAATCGAAGGCGAACATGAATTAGATAGGGGATACCATGGAGAAGTGCCACAAATTATCGAAAAACAGCGAACAGGATGGTATCTGTTACCTCATCCTATTCACGCAGGGGCAAGAAAATTCATTAATTTCACAGTGATTATTCTTCTATTCAGTCTATTTTATTTATTTTCTACACCGCTCCAATCATCGTTGGGAATTCCTGTTTTCGGGACTGGTAAAGTGCGGTTAGGATTGCTAGATTATCCTCTTTTAGCAGTTGTATTAGTTCCCATGATGCTTGTACCAATTGTACTAAGAGTTGCTGCTAACTTAAGAGACTTACAAAGGCAGAAGTTCTTCTTACGAAATTCACCACCCCGCCCGCAAATTGATGTAAACATTCTTGAAAGTGGAAACAATTTGAAAGGGACTATTTTTATCGAAAACCCGCTTAAAGATTGGACAGGAATGAAAGTCTCTTGGAGAGTTGGTATTTTACCTCCAGCAAGGCACAAGGTATTTGCGGCCTTAAATCGGGACCCTTCTGGTCAGCCTCCTCCAGGTCTAACCACTGCGTTACCACATCATTGGGAAGAAGGATTAGATGATGGCACAGGGATGGGAGAAGATGCACCTATGGAAAGGCATGATGTTCCAGGAGGAGTTTTTCTAAGGCCAATGCGCATAATGAGTTCTAGCAAAACAATTGATGTTGGCCTCGAAGGTGGAGATATGGAACTTGAAACCCCGAAAGGAGATTGGCCAGGAACCCTATATGGAGGTTTAGTTCGTGTGCACTGGGAATTAATTGTACATATAGAAAGACAGAATGGCGGCCCTCTATTCTGGGTTGAACCACTTACTGTTTTACATCCTGAGAAAGCCGTTGTTAACACTAGCATAAACATCTCTGATGGCCGTACAGAAAGCGATGCTTTGTGAATGGAAGGTTTCATTTGCCTAACCTATTCTCACAGGTCATGGAGAGCAGGGCTTTCAAGGCCGTTTTCTTGACTTTGGTTATGCTACTTTCGGGATGCCTGGGTTCTGAGGATTCTGAAACCGAAAAGCCGGAACAAGAATCTCAGACAAATATTTCAGCCAACTTAACACTTGGAGTTTCCAACTCTAATCTTGTGGTAGGAGACATTGCCATAATTGAAGCATTAGTTTGGATAAATTCACGAGAAATAGTCTATTATGTAGAATCAGATATTATTACTCCAAGTGGAATAAGACAAATTGAAACTACTTCAAGTAAAATTGATGACGGATATAGGATAATTCTAATGCCGGATGAACCAGGAATATGGCAAATTAACTCTAGATTAATTGTGGACGGTCTTGATGATTCAATAAAAGAAAGTTTGCAATTTAACGTCGCATACCCTGATGAAGGATTCACTGAATTGTCAGTGGAATCTGTGATTGAAATTGTTCCTGAAAGCTATTTGGTAATTGAAGGAACGGTGGAACACTCCAGTCCTAGTTCTTGTACTGTTACTGATGGGGTAACATCGCAAGAACTTTTAGAAAACGGACGCTTTTCTCTTAGCCAAGGAGTAATCGAAGAATCGTACAATCTCACGATTACTGCAATGTGTGGAATTTGGACTCAAACTCAAGACTCTTCCAATGTAAGAGTGATAATACAATCAGGAGTAGACAGTGATGGAGATGGCATCCCTAATGATTCTGATTCTTGTCCGTACGGGTACGGCAATGATGAGGGATGGTCATCAGAATTAGAGACAGACAGAGACACTGACGGATGTCATGACGCACAGGAAGACCTAGATGATGATAATGATCTAATTCCTGATGTTGATGATGATTGTGAATCAGAAATAGGTTGGGTTAGCACTCTTGAGAGCGACCATGACCAAGATGGCTGTAAGGATTTAACAGAAGACCTTGATGATGATAACGACGGTATTATTGATGAATCCGACTTATGTCCAACAGGAGAAATCGGGTGGGAATCGAAATCTTACACCGATTATGACAGTGATGGTTGTCAAGATTACTCCGAAGATTTCGATGATGATAATGACATGATTAACGACACTTTTGACGCTTGCTGGAGGGGCTTATTAGGCTGGATAAGTGATTCAAATAATGATTATGACGGAGATGGCTGTCACGATTTGACTGAAGACGATGACGATGACAGTGATGGAGTAAATGATTTCAACGAAACCGGAATTGAACTAGATGAGTGTCCAAGATCTCCACTAGATGCCCAAGATGTAGATGAACGAGGATGTGATGTTACAGAAAGGGACACGGATCAAGATGGTGTTTCTGATTCCGATGATAATTGCCCAGGAACTCCTGCTGGTAATTTCGTAAATTCAATTGGTTGTGCAGACTTAGATGGTGATGGAGTGTTTTCAAATGTTGATGAATGTTCAGGCACTTTGAACAAATGGACACCAAACGAACAGGGTTGTGCGGTTTACCAGTTACCTGTTGCTTGGAAAGAGAATGGCCATGGAAACGACAGAATGGACACAGTATCACATTTCTCAGTACCAACACTAGATGGAACGTGGTCCTTTAGAAATGAATGGACGGGGCATGATGTCTACATCTTTTTATTCAAGTATACTGATTCCTCAGGAAACGGAAATAATGCTGATTGGTCTAAAAACCCTGGCTCCATGATTCGACAATTGCCTGATAATGCTCACCTATTCTATGGCTCATTTGATAGTACATATCGTAATGATGTTCAAAACCGAAAAATTGCTGTAGAAAACGCTCTGAACACACAAGAAGAGGAGAAATGGGAAAACAGAATTCACTACATAGATCAAGATATGTCAATGGCATCAGGGGGTCTTGGTGATTTAATCAATAATTGGAATACATTCTATTACGGAATAGACAAATTCCAGAGGGCAAGGGAAATAGGTTCAATTTATGCGTGGACCTCGCAAACAAATGACATCACTCACTGGGCCTATGAAGCTCGAATGTACAATTACGAATTCAAAACGGAGATCAGAGAGACTGACCCTAATGTGTATGGTGTTACTGTTGTTGATGAGGTTTGGCATAGTGGCGGTTGGCAAGGCGGGTACACTTCTACATACGAAAATGTAAGCATTAGTTTGCCAAACAACATTACAAGTTACGATACTCTAGAAGTCTTCCATGAGCATGCATGTGAAGAGCGAAGAAATAGATATCAGAACTCTGATGGCGGTTATGGTGGCTGTCACGAGTGGGATTATTTAGCATACATGAAAATCTGTGACCGAGATAATTCTAGTAAATGTGGTACAGAATTTATGCGATGGATCACAACATATGGACGTGAAGGTCGATGGTTGACTGACATTTCACCTTACTTGTTCATGCTTCAAGATAATGATATTAGAAATTTCAAGTACCAAGGTGCCAATAAAGGAACAATGACAGTAAAACTACTATTCTCAAATTGGAATGTAGGGGAGCGTAGTATTAGTGGTGAGAAAATGTTTGATGATGGAGGCCAGTTCGCTGGTGAATACAATAACGAGTCACGATACAATCGTCAGCACAACTTTACAGTGTTATCTGAGTATCACAGTGTAAAAATTGTCGCAACAATCACAGGACATGGATTTAACCAGGATTCAGCCAACTGCGCTGAATTCTGCGACCATGAGCATCATTATTTCCTAAACGGAAATACTGCCTATGAATGGCACCCAATTGTATCAGACAATCAAGGATGTGAAAAAGAGGTAGACAGAGGAGTGGTCGCTAATCAATTTGGTTCTTGGCCATATGGAAGAGCAGGCTGGTGTGCAGGACAGGACGTAAAACAATGGGTTTACGACATCACTGATTGGGTTGACAACTCCACAACAAACAATCTTCGATACAAAGGATTGTTTAACGGTCAAGAGTATGTTCCCCAAGATACCAATGGTGGCGACAGAAGAATCAGAGCTAACATTCTACTTGTATGGTACGCTCAAAATTGAGATGGTGGCGGAGCCGCCAAATCAGCCAATACAGTGCTTCCAGGAGGAGTCTCCAAGAGTTCATATCTGGAATTTCTTCTCCTTGGTTTGAAGCCAGCTCGAATTATTGCATCCTGAAGCTCAGTTTCGCTGGCTTCCATTTTACTGGTTCCTGAAGCAGATACCACATTTTCTTCCATCATCGTTGAACCTGCATCATCTGCTCCTCCTAGTAGTGCCATTTGTGCTATCGATAGTCCCATAGTAGGCCAAGATGCTTGAATATGTTGCACATTATCAAAGAACAAACGTGAAATTGCAACGTGTCTCAAATACTCTGTCGGACCAGCACCCAATTCGTACTTATTCCTACCACGGTTTCTTTTTCCGTATGTATTGTTCTCTAACTGAACGGGCCATGCAACAAAAGATGTAAAGCCATTAGAATAATTTTCAATGCTAAAATCCTGCAGCTCTCTAATTTTGTCCATGTGTTCAATACGATTTTCTAAACTTTCTCCAAAACCAAAAACATTAGTTGCACTGGTTATCAATCCCAGAGATTGTGCTTCTTTCATTACATTTAACCAATTGTCCGGTGAGCCTTTCTTAGGCGACACATCACTCCTAACATCGTCAACAAGCATTTCTGCGCCACCTCCTGGTAATCCGTGCATACCGGCATCTTTGAGATGCTTCAGTACATCGAGTGTAGACATACCAGTAACGTCCGCAATTCCTTCGATTTCAATAGGAGAAAAACAATCTAGATCAATTGATGGATGACGTTGTCTAAGTGATTTCAGTAAATTAGTGTAGTAATCTATGCCTAGAGCGGGATTTACTCCTCCTTGCATGAGTATGCGAGAGCCTTCAATGGCTTCTAATTGAGTAACACGCTCACTAATTTCGTCGATAGTTTGGGTGTAATTTTCTGCATGTCCTGGGGGTCGATAAAATGAGCAAAATTGACAGTTGATTGTACAGACATTAGTGTAATTGATGTTCCGATCTATAAGATAGGTTACCTCTTTGTCTCCATTCATCTCTTTACGCCGTTTATTGGCCGCACGACGCAAAGCGTGTAGTGGTGCATCTCGGTACAAAATAACAGCTTCATGTACGCTTAACCTTGTACGCTTACTCATGTGAGATTCAAGGATTTGACTCCAAGACATGGACACCACTCAAGCTTTCCCAACTATTGCCTCAATATTAGCGATTGTTTTCGGGCAATCCCCAGACAAAACATCTGGACCATCCCTGGTTATGAGAATATCATCTTCTATTCTGATTCCAATGTTAGCATATTTTTCCGGACAATCCACATCAGGTCTCCATGCACCAAAATACAAACCTGGTTCCACTGTGATTACCATACCTTCTTCGAAGACTCTTGGTTCTCCTTCTGGACGATAAACACCAACGTCATGCACATCCATACCCAACCAATGTCCTGTGTTGTGCATGTACCATTTACTCAACTCACCATCCGGAGACAATGCGTCGTCTAGGTTTTGTTTGATTACCCCAATTCGTATTAGACCCTCTGCTAAGGTTTTCCTTGCAGCTTCATGTGGAGCGTCATATGAATTACCAACTCGGCATTTGTCGATTGCAGATAGTTGAGCATCAAGCACAATTTGGTAAATTTCAGCTTGGGCTTCTGTGAATTTTCCATTCACAGGCCAGGAACGTGTAATATCAGATGCGTATCCTTTGTACTCGCATCCTGCATCAATTAGTAGTATTTCTCCATCATCACATGTATCATTATTTACTGTGTAATGCAAAATTGTCGCATTCTCTCCGCTACCAATAATGCAAGGATATGCAATGCCTGATGTGTTACAATACTTGAACAAGCCTTCGATTATTCCTTCAAGTTGCCACTCGCCGACTCCAGGCTTGGTGTTAGCCATGGCTTGAATGTGCGCTTGGGCTGCAATTTTCGCAGAATGTCGCATCAGCTCGATTTCCGCAGATGATTTTCTTAATCTTAATTCGTTAATTAATCTTGAAGGATCTACAATACTAACGGGCCCTAATCCAAATTTTTGTCTGTCTCTAGAGTTAGACTTGATTTCAGCATCAACTAAGTTGTCAACCTCAGAATCAATACCAAGCTTTACCAAAATTCTTGTACAATTGACCAACATTTGTGACAATTCTTCGTCTAATCTATCATGAGGCAAAGCATTGTCAATCGGCCAATCTTTCATTGCTCCTTCTACACCGGGGCGCCGTCCTTCCCATATTTCCTTTAGAATGTCTTTTGGTTGGACAAAAAGCGTTGTCACCCAATTTCTTTCATCATTGTACGCACAAAAAACTGCATCCGGATCTTCCCAGCCACACAGGTACAACATATCACTACTCGTTCTGTAATGATAATTCACATCGTTGGATCGTGTAGATTCATGAGGGGCTGTAATTATCAGTAAATCACCCGGTCGTAATTGAGAGAATAATCTGCTCTGACGTGAGCGATATTCTTCCGAACTAATATTGGCAGGCTCATCGCCTATAGCCTGAAGAGACTCTTCCCACATGAACCCCGGTAAGAGGACTGATTTTTCATGTCTTGCCCTCATAGCACACAATGATTCAATCCCACATTTTGTTTTCATCATCCGCAAAATCAGGTGAATCGGTAAGTTTTAGTTTGGAAGTATCAGTCCATTTAGGAAGACTGGTACCTTTATTTTCTGTTGATTTCATTCGCCTGAACATCATCACACTGAATCCAATTATTCCCAACAAAACAACGATTGCACCTATGTTTAGTTGGCTAGGGATTATTTCCTTATCTTCTCTTACAATTACTTCAATTTGGTAGCTATCTGTAGCACCATCATCATCTTCGATTTTCAGAGTGATTTGATATTCACCCTCTTCTAAATTTTCGAGTGATAGATTAGGTGTGTTAGCAATTATTTCACCATCAAGTAGCCACTCATAACTAATTGTGGAAACATCGCTACCAGTGTCATGGATTGAAGGTATTAATTCTAATGCTTCATCATCAAAAATTTGCCAAGATAAAGGGTCAATAACATCGCTTCCTTTAACGCCCATTCCTAAGGAGGGGGCAACATTATCAATCTGTAACGTAATAATGGAGCTATTCATTCTACCAACCCAATCAATGACATCTAATCTTATGGTATGATTACCTGATTCGTTTAGAGTTAAATATAACAATTGAATTCCTTCAGAACTCCCAGTAGATGGGGGAACGTATGTCACCCCATCTGGTCCTGTTACATACCAAACTGCCTGAACAATACTACCTTCGACGTCAGTTGAACCACTACCATCTATCAACAATAACTCACCTTCCTCTCCTGAGTCGGGCCCTATTAAAACCGAAATCGGGTTACTCTGATCGACAAAAACTGTCAGTTCTGTTTGGGGAGATGTTCGCAAATACATGTCTTGTATTGTGTATGTGAATTTCCATATTCCATCACTCAATTCAAATTCAGATGCGCTTATCTCAATACTACCAATATCTTCATTCCAAGAGACATTTTGTTGAGTTGTTGATGTCTGTCCAACACATGCACCATTAGGTGCAAGACACCAATCCAAAGTGAGAGTGGACTCTTGCGGAAGTGAGTCTGAGAATACTGCTCTGAATGAGATTTCTTCAGGGCCATCAACCACTATTGAATTTCCGTGATTAGCCAACACTGCAGGGCTATGTGGCCCTGCCCCGATGAATATTGTACGATTCAAAAATTTTTCACCACCTTCAGAGGGTTGACCAATTTCCAACCAGCAAGTACAATTAAGCCCAATAACATCAATGTTTAGTGTCCAGTTCCACAATCCCTCAGAAATGGGAAAAACGGAAGTGAAGTAATCTCCGCTAAGTACCACGGGCCAATCTGTATTAGAATTAGTTCGATCATATAGCACCCAGTTTGCATTTTGGGGGTTTATGGTTGTTGAACCATCAATCGACAGGGTTTGGTTAACCCAAATCCCGTCACTAATCGTACTAGTTAACTCTTCAATCGAGTCATCATCTAAATTTTCAGCCCCTGCTAATGGAATTGATACGAGAAGTATAGAAGTTATGACCAAGCATGACTTCGTGAATTGCTTCATTTACTACTCCTCAAACGGGTTGCACAATTGTCCTTGTCCTGGGAAGCTGTTAATATCACGCGGATTTGTATCCCACTTGTATTCACAATAGTTGACGTGTCCATCACCATCAGTGTCTACCATGCGGTCTGCATCATCAAATGGATCGAAATTGAAGTAATACTCCCAACCTGTAGCCATACCGTCATCATCATGGTCTTGATAGTAAACCTCAGGTCCGTCATCCCAATCGTCACCATCTGTATCGTTGCGTATTGGGTTTGTTCCATTCACGAACTCTTCGTAACTTGTGTAGTTCTCTAAGTTGTCATAGAACATCTTGCCATCTGGGGTATCCGGATCGATGTGACAGTTACTCGATTGTGGATCATTGTAAGAAGGACAATACTTGGCAATCAATCCTGTCCTATTTAAACCATCATTGTCGACATCCTCCATACCATCATCAATTCCGTTTCCATCAGAATCCTTGAGAGCAGGATCCATTACTCCGCGAGCTCCATATGCACTGTAAGTTGAATTGTCAACAAGACCAATGATAAGAGCCTCCTCTGAATACCTAACTTCCCATCCATCTGGCAAAAAATCACCATCAGTATCATCATCAACTGGATTGGTATTCCATCTATCAGGAGCTTCAGCTCCGTTTGATAGTGTATCGTTATCGATATCATAGGTGTCATCCTTCAGTGAGCCGAGAGATGGATCTAATGCCCAACGTCCTTTACAGCCATCACAAAGCGGATTAGAGGTTATTACGAAATTTGTTATG
>Ga0160423_10004748_pt1 | contig 11136 bp, 7 predicted proteins | sample CRUFie14St8metaG_FD_108191 | JGI IMG/M metagenome (GOLD analysis project Ga0160423, IMG submission 108191) | Marine microbial communities from the Costa Rica Dome - CRUD Field 142mm St8 metaG | ecosystem: Environmental > Aquatic > Marine > Oceanic > Photic zone | place: Costa Rica: the Eastern... | reverse complement strand
GTCGTAACTAAGCTGGGGTTTGACATTTACAAACTCATCCTTTCATTACGCAGTTTTCCAATTGATGACTTCGCACACTCAGACGCTCGATCCTTCTTCGGAGGCTGAGCTTTCTCCCTTCTCATTCTTGCGTCCGGAACTTGACCGGGTGGAGGACCTGATTCGCGAACAAGCGACGAAATTTGATCCCGCGGTTGAGCCCTACATTAGCTACATTCTAAACACATCCGGAAAGCGAATTCGGCCTGCTCTAACCTTTCTTTCGGGGGGAGCGACAGGAAATCTTTCGGATGACCACCACAAACTCGCTGTCGTTCTAGAACTGATCCACGTTGCTACTCTCGTCCATGACGACATCATTGATGGTGCTGAGATTCGACGCCAGGCTCCGACGGCTAACGCGAAGTGGGGGGATGGGCTGAGCGTTCTCCTCGGCGATTGTATGTTCGCGCACGCCCTGATGCTCTCTTCCCAGTTAGGCGACAAAGTCATCAGCGAAAAGGTCGCCTCGGCTGCGAATGACGTTTGCAGTGGAGAGATCATCCAAACGCAGCGCCGGTTCGATCTCCAACTTTCGAAAAGCGACTATTTTGATATCATCCAGAAAAAAACAGCTGCACTCTTTGCTGCAGCGATGGAATTGGGAGCCAGAATCAATCAGCAGCCGACTGGAGTATGCGAAGCACTGCGGCAATTTGGCCTTCACATCGGAACGGCTTATCAAATCTACGATGACTGCATTGATCTTGTGGGGGACGAGAAGGAATTTGGGAAAACGCTGCGCACGGATTTAAATAAAGGGAAGTTAACGCTTCCAATTCTCAATCTTCTGGGAAGCGCTAGCGAAAAGCAGCGTGAAAAGCTTCACCGTCTGCTCATTCAAAAAGAACCTCTCGATATTTCGACCCTCGCAAGTATTGCCGATTATGTGGGTTCGATCGAAGCTGCGATCGACACGGGCCAAGGTTTAGTGACCGAAGCAAGAACGTGTTTAGCGGTCCTTGATGAAAGCAACCACAAGGAGGCGCTTCTGGGCATTGCTGACTTTCTCGATGTTTTGCTTGAGGGCTGTCGTCAGTGATTTTATGGAGGGGGATTTCCTTCATAACTCGCGAAAACAGAGCAAATAATCGTGTTTTTTTGTTACTGTCGTTGACAAGTGGCATGCTCCTTGCTTCTCTCACGTTCCGGTTATTCAACCCGAAGCTCGTGCTGCAAAAGCAGGAATTCTTGTATAGATTGGGCTTCGCAATCCAAACCAAAAAAGACAACTAGTTAACATGGCTAAACTTAAACTTGAATACCTCTGGCTTGACGGCTACGAGCCCGTCGCAAACCTGCGTGGCAAAACCAAGATTATTGACGGAGATCCTGATAATCTCTCTCTCTCTGACCTCCCAGAGTGGGGATTCGACGGAAGCTCCACTCTTCAGGCTGACGGAAGTGACTCTGACTGCATCCTGAAGCCCGTGGGTCTCTACCCCGACTCTACCCGCCTCAACGGTTTCCTTGTGATGTGCGAGGTGATGCTGCCGAGCGGCGATCCTCATCCCTCCAACTCTCGCGCTACCATCCCAGACGATCCTGGTCTGTGGATCGGTCTCGAACAGGAATATTTCCTCTTCCAAGACGGCCAGCCTCTTGGGTGGCCCGAAACAGGATACCCCGATCCTCAGGGCGAATATTACTGCGGTGTAGGAAACAAAAATGTGGGTGACCTTGCCCGTGCCATTGTTGAGGAACATCTCGATGTCTGCCTTGACGCTGGTGTCAATCACGAAGGCATTAATGCCGAGGTAGCCAAGGGACAGTGGGAATTCCAAGTCTTTGGAAAGGGCTCCGCTACTGCCTGCGACCAAATTTGGGTTGCTCGTTACATCCTTCAACGTGTCTGCGAAAAGTATGGGGTCGACGTCGAATACCATTGCAAACCTTTCGAGGGAGACTGGAACGGGTCCGGTATGCACTGTAACTTCTCTACCGAATACCTCCGTGAAACGGGTGGTAAGGAATACTTTGAGAAGCTAATGGCTCAGTTCGAGAAGAACATGGAAGAGCACATTGCGGCTTATGGTCCTGATAATCACCTCCGTCTGACCGGTCTCCACGAGACACAGTCGATCGACACCTTTTCCTATGGTGTTGCTGACCGCGGTGCTTCCATCCGTGTGCCTCACTCATTCGTGAACAACGATTACAAAGGTTATCTTGAGGATCGTCGCCCTAACTCTCAGGGTGATCCCTACAAAATTGTTTCCCGCGTATCGAAGACGATTGCGGAAGTTTCCTGATACCCTCACGACAACGATTTACTATTGTCGGAAACGCTGTGGTCTTAGGATCACGGCGTTTTTGTTGTGGGGGTAACGGGACTCTAGAAATCGCCGCGGACTTTAGAACCCGCCTTGTCGAGGCATTATCTCTTTTTTATCCTAATGGCTTCTACCCGATCTTTACGAGGCTTCGTGACTGATCACTAAGGGCGATGTTTCTTTTTTTCGCTCTGTTGAACAATTTCATTGCTTTTTCTGGCTCTTCAAAAATTTCGACGTGCAACCAGATGGCTTTTTCGTAGGCTCCAGTTTCGTCGGGGTAGTACTTAATTATCTTTCTGTATTCATTGAGAGCTTCGTCATAGCGCCCCTCATCGATGTAGTAGGCTGGTAGTTTGAGATTGAGGAGCGGCTTGTTGAATTTGGTAACTGGAAAGACAATTGATTCTATGAGGGCCATGAAGGGGCGGGTAGCTGCGGCAAAAAGCGACTCCCATACGGCGATTAGTCCAATCACCAAGCAGATGAATCCGATCACGAGATAAGTCGGATCCAGTTTGTCGCAGCCTTTTTTCGCCGACCATATAGCGATGCCGAAAAGAGAAATCCCCAAGATCCAACGCATCAATGTCTTTTGGATTTCATGAAACATCGCTATGTCTAAGTTAGTCTTTTTCGGCGGAGAAGGTAGTGGGAATCTCGGACGTCAGCACTGCAAGCGTTCTCCACTTTACTTTGAGGAATGAGGAGGCTTTGATGGTGACATGTATCTGTTTCGAAGCCGCATCTTTTTAGTCTCCTTCCTGAGTTCAATCGTCTGGGTCGGCTTTTGTGTAGATACCTTACCGGTAGTCACTTACGCCTGCTCAGAAAAGGCTGCTGAGCGCCCCGAATCTCGATCCAAGATAAAATCCCCGGCAACGATGCGGTAGCCAGGTGGCTATTCGCGTTGTCTGGTTGGTTGAAAAAGTGATCTTTAATGACTGCATAAGCAACCTTCTATGATGTCCGAAGACGAAATCTACGATTTGATTGTGATTGGAGGAGGTGCTGCCGGCTATTTCGGAGCCATTTCTGCCGCGGAGGGGGCACCTTGGTCCCGGGTTTTGATTCTCGAGAAGACCGGTGAAGTGCTTACAAAAGTGAAGATCTCCGGTGGTGGAAGATGTAATGTAACTCATGCCTGCTTTGAACCGGGTGAGCTGGTTCGCTACTATCCTCGAGGTGGGAAAAGCCTCATCGGACCCTTTCATCGCTGGGATGCTGCCGATACCGCCGAGTGGTTCACCGATCGAGGGGTGAAATTGAAAACCGAGTCTGACGGACGAATGTTCCCAGTCACGGATGATTCGAGGACAATTATCAATTGCCTTAAGAGAGCGGCAGAAACAAGCGGAGTAGAGACATGCTTGAAAGCGGAAGTGGAAGGGTTGGAATATGATGAGGGAAATTGGAAGATTGAACTGAAAAGTGGGAAGCAGCTTCAAAGTCGAGCCGTTTTGTTGGCTACCGGTGGCACCAGAAATAATGCAGGTGTCAAGCTAGCTGGTGATCTCGGACATACCTTGGTTGCAGCGGCTCCCTCTCTGTTTACTTTCAAAATTAACGATTCCCGTCTCGAAGATCTAGCAGGGATCTCCGTAGCCCAAGCTACCGCTTCGATACCTGCTATTAAAACAAGAACCGAGGGGGCGTGTCTCATCACTCACTGGGGCTTAAGTGGCCCGACTGTTCTTAAACTTTCAGCGCACGGAGCCCGCGAGTTGGCAGAACTCGACTACCAGTTTGAGGTGATCATTAACTGGTGTGGGCTGAATGAGCCTCAACTACTTGAGATCTTAGCCCACTCGAGAGCTGAGTCGCCAAAGAAGAGGGTGCGATCCGGTGTGAGCGATCTGCCTATACCTGGACGTCTTTGGCAGAGGCTTGTGGATCACGCCCAGATTGGTGAAGATATTACTTGGGCCAACCTTTCAAAGGCGGGTCGGCACGCCCTGGTTCGAAACCTTTTGGCGTGCCGTTTTAAGGTCGACGGTAAAAGCATGAATAAGGAGGAGTTTGTAACTGCCGGGGGAGTGGACCTTAAGGAAGTGAATTTCAAGACGATGGAAAGTCGAGTGCATGCTGGACTCTTCTTTGCCGGGGAAGTTCTAGATATCGATGGAGTGACAGGCGGATTCAACTTTCAGGCGGCATGGACCACCGCTCGTATTGCGGGAGAGTCAGCCGTGGGCGTCAGTTAAGCAGGTCTTACCTTACCCCTATGCTGCGGTAGCTAGGTATTTCTGCTGATCTTGTGCCTTTACAGATTGACCTCGATATCGCCGCCTTCAAATTGACGGACAAAGCTGCTGATACCTGGACCCGGGCTATAGGGGACTTGAAGCAGCAGAGCAAATTGCAAAATCAGGGTAAAGGTCAGGTGAACTCACTTCTTATAATCCTTGGTTGGATCGTGAAAGATTCTAATGTCAGCTTCTTTGGTGCCGAGCAACTCCTGGGCCCTCTTTAGGGCGTTTCGGGTAGAAACATTGGGGTTCTGAGGGTTGTTTAGTTTCACGTTCTCTTTTCCTATTACTTCAAGTGTGCCGGAGTTTTTCAGAACGCGGTAAACCTCCTTGGATGCCCCGCTGATTATAACATGGCGGTCGTGGGCTCTGAGAAACTGAACCAACTCTTCAAGTGCGACGACGCTGGTGGCATCGAGGTGACGTGCATTCTTAAGGCGCAGAATGATGACCCTGAGATCGGGGTCCAATGAAGTTTTTTGGATTTGGGTGCGGAAAAGTTCAGCCGCGCCGAAGAACAAGTCGCCTTCCACGTGGACGATGGAAATAGCCGGCATGGGGCGAGCCCGTTTTTCTCCGGCTTCACGAAGCTCTCCTTTTTCAGAAAACTCGTATTCGATGAGGTAGGGGTGGCTCGCTGCGTGGAGGTAGAGCATCACCGAGATGCCAACACCGAGAAAGATGGCGATATTTAGGGGAAGAATAAGTGCTGCGACAAACGTGGTGATCAGCACTGCTGCATCAGAGGGGGTGGCGTAGAGCGAAATTCTGAGATGAGGGCGGTTGATTACCGAAGCAGCAATTCCGATAACCAGAGCAGCGAGACAGCTTTTCGGAACAAGGTGCATGTAGTCACCGAGTAAGAGCAGTCCAATCACGCAGAGGAGGCCGCTGAAAATACTTGAGAGGCGGGTTATCGCGCCGCTCGCAAAATTCAAGGCAGAGCGGGTTAGGGAACCAGAGGCGGGCATGCCGCCGGTAAAGGCTGAAGCCAGATTGGCAATGCCGACGCTGAGCATGTCCTGGTTCACATCAGGGCGATCACCCGCTCGGCTCGCTAGAGTTTTCGACATGACGGAATTCTCTAGTGATGCAAGAAAAGCAATGGAAAAAGCGAGCCCGGTCAATCGGCTGATGTCGGAGAAAAAGCCTCGAGAGCTGATCTCTGGTAGGTTTGGGGCGAGGTCAGAAATAGTGAAGGATTCGAAGGTGGACACTTGCCACCCTGCGAATTTCTGGAGAAGAAAGTAGGCTCCCGAAATCACAAGCAAGGTGATGGCGAACACAGGTAGCTTTTTGAATTTTCGGGAAAAAAAGAACCAGAAGATGAATGTAGCCGCACCAAGAGCAAGCGTTTGCCATTGGGTATGCCCTGCCTCGGCAATGGTCCCCTGAAGAATTGTGAAAAAGGTTTTCGGGCCTGTGGAATCCAAAGCAGGTAGCTCAACTCCCATAATATGCCGAAGTTGGTTGGCGATGATTAGGACGGCGGCTCCAGTGATGTAGCCTACCACGACGGAGCGACTCACATACTGGATGAGTTCTGCTACGCGGAAGAGGGCGCCTATAACGAGAAGAATTCCCACCATGAACACCAGCATGGGGAGATAGAAGATTTGGTCCTTGGCAGAGAAGGCAGCGAAACTGGAGAACAGCATGAAGGCTGTGGCGTTGGTCGGCCCGAGGATGGTATGTCTTGAACCAGCGAAGAGAGGGGCAATGATGGCAGCAACGGCTCCGGAGACGATACCATACTGTATCGGAAGATCGGCAATAACCGCATATGCCATGCCCTGCGGAAAGGCGAGTAGCGCCACGTTCAGCCCCGCTGTCGCATCGTAACGGAGTTTGGACAGGTTATAACCTAGGAATCCCTTCCGTATTGGGAGCGGATCAATAGAGTTCTGTGAAATGAACCCTCTAACCTGTTGCCCGAGTCTTCGAAATAGCCAGCGAACGCGTCTCGTCATGGAGTATGCCTAGGTTAACTAGACAACCGGTCGAGGAAGATGACAACGTATAATCTCACGCTTCCACAACGGTGGCTATCGCTCCATTTGTTCGGGAAATCTTTTTTTGCCGGTAGCGTTTGCGTGCAAGTTTGGCGTCCTCAAGCGTGAGGTAGACTGCCGGAACGAGAATCAGCGTGATCAAAGTAGCAAAGAGGATTCCGAAGCTGAGAGAAACTGCCATTGGCACGAGAAACAGGGCCTGAACGTCAGTTTCGAGTAGCATTGGAGTCAGTCCGGCGAAGGTGGTGAGAGAGGTGAGGAGAATCGGGCGGAATCGTGCTGCACCAGCTTCCCATGCGGCGTCGTGCAGCGAAAGGCCTTCAGTTCGCTTGCGGTTGACGTAATCAACTAGCACGAGGGAGTCGTTCACCACGACACCCGCTAGAGCGACAATGCCACACATGCTCATTATTGAGAAGTTGAAGCCAAGCAGAAGATGTCCAATCACTGCTCCGACGAGTCCGAAAGGAATGACGCACATAACGATCATAGGCTGAATGTATGAGCGCAGCGGGATTGCCATAAGGACATACATTCCGAGGAGAGCGAGGACTGCTTTACTGCCCATTTCTCTGATCGATTGGGCCTGATCTTTCTGTTCGCCTTCGAAGCTGTAATTGACCCCCGCGAAGTTCTCTTCTAGCAGCGTCAGGGCACCTTTTTCTATTTCTGGGAGTGCCACTTTCTCTAAACCGCGGCGTTCGCGGAACCAGTTTCTCATATTATGGCCCCAAACCTTTATGTATGATTGCGCTTCATTGCCGGAGGTTAATTCACGTACGATTTCAGTAGCGTTCGCTCCCTGAGTCTTGTCGACGTCGGCGGTGATGCGTATAGCGCGCCGTTGGTCAGTGCGCTGTATAGTGGCATCGGCTCTGCCGAAACGTGCCGTGGCGACCTCTGCGAAAGGAACTTCTGATCCATCATCGAGACGAATTTTCATATTCTCGAGGTCCGCTACTGAAGTGCGCTCGTTTCTCGGATAACGGACGAAAACTTTCACTTCGTCTTTGCCTCGCTGGAGACGTTGAATTTCGTCTCCATAAAATCCCTGCCTTACTTGTCTGGCGATATCTTCAAGGCGAAGACCGAGTATCTCACCAGCTGGGAGTAGTTCGAGCTGCAGTTCACGTTTGCCTTCAACGTCAGAATCTGCGAGGTCGATCACTCCGTCATAACTAGCGAGGGCCTCTTTGGCGAGAAGGGTGGCCTCGCGTAGGTCTTCAATATTGTCACCGATAATCTCCAAGTCGATCGCATTGCCTCCGGCTGCTGACTCTGTAGCGAAAATGAGCTCAGTAGCCCCGGAAATATCACCGACTAGTTCGCGCCAGCGAGAGACGATATCGACCCCCTCAATGCCTTTGCGCTCGACCGCTCCGATCAGTTCGATTGTGACTTCCCCTATGTTAGTTCCCTTGGGTGATGAATTCACGTTGCCCATTCCCTGGACGAGAGGCTGGCTCCCGGTGCTCGCCAGCATATGCTTAACGATCGGTTGACCTGATTGCACCGGGAACTCTCTATTGAGTTGGAGCCCTTTTTCTTCGATTAGGCGAATGGCTTCGGCGGTCTTCTCAAAGGATACCCCCTCAGCCATTTTGAGCTTCGCGTTGATTACATCAGTCTCGACTTCAGGGAAAAAGATGAACTTGATGTGACCAGATCTGATGGTGCCAACAGTGACAATAAAAAGAGAGATGAATGTCGCTAGGACAATATAACGATTCTTGAGGCACACGCTGAGGACCGGTCGATAGTAACGGTCGACAAAGTTTTCGAGGCCACGAGAAAAGATATGCTGAAATCGAAGGATAGGCCCCGGTGCCTTTTGTTCACTCGCAGGCTTGAGGCAGGCGAGGTGTGAGGGAAGAATCAGTTTTGACTGGAATAGAGAAAAAAGGAGAGTGGGGATCACAATAAGCGGAATGTTAGGCCAGATTTTTCCGCTCACGCCGCTGAGTCCGAGCATTGGAGTGAAAGCCATTGCTGTCGTCAGGATGCCGAAAACTACGACAATCCCTACTTCACGGGTTCCACGAGGAGCGGCGTCACTCGGGTCTTCACCTCTCCGCATTCGTCTGTAAACGTTTTCACCGACAATAATCGCATCATCCACCACGATCCCGAGAACGAGAATGAAGGCGAAAAGTGATATCATGTTAATCGAAATCCCAGTCCAGGGCATCAGGGCGATAGCCCCAGCAAATGAGACCGGAATGCCGATGGCGACAAGAAGGGCGAGACTGGGACGCAAAAACAGAGCTAGCACGAGGATGACAAGCAGCAGGCCAACTAATCCATTTTTGGCGAGCAGCCTAAGTCGACCGTCTAAGTAGCTGGAATCATCTTTCCAGATTTCTAAAACAACCCCAGCAGGAAGCTTGGTCTCGGAGTAGCTATCGATGAACGATCTCACTGTTTCAGCGATCTTGAGGGTGTCTTCTTCCCCAACCCGATAGACGTTGATCAATACGGCAGGTGCATTGTCAAACTGTGTCTTGATAGGATCTTCTTCAAAGCCGTCGCGTATCGTAGCAATTTCGCCAAGAGCCACAGTGGAGCCATCCGCGCGTGTGATGACTGGAATGGGCGCGAATTCGGATGCCGTGTATTTGCGGGCATTTGCGCGGAGCAGAACTTCACCACCGTCGGTGCGCAGAGATCCTCCGGGGAGGTCGAGTGAAGCCTTCCTAACGGCCATGGCGATCACGTCCATGCTGATTCCATATTCGCGCAGCCTTTGCTGGGGAACCTCAATGGAGATTTCGTAGTCCCGTATCCCGGTTAGGGACGCCTGAGTGACTTGTTGTTTGGCACCTCGATAATTGAGCAAGTCGGTGCGAACCCTTTCGGCGATCGTGCGAAGGGTAGCCTCATCGGTTTCGGCCGACACGGCAATACTCATCACCTGTGCTTTGATAAGAATCTCATGGAGCATCGGTTCTTCGGCTTCTTCTGCCATGTTCTGAATGGCATCTATCCGTGTTTTGATGTCATCCATGATGCTGCGGACATCATAGCCAGTCGCTACTTCGGCAGTCACGTTGCCGTAACCTTGGCTCGCCACTGATCGGATCACATCAATGCCATCGACATCCTGTATTGTTTCTTCGATTGGAACAATAATACCCTTTTCAACTTCGTCGGGGGTCGCGTTGGGGTAGGGCACCGAAATCGAGACAGCATCGATCGAAACTTCGGGAAAGATTTCTTTTTTGATCCCGGGCCAGGTTCCGAATCCGATCACCACGATCAAAACCATGAGAAAGTTTGCTGCAACATGGTTGCGGCTGAACCAGTGGATGACACCTGAATCTTTATTGAGTTCGCTCACGGTTAATTAGTGGCTGTGGTGTTATCACTGAGTTCCTCCGAAGTTTTCTTATTAGAAAGTGGGGTGACCTTAACGGGGAGACCGGAAACGAGGTCTGGGACCTCGGTGACGCAGATCCGGTCCCCGTGGTTGAGGCCACCTTCGACAAAAACAGTGTTTCCTTTTTGATAGAGTATCTCGACGTCACGCGGATAGAGTTTGTCCTCGCCGTTCTCTTTTTTAATAACAACTATCTGGTTTAAGGTGGTGAACGCTTGGAAGGGGATGGCGGCAACATCCTTGTAGGGTTTACCGGAGATCGATGCAGTCACGAAAAGGCCCGGTCGGATCTTTACCCCTTGGGCGTTTTCGACTCGAACAACGAGGTAAAGCGAGCGAGTCTGCCTATCGATTTCCCCCTCGCTGCGAGTTATTTCAGCTTCCCAACTCAGTTCATCTGATCCAACTGTGGCCTTAAGTCTGACCACTCCTGTGGGATCACCGTCCTCGTTAAATTTTAAGTGAGTCAATTCATCGATGGATACGGGTAGCCGCACCTCGTATGAGCCGCTATCAAAGACTTCTGCCACCATGAAGCCCGGACTCACATAGCTGCCGAGTTCGGTATTTTTTGAAGCAATAATGCAACTAAAGGGAACTTTGATTTCCGTGCGTTCTTTGTCCTGTCGTGCTTTTTTCAGTGCTTTCATAGCCGAATTGACCCGTGCCATAGCACTTTTTAGCTGTGGGATTCGTTGGACAAGCGGGGGCGCTTCATCAAAATCTTTATTCGAGCCAGGATCACGTTCCCAGTCTCTTCGAGCTTGGTCCCGTCTAGCTTCCTCGCTCCGAAGTGCTGATTCGGTTTCGGCTAGGTTCGCTTCAGCTTGAGCAATCGCGGCTTCGAAATCCGTATCATCCAGTCGAATTAGGGTGTGGTTTGCGGGGACGATCTGACCGACGTCAAATAGGGGATCAACGTAGATAACCTTTCCGGGAACCTCGGCAGCTAATAGGCTTCGTCGGTGGGCTTCAACGATGCCCTGTGTTGGGATTTCGAAGGAAACTGTCTTAAATTCTGCCCTGATGTAATCGACTGCCATTAACGCCTTGGCTTTTTCCACTTTATCAGGACCGGGTCGGGTGATCCATAAGAGACCCGAGATTGCGAATCCAGAAGCGATCACTCCAATCCCAATCAGTATCTTGAAAAGTTTATTCATCTTCAGTTGTCTTTGTCTTTGTCT
>Ga0160423_10004747_pt1 | contig 11137 bp, 8 predicted proteins | sample CRUFie14St8metaG_FD_108191 | JGI IMG/M metagenome (GOLD analysis project Ga0160423, IMG submission 108191) | Marine microbial communities from the Costa Rica Dome - CRUD Field 142mm St8 metaG | ecosystem: Environmental > Aquatic > Marine > Oceanic > Photic zone | place: Costa Rica: the Eastern... | reverse complement strand
AGGCCGAGGTGGTCGATGAACTTCTCGACATGCTTGCACAAGGTCTTGGCACTGGTGGTCGCCAGCGGCAAGTCGTACAGCGGGAGCATCGGAATGATGACCCTGGCCTTGCCGGCGAAATGGGCGAAGAGGTGCTCGAAGTTGCTGAGCGCTCCGAATAGGCCGTGAAGCAGCACGAGGGGCGTTCCCTCCTCCGCACTCTGGACGTAGCGGAAATCGCCGGACGTGATCAAATCCTGTTCCATGGGCGTGATGAACAAAGAAAGCGACACCGCCCCACCCTTCCGGGTTCAAGCGGGGGGGTCAATGAAGTCATGCATGTGAACAACGGGCAGCGAACCGATTGTGAATTGCCTTCAACACCCCACAATCTCCCACCTTCTCACTTGTCCCGAAAAATCACACTCAAAATATTCATTTTCAGTTAAATACAGTTCTTTCAGTAGATTTTATACATCCGTTCCCGTGGACACTTTTTCCACAAAGTGTCGGATTGTGGGGCTCAGTGGGGATTCGTGGGAAAAAGCGGGTACTTTTGGATGGGCAAGAGCCCATTGAATCATGCTCAACCTCCTCGGGGAATACCACTGTCGGATCGACGCCAAGGGACGCGTCAGCTTCCCGGCCAAGCTGCGCAAGCAGCTGGACCGCGTGCTGCACGACGGCCTGGTGGTCAACCGCGACATCTTCGAGGGGTGCCTGGTCATCTACCCCAAGCCGGAATGGGACAAGGTCAACGCGGAGATGTCCCGCCTCAGCCGGTATGACCGCAGCCACCAGCTCTTCCAACGGAAATTCATGAAGGGCGCAACCCTCGTGGAGGTGGACGCCTCCGGCCGCCTGCTCGTCCCCTCCGCCTTGCTCGGCCACGCCGGGCTCGAGGCCGGCAAAGCGGGCGACTGCGTGGTGACGGGACTCGGAGAAAAAATCGAAGTGTGGTCCAAGGCACGCTTCGAGGAGCAGGTCCTCGGCGGGGAGGACGATTTCGACTTCGGCACCCTCGCCGAAAAAGTGCGGCAGGACATCGATCCGTCGCGGAACCCCAACGACACCGCACGCAACTGATGTCCACGCCGTATCACGTTCCCGTGCTGTTTGACGCCTCCCTCGACGGACTGGCCCTGCAGCCCGGCGGAACGTACGTGGACTGCACCTTCGGCGGCGGCGGCCACAGCCGCGGCATCCTCGACCGGCTCGGCCCCGAGGGCCGGCTGTTCGGCTTTGACTGCGATCCCGACGCAGCCAACAACGTCCCCGACGACCCGCGCTTCCAACTCATCCCGGAGAACTTCCGCTTCGCCTCCAACTTTCTGCGGCTGCACGGCGTCCAGCAGGTGGACGGCATCCTGGCCGATCTCGGGGTCAGTTCCCACCAGTTCGACGCCGAAGAACGCGGCTTCAGCACGCGCGGCGACGGCGGGCTCGACATGCGCATGGACCCCCGCCTCACCGAAGGCGCCGACGCCCTCCTCCGCCGGATTGAGGCCGAGGAGTTGACCCGCATCCTCCGCCAGTACGGCGAGCTCAACCACCCGCACAAAGCGGCCCGCGCCATCACCAGCTCCTTGAAGGACGAACCCACCGACAGCCTGTCCACAGCCTGGCTGCAGAAGGTCCTCTCCCCGTTGGCACCCCCCAACAAGCGAAACCAATACCTGGCCCAAGCCTTCCAGGCCCTGCGCATCGCGGTCAACGACGAGCTGGGCGCCCTGACCGACCTGCTTCGCGCCAGCCTCCGGTTGCTCAAACCCGAAGGACGCTTGGTCATCATCAGCTACCACAGCCTCGAAGACCGAATGGTCAAGCGCTTCATGCGCGCCGGCAACCTCGAAGGCGACATCCAGAAAGACTTCAAAGGCCGGGCGCTCGTGCCCTTTGACAAGGTCACCGGCAAGGCCATCGTGGCCGATGCCGAGGAAATGGCCCACAACCCACGGTCCCGCAGCGCGCGCTTGCGCGTGGCGGCCCGCAACACGCTCGCAGCATGAGGGGACGCCGCACATCCAAGGACCGCAAGAAGGCCAACCGCCGGTTGACCCCCGAGGAGCAACTGGCCCGCAACGTCGCCTCCACCCCGAAACAGGACAAGCGGCGGAAGGGCAAGGTGAATTCCCACGCCCAACCCTTGAGTCCGGGATCCGACCCGACCCCCTCCCGCCGCAGGGAGCGCAAGCCCAGCCGCCTGAGTGCCGGACTGCGCCGGGTGTTCGCCCCGGTACGAAGCTCCCTGACCGGAGAGTGGCTCGGCGGGCCGGACGTGATCCGCCACCTGCCGTTTGCCGCCTTCCTCGGCGCGCTGTTCATCGGCTACATCTACCTCGAGTACCGCTATGAATATGACGAGCGGGCCATCAAGGAAGGCCGCAAGGAGGTGCGCAACCTCCGCCATCACGAGCAGGCCCTGCGCGGCCGGTTCGAGTCCCAGCTCCAGCGCAGCCGTCTCGACGAGGACATGGCCGACGTGGACCTGGCCGCACCGGATTCTCCTCCCGTCCTCCTCCCGGACGCCAACCCCACCACCCCGTGAAGCGCACCGAGAACATCGCCTCCCGGGCCTGGATCGTGTTTGCCCTGTTCGCCCTGTTCGGGGTCGGCATCGTGGCGCGCATCCTGGTGATCCAGCTGGACCCCCAACACGAAGCGGGCAAGGCCATGCTGCCCCAGCTGCGCACCATTGAACCGGAACGGGGCCGCATCCTGTCCGCGGAAGGCCACCTCCTGGCCGCCAGCGTCCCCCGCTTCGACCTGCACTGGGACCCCACCGTCATCGACACCCAGGACGAAAAGGACCAGTTCCTGACCGAACTCCCAGCACTGGCCAAAGCCTGCCAGCGGGAATTCGGCAAGCGGTCTGCCGACGGGTGGCGCGACTTCCTGCTCACCGCCCACCAGACCGGAACGAGCCGCTATGTGGCCATCGCCCGCAACATCGCGTGGGACCGGCGCCAATCGGTCGAGGCCTTCCCGTGGATCAATGGACGGAGCCAGAACCGGTCGGGCTTCATGTTCACCGAGAAGCCCCGCCGGGACAAACCGTTCAGCCCCCTGGCCAACCGGACCATCGGACTGCACCGCCCCGAGGGCAACAGCGTGGGCATCGAAGCCGCCTACGACTCCGCCCTCTCCGGCCAGGCCGGCGAACGCTGGATGCGCAGGATCCATGGCAACTACTGGATTCCGGCCACCGACGATTTCCTCCGTTCTCCGGAACCCGGACTCAACGTCCGGACGACCCTCGACCTCCGGACGCAAGACGTGGCCTCGGATGCCCTCCGGGCCCAACTCGACAAACACGAAGCCGAGTGGGGCTGTGCCGTGGTGCTCGAAGTGGCCACAGGCAATGTTGTGGCCATCGCCAACCTCACCCGCGATGCCGACACCGGCGAATGCAGCGAGTCCTACAATTACGCGGTCGGTTCCGCCGTCGAGCCTGGATCGACCTTCAAGCTGGCCAGCCTGATGGCCATGCTGGAAACGGGCAAAATCACCCCGGGCGACACCCTCGACACCGGAGATGGCGCCCTCCAACCGGCCCGCGGCTGTTCGAAGATGACGGACACCAGCCATCCCCAGGGGGGATACGGCCCCCTGCGCCTGGACGAGGTCTTCGAGCGCAGCTCCAACGTTGGCACCGCCCTGGCCGTCCAACAGGTCTTCGGCGCCGACCCCCAAGGGTGGCTCAATGCCCTCGCCGACATCGGCATCGGCCGGAAACTCGGCATCGAACTGGCCGGCGAAGGCAAACCGACCGTCCACAAGAGCACCACGGAACGCACGTGGAGCGCCTGCTCGTTGACCTCGATGTCCATCGGATACGAGGTCGCCATGACCCCGCTACAGACGGCCGCCTTCTACAACGCCATCGCCGCGGACGGCCGCCTGCTCCGCCCGCGCTTCGCCGACGCCCTGCTCGACGGCAACACCGTCGTGGAGACGTTGCCCACCGTCGTCCTCGACGAGCGCATCGCCAGCCGCCCCACCATCCTCGCCCTTCAGGACATGATGGAGCTCGTCTGTGCACCCGGGGGGCACGGCACCGCGGAGGACGTCTTCCGCCACCGGCCTTACCGCGTGGCCGGCAAGACCGGAACCGCCCGCGCCACCCTCAATGGGGGCGGCTACAAGGGGCACCGCGGATCCTTCGTCGGGTACTTCCCCGCCGAACGCCCCGCCTACACCATTGCTGTCGTCGTCCAGCGCCCAACCCAAGCCGGCTACTACGGAGGCGTGGTCGCCGCCCCGGTGTTCCGCGCCGTGGCCGACCACCTCTACGGAACGCGTCCGGAACTCGCCGGAGATCGCGGTGGCGCACTCGCCGCTGCACCCCGCCTTCCCGTGTCCATGAACGGTCACCTCGGCACCCTGCAATCCCTCTACAGCGAATTCGGCATCCCCTTCCTTCTCGACACCGCCGGCTGGGCGGACCGCAATCTCACGCACGTGGCCGTCAAGACCGAAGACCGCCACGTGCTCCTGACGGCCCGCCGCACCGAAGAGGACGCCGTCCCCGACGTGCGCGGAATGTCCCTCCGGGACGCCCTGCAGCTTCTCGAAATCCGAGGGCTCCGCGTCGACATCGAAGGCCGGGGCACCGTACGGCGCCAAAGCATCCCCCCGGGCACCGAACCGCGCGACGGGCAAACCATCCTGCTCGAACTGTCATGAAGATCCTGAAGGACATCCTCTACGGAGCCCGGATCTCCGAAGTCATCGGCTCCACGCACATCGCCGTGGAGTCCGTGGTGGCCGACAGCCGACAGATCAAGCCGTTCGGATGCTTCGTGGCCATTCCCGGGACCGCCGTGGATGGACACGACCACATCCCGGGCGCCGTCCGGGCAGGCGCAGCCGCCGTGGTCTGCGAACGTCTGCCGGCGCCGGAGGACCGCACCGACCAGGTGGTGTACATCCAGGTCGACAATGCCCGGTCCGCCCTCGGCCACCTCGCCGCCAACTTCCACGACAACCCCACCGAACGGCTGAAGGTCGTCGCCATCACGGGCACCAACGGCAAGACGACCGTGGCCACGTTGCTGCACCGCCTCGCCCGCATGTTTGACCGCAAGGCCGGCCTGGTCAGCACCGTCGAAAACCGCATCAACGATCGTGTGGTGCCCGCCACCCACACGACGCCAGACCCCGTGGGCCTGCAGAAGCTCTTTGCCGACATGCTCGACGCGGGCTGCACGCACTGCTTCATGGAGGCCAGCTCCCACGCGCTCGACCAGCACCGCATGGCAGGCAGCCAATTGGCCGGCGGCGTGTTCACCAACATCACCCACGACCACCTCGATTACCACGGGGATTTCAACGCCTACATCGGCGCCAAGAAATCCCTGTTCGACCGGCTCCCCGCCACGGCCTTTGCCCTGACCAACGCCGACGCGCGCCACCATGAGACCATGGTCCAGAACACCCGCGCCCGGGTCGTGACCTACGGCACCCAGCAGGTGGCCGACCACAAGGCGCGCATCGTGGAGAACGGGCTCGGCGGCCTGCAGATCCACCTCGATGGCCAGGACCTCTACACCCGCCTGATCGGCGACTTCAACGCGTCCAACCTGACCGCGGTCTACGCCGTCGCCCGCGAGCTCGGCTGGAGCGCCATGGACACCCTGACCCACCTCTCCATGCTGGACGCGCCTCCCGGGCGCATGCAGCAGGTCCGAGCAGGCAAGGGCGACGTCCACGCCATCGTCGACTACGCACACACCCCCGATGCGCTCGGCAAGGTCCTGGACACCCTCCGCACCGTGCGCGCTGCCGGCCCTGCTGCAGGTGCCGCCGGCGAGGCCCGCATCCTGTGCGTCGTGGGATGCGGCGGTGACCGCGACAGAACCAAGCGACCCGTCATGGCCCGCACGGCGGCCGACCTCGCCGACCTCGTCATCCTCACCTCGGACAACCCCCGAAGCGAGGACCCCGCGGCCATCATCGCCGAAATGCGCGACGGCCTTGACCCCGTGCAGATGCGCAAGGTGACGGCCAACGCCGACCGCGCCGAAGCCATCCGGTCCGCCTGCATGCAGGCCCAACCCGGAGACGTCATCCTCGTCGCCGGAAAGGGCCACGAGAAATACCAGGACATCGCCGGGGAGCGCCTGCCCTTCGACGATGTGGCCGTGCTGTCCGAGTCCCTCAACGCCTTCACCCGCTGATCGATGCTGTACCACCTCTTCGACCATCTCCAGCAGATTGCAGACGTTCCCGGAGCCGGCCTGTTCCAGTACATCAGCTTCCGTGCGGCCGGCGCCGCCCTGCTCTCGCTGCTGGTCTCCATCCTCGTGGGCAAGCGGATCATCGAGTGGCTCCAGCTGAAGCAGGTGGGCGAAATCGTCCGGGACCTCGGTCTGGAGGGTCAATTGCAAAAGCAGGGCACGCCCACCATGGGCGGCATCATCATCCTGAGCGCCATTCTCCTTCCGACCCTGCTGCTGGCCGACCTGACCAACATCTACATCCAGTCCATGCTGCTGGTGACCGTCCTGCTCGGCGGCATCGGCTTCATCGACGACTACATCAAGGTCTTCCTCAAGAACAAGGAGGGACTCGCGGGCAAATTCAAGGTCGTGGGCCAGGTGGCCGCCAGCCTCCTCGTCGCCACCATGCTCTTCTGGAGTCCGCAGGTGAGGGTCAAGGAGGCCGTGCCGGCCACTGCGGCGGAGGCGATCGCCCAAGGCGTGGAGGACACCGATGCGGACGGGTGGGTGCGCGTCGAGCGCCGTTCCCTCAAGACCACCATTCCGTTTGTCAAGGACAATGAATTCGACTACGCCCGGCTGACCGATTGGGCCACGGACTCCCCGTGGGCGCAATTCGCCGTCTTCGCCCTCATTGTGGTCTTCATCGTGACCGCCGTCTCCAACGGGGCCAACCTCACCGACGGCATGGATGGCCTGGCCACGGGAACGAGCGCCATCATTGGATTGACCCTCGCCATCCTCGCCTACGTATCCGGCAACGCCGTCTTCAGCGACTACCTCAACGTCCTGTTCATTCCGGACAGCGGCGAGCTCGTGGTGTTCATCGCCGCCTTCGTGGGCGCGTGCATCGGCTTCCTCTGGTACAACGCCTTCCCCGCCCAGGTCTTCATGGGCGACACGGGCAGCCTCGCGCTCGGCGGCATCATCGCCACGTTCGCCATCGCCATCCGCAAGGAGCTGCTGATCCCCGTGCTCTGCGGGATTTTCCTGATCGAGAACCTCAGCGTGGTGCTCCAGGTGGCCTGGTTCCGCCACACCAAGAAGAAGTACGGCGAGGGCCGGCGGATTTTCAGGATGTCGCCCCTGCACCACCACTACCAGAAGGGCGGCATGCCGGAGAGCAAAATCACCGCCCGGTTCTGGATCGTCGGCATCCTGCTGGCCGTCGTCACGATCGTCACCCTCAAGGTCCGCTGATGCACGACCGCGTGACCATACTTGGAGCCGGCGAGAGCGGTGAAGGGGCAGCCAAGCTGTGCCGCAGCCTCGGCGTATCCTGCCGGGTCACGGATGCGGGCGCGGTGAAGCCCGAACGCAAGCAGCGGCTCGCCGCACTCGGTGTCGAGGTCGAAGAGGGTGGACACGACCGCGCCGCCCTGACAGCGTGTGACCTGCTGGTCAAGTCGCCCGGCGTCCCGCCGACTGCACCCCCGGTGCAATGGGCCCGCGAGGCCGGCATCGAGGTCATCGGCGAACTCGAGTTTGCCGCCCGCCACACCGGCGGCCGCATCGCCGCCGTGACCGGCACCAACGGAAAAACCACCACCACGGGCCTGCTGCACCACTTGCTCGTGACCGGCGGCCTCGATGCCGGTTGTGCCGGCAACATCGGCGACAGCTTCGCCGGCGCCGTGGCCGAAGCCCGCCAGCGGCCCGAAGGCGACCGCGACATCTGGGTCGTAGAGGCCTCCAGCTTCCAACTCGAGGACACCGTCGAATTCCGACCGGACGTCGCCCTCCTGCTCAATCTCACCCCCGACCACCTCGACCGCCACGGCGACGTCGACGGATACGGGGATGCCAAATGGAACATCACGTCGCGCCAAACGGCCGACGACCACCTCATCGTCAACGCCGACGACCCCGGCCTGCGCAGCCTGCGCGCCCGGCGGGACACGGCCGCGACGGTCCACGAAATCACCTTGGACACCCCCGCTGCGGGCCACCCGGCCACCGCAGCCCATTCCCTCGACACACAACGATTCACCTTCCACAAACCCTCCCTGATCATGAGCATCCAGGAACTCGCCCTCCAAGGCAAACACAACCTCTACAACTCCATGGCCGCCGGAGTCGCCGCCCGGTTGTTCGACCTCAATGACGCCGACCTGCGCGAAGGCCTGCAGCACTTCCGCAACCTCGAGCACCGCCTCGAGCGCGTGGCCGACGTCAACGGCATCCGCTTCATCAACGACAGCAAGGCCACCAACGTCAACGCTGCCTGGTACGCCCTCGACAGCATGACCCGCCCCACCGTCTGGATTGCCGGCGGCGTGGACAAGGGCAACGACTACACCGAGCTGATCCCGATTGTCGGAGAGAAGGTGCACACCCTCATTTGCCTGGGCAAGGACAACGCCAAGCTCAAGAAAACCTTCGGGACCGCCGTCTCCCGCATCCTCGAGGTGGAGAGTGCGGAAGAAGCCGCCATCCTCGGCTACAACGTCGCCCAGACCGGTGATGCGGTCCTCCTGTCGCCGGCCTGCGCCAGCTTCGACCTCTTCTCCTCCTACGAGGAGCGCGGCCTGCGCTTCAAGAGCGGCGTCCGTTCCCTCTGAGATGACCGGGCGGTTCGTCGACTTCCTGACCGAACACCTCCGGGGCGACCGCGTCATCTGGGTGGTGGTCTTCCTGCTGGTGCTGACGTCCATGGTGAGCGTCTACTCGGCCAGCGCCACCCTCGCCTGGCGGGCGGGCGGTGACTCCGTGGGCATCCTCCTGAAGCACACCACCTTCCTCGGTGTCGGACTCGGGTTCATGTGGGCGGTGCACCGCATGAAGTTTGCCTGGTTCTCGCGGCTCAGTCAACTGGGCATCCACATCAGCCTCGGGCTTCTGCTCATGGCCCTGCTGGTGGGATCCGAGATCAACGATGCCCGGCGCTGGGTGGACATTGCCGGCTTCCGGTTCCAACCCTCGGACCTCGCCAAGGTGGCCCTCGTGGCCTACGTCGCGAGGATGCTCGACCGCAACCGCCTGTTCCTGCACGACTTCCGCAAGGGGGTTCAACCCATCCTGCTCTATGTGGCGGCCACGTGCGCGCTGATCCTCCCGGCCGACTTCTCCACCGCCGCGCTGCTGGCCTTCGTGTGCTTCCTGCTCATGGTCATCGCCGGCGTGCCGGCACGCAACCTCGGCATCATCGTGGGCATTGGATTCAGCGCGCTGCTCGGCATCCTCTCTCTCGGCGCATTGGCCCCGGGCCTGTTTCCGCGCTTCAACACCTGGGTGGCACGGGCCACCGGATTCTTCGGCGGTGAAGGCGGTTCGGACTCCACGCAAATCGACTTTGCCCTCCAGGCCATACACCAAGGCGGGCTCCTTCCGCAGGGGCCGGCCTCCGGCGTGAGCCGCAACGCCATGCCCGTCGCCTACGCCGACATGATCTACGCCTTCATCATCGAAGAGTGGGGCCTGATCCTCGGCGGATTCGGCCTCGTGCTGCTCTACCTCATCCTGTTTTCGCGGGCCATCCGCATCGGCAACCAATGCACGCGGCCCTTTGGCAGTCTGCTCGCCATCGGATTGGGCCTGATGCTGACCTTCCAAGCCTTGGTCAACATGGGCGTTGCCGTCCAGCTCCTGCCCATGACGGGCCAACCCCTGCCCCTCGTGTCCATGGGTGGCACCTCCATCGTGGTCACGTGCATCGCCCTCGGCATGATCCTCGCCGTCAGCCGGTCCCTCACCGATCCCGAGGCCGCCGAGCCCATCGACACCCCGGGGCCGCGCCACGCCCGCTCCCTCGACCCCCAACCGGCCACCCGAAACGCCCATGCCTGACCGCCCGCTGCGCGTCCTGATTTCCGGTGGCGGCACCGGTGGCCACATCCACCCCGCGCTGGCCATCGCCGAGGCGCTCACGGCCCGCAGGCCCAATGTGGTCATCGAATTCGTCGGGGCCCGTGGCCGCATGGAAATGGAGCGCGTCCCGGCCGCCGGACACACCATCACCGGATTGCCCATCACGGGCATCGACCGCAAGCTCTCCGCCCGAAACCTGTTGTTCCCGTTCAGGCTCCTCCGCTCGCTGTGGATGAGCCGCCGAATCGTGCGGCGGTTCAAGCCGGATGTGGCCGTCGGCGTCGGCGGGTTCGCCAGCGGTCCGCTCCTCTGGGCGGCGGCCAAGGCCGGCATCCCCACGGTCATCCAGGAGCAGAATGGGTTTCCCGGCATCACCAACCGGCTGCTGGCCCGACACGTCGATCGCGTGTGTGCCGGCTTCCCCGGACTCGACCGCTGGTTCCCCGCCGAGAAAATCGTCCAGACCGGCAACCCGCTGCGCGCCGGACTCATCGCCCGCCTCGGGCACGGCGACGCCGCTGCGCCCGCAGACGCGGCCGGCGATGCGGAAGCGCGCCGTCACTTCGGACTCGCCGAGGGGACGCCCGTCCTGCTCGTCCTCGGGGGCAGCCTCGGGGCCGCCAGCATGAACCGCGCAGTCCGCGCCCTGCTCGAATCCGGGCCCCTGGCCGACAAGGGCTTCCAGGTCCTATGGCAATGCGGAGGGCGCTATGCCGACGAGCAGACCGCGTGGGCCACGCAGCACGGGGACCCCGGGGTGGTGGTGCGCGGCTTCATCGACCGCATGGACCTCGCGTACGACGCGGCCACCCTCATTGCGAGCCGGGCGGGCGCCATGTCCATTGCCGAGCTCGGACTGGTGAGCAAACCCACCCTCCTGGTCCCCTCCCCGCACGTCGCGGAGGACCACCAGACCAAGAACGCCTTGTCCGTTGTAGACCGGGACGGCGCCGTGCTCATCCCGGACGACCGCATCGTGGACACGCTCTGTCAGGAAGTCCGCAGTCTCCTCGACGACCCCGGCGCCTGCCGAGCCCTGTCCACCGCCATGGCCCGGACCGCCCGGCCCGATGCCGCCGACCGCGTGGTCGACGAAGTCCTCTCCGTCCTCTCCCCCGACACCCGCGGCT
>Ga0160423_10004745_pt1 | contig 11140 bp, 11 predicted proteins | sample CRUFie14St8metaG_FD_108191 | JGI IMG/M metagenome (GOLD analysis project Ga0160423, IMG submission 108191) | Marine microbial communities from the Costa Rica Dome - CRUD Field 142mm St8 metaG | ecosystem: Environmental > Aquatic > Marine > Oceanic > Photic zone | place: Costa Rica: the Eastern... | reverse complement strand
TTTCGGGGAGCCTGGTGTTGATCTACCTATTCGGTGAACTCATGTTGGACTGGAATTTCCCCGTTTTGTTTGCGGCCATTTCTTACGCTGTGGCAGAGGGCCTGAAAACCCGAATCAGCAGCGAGCACAAAGAATGGATCATGGCGGCGGGAGTGACCGTGGTCTGTGTCGCATTTCAAGTACATACCCTCAATCACCTTCCGCTCAAAGATTACCGCGCCTACGCCGTTGGAGAGAGCATTATCGAGAACCGAAAGTCAGCAGAGGAGTTGGGGCTGCAGGGGCCTGTTTTTGCCACCGAGTATACGTTCCGCAATGTCAATACGGGCGTGGATACGGTGGTGTTGAGCAGCGATTGGCTAAAGATTTACAACGAACCCTGGTTCAAATCCACGTATGAGACGGTTTCCTTCGATGGAAAGGAAGTCAAGGTGTCCGATGGCTACGAGCCGCGCATCCTCGATTTCCAGATCATCGATAACCTCGGTGACGATCGTGCCGATGAATTCCTTAATTACGACGGAAACGTGCTGCTCTACGTGTCCAAGGATTTGGAGAACGCCAATACGCAGAACCAAGTTGAGATGAACGCATTGGCCAATGCAGCAGGTGAGGCCGGGTGGTTGAACGTTGGACTGACCAACGCACCGTGGGAGGAGAACCGCGCTTTTCAAGAGGCGCACGGTGTGACGTACGGGATGTTCACCTGCGATCAAACCGAACTGAAGATTGTAGTGCGCTCCAATCCCGGCATTGTGTGGCTCAAGGATGGCGTGGTCCAACAGAAATGGGCGTGGCGCGATGTTCCGTCTTGGAAGGAGTTAGGCCAGAAGTAATGGGTCGAAAGGTGCTGCATGGATTGGGCGTGTTGTGGGGAACCCTGACGCTCGTGTTCATGTTGTTTGCCATGGCCCCGGACCCTGCACGTCAGCTGGCGGGGCAAAATGAATCCGAGGAAATCGTTGCGGCAATCCGCACAAAACTGGGCTTGGACCGTCCATTGCACGTGCGGTATGCGGACTTCTTGACGGGGTTCGTCCCTGTGACGGTGGACGACGCTGGGGTGGCTTGGTCAGGGTTGGATATGGGTAAATCGTACGTCTCAGACCGACCGGTTGTGGATGCGATTGCGGATGCGCTCCCCGCGACGGTACTCCTCGCATTTACGGCGATGAGCCTTGCGATGGCCTTGGGGCTGTGCGTTGGGTTTGGACTCGCGATGATTCCGGGCAGCGCCTTGGATCGCTGGGTGTTGGGATTTGCCGCGCTGGGGATGAGTGCGCCTTCGTTTGTCATGGCCATTGTGGTCTCGTGGCTGTTCGGCTCGGTCTGGCACCATTGGACGGGGTTGCCCATGTCAGGAGGCCTATGGGAAGTCCATCCTTTTGATGGCCCTCAATTGGCTTGGAACCACCTGATTCTACCGGCGTTGACCTTGGGCATCCGTCCGTTGGCCGTCGTCATCCAGCTGACGCGGAACAGCGCGGTCGATGTCTTGGGCATGTCCTACGTGCGCACCGCCCGTTCCAAGGGCATTTCGTCGTTTCGCCTGCTGACGCATCATGTGGTTCGCAATGCACTCAATCCTGTGCTTACAGCCGCCTCAGGGTGGTTTGCCAGCATGCTCGCCGGGGCCGTATTTGTTGAATACGTGTTCGGTTGGCGTGGCATGGGACTGTTGATGTTCCGAGCGCTGGAGCAGAGCGATCTGCCTGTGGTACTCGGGTGTGTTTCGGTCGTTGCAGTCACATTCGTTGCCATCAACATGCTTGTCGACCTCGCTTACGGTTGGCTCGACCCACGCGTCAAGCTATCAAGCGCGAATTGAGCGATTCAATCAACGACTTGGAAGTCGTGTTGAAGTACCGCTTGGTGCGGTAACTAGCGACCCACTGTATGCCCCGGACGGCATTGGTCAAGAACAACTCGTCTGCCCGCAGCATTTCCCCTGGTGAGATGTTGCATTCGTAGACCTTGAAGCCTTCTTCGAGGGCGAGGTTGATGACCGCTGCGCGCATCACGCCTCCGATCGGGCCACTCTCAAGTCCTGGCGTGTACAGTACCCGGTTGCTTACCAAAAAAAGGTTGGACCGGGTGGATTCAATGATGCTGTGCGACGTGTTCGTGATAAGTGCGTCGTCCAATTCCTTCTCTCGGGCCCACAAACTGGCCTGCACATACAACAGGGCCGAGGTGTTCTTGAAATTTGCGAGCGGGCCATTGAGTTTTTTCATGTCCGGATAGACATCGACGGCCAACCCGTTTTCGTTCAAGGTGTAGGCATTGCTATCCAGCGGCTCGACTTCAGCAATCCATTCCAATGCGTTGGCTTGCGGAGTGTACCGGCCGCCAGCCATCCGGAAAAACGAGACTCGCAATCGCCCTCCGGCATCGATGCCGTTGGCTTGGCAAAGCGATTCGAGGGCCGTTTTCCAGCCGTGGATGTCCCAATTTGCAGGCTTCTCAATGCGATGCGCTTCGAGGCTTTTCTCCACTCGGTTCCAATGCAGTTCCACATGCTGGGGAACCCCGTTGCACACGCGGATGGTCTCGAAGAAACCATCGCCGTATTGAAAGGCGCGGTTGTGCGCAGCGTGTGGCAAGCCGTTGGCATCGCACAAAGCGCCATTGACGAGGTACTTTTCACGCCGTTCTGGCTGCCATTCGATGCTGTCAAACATGGGAGGCGAGCATTTGAGGGACGCAATCGATGAGGTCCCCATTCACCGGCATTAAAATGCCGCGAACCCCCGCTTTTTCACCAGCTTCGGTGTCCCGTGTCTTATCACCGATCATCCACGAAGCACGCGGGTCGATGCGGTACCGGGCACACGCTTTTTCAATCATCAACCCACCGGGTTTCCGACTCAAACTCTCTCCGAAATCCGGGTGATGCGGACTGTAGTACACGTTGGTGATGGTGATGCCCTCATCCGCGCAGGATTGAATGAAATGCCGATGAATTTCGTGAACGGCCTCGTGCGTATACTGTCCTTTGGCAATCCCGCCTTGGTTGGTGATCAAGATGAGTATGTAGCCAGCATCTTGCAACGTTTTCAGTGCTTCAAACACCGTTGGCAAGACGTGAAACTCATCGAGTGAACGGGTGTAATCGCCAGGGTCGTGGTTGATGACCCCGTCCCGGTCCAAGAAGACGGCTTTGTTCCCTTCCATTGTGATTCGAAGCTACATCAGAAAGCCGGTCGAAAACAAGCCTCAGGCGATGCGGGTGCCGGGAGCGACATTAGAGGGGACTTCAAGCACGGCCGTACCGTTCAAGGTGTCCAAAGCGCCGAGCAGCAAAAATTCGGAGCGGATGGGGCCGATTTGTTTTGGAGGAAAGTTGGTGACAGCCACGATCATTTTCCCAATGAGCTGCTCAGGGCTGTACCGTTCGGTGACCTGTGCGGATGTTTTCAAGGTGCCGATTTCAGGTCCAAAATCGACGCAAATGATGTACGCTGGCTTGCGTGCCGCTTCGAAAACAGAAGCGTCAACAACCAAGCCAACGCGCATTTCCACGCGTTCAAATTCGTCCCAAGTCAACGGGTTTTCCATGCGATGAATGTACGGCCAAAGGGCGACCAATTGGAGTGCACGACGGGCAGAGGTTTTGTACTTTTGAGCCATGGCGACCAAGGACTGGTTGGATTTTCCGGCATTTGATGTTGCACGGTGGGAAGCCGAGGCAGCACGCACCCCACCAGCTGACCCCAGCGCGTGGCACAAACCCCACTGGGTGCCGAGTGCAAGTGCCGTTGAACTGCCAGCAAAGGCTTTGGCCACGAAAGCAGAGGGCAATCGGTGGTCGTTGATGGAAAGCATTCAACAGGCCTCGGAAGTAATGCCTGCACTCATGGGTGGAGCAGAGGGCATTCGCTTTCAAGACGAACGATGTACGTGGGAATGGTTGACCGGTGTGCACCTGGAAATGGTCCATTTGCATCTGGATGCTGACTGCGTAGAACTCGCTGGATTCCCTGTTAAGCAAATGCGCGAAGCGGGATGGAAGGGAAGCTGCACCCGGAACCTGAGCACGGTGACCACAGAAGTCGTTCGCCATCACGCCGACGCTTTCGTTGCATTGCCTTCAGTCCGAAAATGGGCCATCGATACGTGCGATGCCGCCGATCCGGTTGCGGCCTTGTGCTCGGGGCTGGTTCAGGCACACGGCGCATGGAATGCTTTTGAGGCGGTTGGGCTGGAAATAGCAGCGGAACGGGAAAGCTTCGTTTGGAGGCATCAAATGCACCCCCATGTACTCGAAGGAGTCGCCATGACGCGTGCGATGCGCATCCTGTGGCAGCGTTGGCTCGAGAGCCGAGGCCAAGCTCCGGCTAGCATTTGGCTGGATGCGCGGACCTACCGGCCTGAAGTGGGTGAAGGGTTGTCAACCGACCGGTTGATTGGAATGACGTCAGCGGCCTATGCAAGTGCGCTGGGAGGGCCGGATTCTTTGGAAGTCCTTCCGCACGATTCAGGTGATGGAATGGCCTCTTCTGAGGGCAAACGGTGGGCGCGGAACATCCAACACCTCATGCGTGAGGAGGCGGGGTTGCACCGGGTATTTGATCCAATGGGCGGGAGCCGTGTGGTGGAGGCGTGGACCGCCTCCCTGGTCGAAGCGGCTTGGGATGCCTTTGAAAAACGTGTGCAGTCATGATGGAGCTCTCACCGCATTACCCTGCAGCTGGCGCCGTGCCACGCGACCACGAGCAGTTTGGCCCGGGTCAGGCCCCGTTCCTCGGAGGGCCATATGCTACGATGTACACCTCGCGTCCGTGGACCATTCGGCAGTATGCGGGGTTCTCAACGGCGGAAGCTTCGAATGCGTTCTACCGCGCCAATTTGGCTGCGGGCCAAAAGGGCTTGAGCGTGGCGTTTGACTTGGCAACGCACCGCGGCTACGACAGCGACCATCCCCGGGTTTCCGGAGACGTTGGTATGGCAGGAGTTGCGATTGATTCGGTAGAGGATATGAAGCGCTTGTTCGAAGGGATTCCGCTGGATCGCATGTCCGTGAGCATGACGATGAACGGAGCGGTGCTGCCCATTTTGGCGTTTTACATCATTGCGGCAGAAGAACAAGGCGTACAACCCGCACAATTGGCGGGGACCATTCAAAACGACATTCTCAAGGAGTTCATGGTGCGGAATACGTACATCTACCCGCCATCGCCTTCCATGCGCATCATCGCCGACATCTTCCGGTATACGTCGGAGCACATGCCAAAATTCAATTCCATCTCAATCTCCGGCTACCACATGCAAGAAGCCGGCGCGACGCCGACGCTGGAGCTTGCGTATACGTTGGCTGACGGGCTGGAATACGTGCGCACTGGCATCGCAGCAGGACTTGATATTGATGCTTTTGCCCCGCGCTTAAGTTTTTTCTGGGCGAGCGGGATGAATCATTTCGAGGAAATCGCCAAAATGCGCGCGGCCCGTTTGATTTGGGCGCAAAAGATGAAGGAGCTGGGCGCCAAACATCCCAAATCCATGATGCTCCGGACCCACACGCAAACAAGCGGATGGTCCCTCACCGCGCAAGACCCGTGGAACAATGTGGCTCGAACCGCATTGGAAGCCATCGCAGCAGCCTTTGGTGGCACGCAGTCGTTGCACACCAATTCCATGGACGAAGCCATCGCATTGCCCACGGAGGCGTCTGCACGGGTAGCGCGCAATACCCAGCTGTTCCTTCAGGGAGAAGCCGGCGTGACGGAGGCCATTGACCCGTGGCACGGCTCCCGCATGATGGAGGGCCTCACGGACCAGATGGCCACGGAGGCATTGGCGTTGATGCACGAGGTCGAAGAGGAGGGTGGAATGGCCAGCGCCATCGAGAAGGGAATTCCCAAGTTGCGCATTGAAGCCGCTGCCTCGGAAAAACAAGCGCGCATCGACCGCGGACAAGACCGCATCATTGGCGTCAATTTGTTCCCAGTGGACGAAGAAGAAGAGCTGGAGGTGCTCGAGATTGACCAGAAAACCGTTCGTGCTGGTCAGGTCGCACGCCTCGAGGAAGTGCGCGCGCAACGTGACGACGCAGCCGTTGAATCGGCGTTGCTGGCCCTGACGAATGGAGCCAAGGGCGGTGCAAATTTGTTGGACTTGGCCGTTCAAGCCGCCAGGAAACGGGCGACACTCGGCGAAATCAGTAACGCGCTGGAGGCGGCTTTTGGCCGGTACGAACCGGCCGTTCGCAAAGTGAGTGGTATCTTTTCGAGGGCAATGGAAGGCCAAGCTGCATACCAAGAGGTCATTGAATTGACCCGAACATTCAACCACCGAGTGGGGCGACAGCCGCGCATTCTCGTGGCCAAGATGGGACAGGATGGACACGATCGTGGGGCAAAGGTCATCGCTTCGTCGTTTGCTGATATGGGGTTTGATGTGGACCTCGGTCCGTTGTTCCAGACACCAACAGAAGTGGTGCAACAGGCCATCGACAACGACGTTCACGTAGTGGGAATCAGTACGTTGGCTGCAGGTCACAAAACCCTTGTGCCGGAATTGATTGAGGGGCTGCGAAGCAGCGGCCGCTCTGACATTTTGGTGGTGGTCGGAGGGGTCATACCGCCCGGCGACCACGAAGCCCTCTACGCCAGTGGAGCAGTCGGTGTGTTTGGCCCGGGCACGCCCATCACCGAGTCTGCGAAGAATATCCTCGATTTGCTGCTCGAGGCTTACGCCTAATTTCCCAAGCGCAACAACGGAGTCTGGAGTCCATTGGACCAAGCGAATCCGGACATGCGGCCCTTGCCAGGAGGAATCAACTCATCGATTCCGATCCAGCCGTCGCTGCAGCGAACCGCCAACACGCTTTTAGTCAAGACCACATCCCCGGGCTGTCCTTCGGACGGCAGTGCGTCGGCTGCATCCAAGGCGTGAGCTTTGAGCACCTTGATATCCCCCAAAATGGACGGAGTCCAGGCTTTCGGGATTGGATGAAGGCCTCTTATCTTATTAATCACATTATCAGTGGTTTCAGACCAATTGATTGATGTGTTTTCTCGGTTTAATTTGGGCGCTTCAAGCAGCGGTTGGTCCGTGAATTGGGGCCGGGGAATCAGTTCGCCGGCGACTAGGCGATCCAGGGTTTCTACGATCAACGCTTTTCCGTTGTGCAACAGTTTTTCGTACAAGGCGCCCGCATCGTCTGCCTCGACGATGGCCACGCGTTCTTGCAGCAAAACATCCCCGGTATCGATCGCGTGTTGGAGCGAGAAGGTGGATACGCCTGACGCATCCAGGCCGTGTATGATTGCCCATTGAATAGGCGCCGCCCCGCGCAGCTGCGGCAGCAATGAAGCATGGAGGTTGATGGTGCCGAACTCGGGCGCATTCCACACCACCTCGGGCAGCATGCGAAACGCAACCACAATGAACACATCCGCTTCCCAGGCGGCAAGCGCTTCATTGAATTCGGGATCTTTCAAGTTGGAAGGCTGCAACAGAGGGAGGCTGTGTGCTTCCGCAGCGGTTTTGACGGCAGAAGGCTGGATTTTCTGGCCCCGTCCGGACCGCCGATCAGGAGCTGTGACTACACCGACTACATCGTGGGGGGATGCGACCAACGAATCGAGGCATACAGCTGCAAATTGTGGTGTTCCGAAGAAAGCGACACGGAGGGTACGGTTCAGTGCAGATGTGGGGAAAACAGCCATTATTCGGTACTATGAAGATTGGGTGGCGTGGCGCCATGTGCCTTTCCGAAGGTACAGCCAACTCCCCAATCCGATGGAGGAGAAGTAGACCAATTCGACGCGCCAGATGACCCATATGGGCTGTGGCCAGATCAATGTAAGTGCAGCAGCGACAACCATGTAGATGGTAACCGCGGCCATTTCAACGCGAAACGCCACGTTCGTTGCTCCACTGCCCTGTATGGTGGACAGCATGATGCCAGTGAAGGCATACGTGCAAACGGCGATGAAGAGGAGATGCAAGGTTTTGACCATCGCCTCTTGTCCCGCTGCATCGGTAAAAAACACGGCTGCCAAATCATTGGGGTAGAGGATGTACCCGTGGCAAAGCAGCAAAATCCCGATGAATGTCAACGTGAACAGCCGGCGCAAAGTTTGATCCAACTCCTCGAGTCGCCCCGCTCCAAGCAGGCCGCTGACGTAGGTTCGTGTAGTTTGTTGCATCCCCTGGGTGACGATAAACGCCAGCATGAAAAAGTTCCGGGTGACGTGGGATACCTTCAATTCGAGGCTTCCGACTTTTTCGACAAAGAAGAAAAATGCCGTCCACGTGGAGACGGTGGTAAGGAATTGCCCAATCAACGGATACGCCAGCTTCCACCACGCGCGCAGGTCTTCCCACGAAAGCAGGCTCCAGGGACGCAATGCTTCGGGCATCACCCGCAACGTCAATGCCAGGGCAATCAGGAACCCTATTGACTCCGCGCAGAAAGACGCCCACGCTGCACCGGTTGCTCCGATGGCCTCCACGCCCCACCATCCTTCCACCCAGGCGGCATCCAGTACAATGTTGATGGTGGCGCTGCAGGCACCAATGGCGAGGATGGGCCAGGTTTTTGCTGTGCCGGTGTACAGCGCGTTGAAGGCGAGCAACGCTGTGAACGGGATGAACCCAAGCAAGCGGATCGCAAAAAACTCGGTGAAAACCGCGCGGATGCCCGGGTCAGCAATGGCCGAATTGACCGGGCCGCTGTTCAGCAGCATGCCGATGCCCATGAGGCTGAGTCCCATGAGGCCGTGCAGAAGCAACCCCGTCCGAAACGTTTGCAGCGCCGCGTCCCGACGTCCTTCACCGATGCGCCGCGCGATGACGATTTGCAGGGCTGCTGCACTGCCTACGGCGATCATTTCCAACGTCATGTAAACGAGGCCGGCATTGCCCGCACCGTTGATGGCTTGTTCGCTCAACCGCGCTAAGAAAAAATTGTCCGTGAGCAGGACGAAAAATTGCAGCATGGTTCCCACCGAAATGGGGATGGCCATGCGCAACAAGTCGGCATAGCCCGTTTTCAATTTACCTGCAGCATTCATGGCCGCAAAAGTCTGCATTCTTGAGCCGAAATCACAGCCCGAGGTGCTTCAAAATGGCGTCTGATTTTTTGACAGATTTCAATGCCCAATCCAGCAGCAATGCCTCCTTTTCATCGGCGTTGAGTTGCCACGTCTCCGGGGGCAATGCGCGGATGTTTTCCATGATGCGGTGCATGATCATGCCGGCGGCTACACTGATGTTGAGGGATTCCGCCATGCCGAGCATGGGAATGAATACGTGGTAATCGGCGGCCTCCAGCATGCGTTCTGAGGCGCCCTTGAATTCCGTGCCCATCACCACCGCCACGGGTTGGTCAATGGGCAGGCTGTGTGCTTCATACCCATTTACGTGGGGGGAGGTGACAGCGATTTTGTACCCGCTTGACCGCAGGGCCTGTATGCACGCTTCTGTTGGGTCTTCGGAGTTTGTGTACCGGTGCAGGGTCAACCAGGAAGGCGTTCCCTTGGATACGCCGCGGTTGTAGACCCATGGGTTGATGTCTTCAATCAGGTGGACATCTTGCACGCCCATGCCGTCGCAGGATCGCATGACCGCACTGGCGTTTCGGCTTTGGTATACGTTCTCCAGAACCATGCACAGCCGTCGCGTACGTTGCTGCAGGGCATCGTCAAACTTGGTGAGTCGCTCTTCGCTGATGTAGGGAAGGAGGGCGCGCAGCTTGGGGTTTTGCATGGTTGAGATTGGGGCGAAACAAAAAGGCCCCGAGCACGGTGCTCGAGGCCTTGTTCGGTAAGGGCCAAGTGCCTTATACCTTAGAGCTCAACTCAGCACCCGCCTTGAACTTGATTACGTTCTTAGCTGCGATGGTGATGGTCTTACCCGTCTGTGGGTTGCGACCTTGGCGCTCAGCGCGGTGAGAAACAGAGAAAGAACCGAATCCAACGAGGGAAACGCGGTCTCCTTTGCCCAACGCACCAGCTGTTGCGTCTACGAATGCGTCCAATGCACGCTTTGCGTCTGCTTTTGAGATGCCAGCACCTGCGGCCATTGCATCTACCAATTCTGCTTTGTTCATGGTATAGAGATTAAGAATGAATGTTCAACTCGGCCAAATATATAGGCGGGATTTCAACGCTGACAAGGGCTTCCGGTCATTTCGTGAATAAACCGGTGCAAATTGTTGATAAGCACAAGAAAATACTGCTGTTTTACGCTCGATTTCCGGGAATTGGCTGGTTTTACTGCCTTTCGGTGGTGGGTTTGCTTTCGTGTACAATCCACAAGATGAGGGATGCGAAAGGAAGGATTGGGACCCAGACAGGAGATGCGGCAAGGACTGCCCATTGTCCCAATCCGACCGCAATGGCGACGACGTTGAGGCTGATCACCATGATGCCAAAAAATGAACGGTCCCACTGCAGTCCGTTCAGGAACAGGCTAATCACGAGTGGTGTGAGGCAAGCAACCGTCGCTAGTAACCAGGCCACGGCCCCCGGGGATTGGTAAAATCCGAAGCATGCAACGGCCAAGGCAGCGCTCCAGCCGGCTTGTGGGACCCAATGGTTTTTTTGCATGAACCAAAGGTACGAGCCGGTAATTTTGCACCATGCAAGAATTTGACCTCCCTGCGGCGCAAGTGTATACCCCAGAGATCCGGTTTGTTGACATTGATGCTGCCGGCATCGTGAACAATGCTACCTACTTCAATTACTTCGAGCAGAGCCGAATTGCTTTTTTCGAGCCGCTTCTCGGTAAAAAATGGGATTGGAACGCCGCAGGGATGGTGGTAGCTCGGCATGAAATTGATTACCGCGCGCCCATTCTCTTCAACGACGATGTGCGCATTGTCACCTGGATTGAGCACATTGGGACAAAGAGCATGACGGCCGCGTATGAAGTGTATAAGCAGTGGCAAGGGGAGCGGGTGTTGGTTGCCCAAGCGAAGACCGTCTTGGTGTCGTATAACCACAAGGAGGGAAGGCCGGCGCCATGGCCTGAAGAAGTGGTGGAAGCGGCGAAGGGTTTCGGATTCGGACGGCCTGATTTTTGATCTCCGGTTCCCGACGACGGGTCCGTTGAAAAAAACCGGCAAGCAAATGCGTCGTTGACGTGGTATTTCATCTACTTTTGGCTTCGTGTACTTTTCACACTACTAACC
>Ga0160423_10004744_pt1 | contig 11143 bp, 19 predicted proteins | sample CRUFie14St8metaG_FD_108191 | JGI IMG/M metagenome (GOLD analysis project Ga0160423, IMG submission 108191) | Marine microbial communities from the Costa Rica Dome - CRUD Field 142mm St8 metaG | ecosystem: Environmental > Aquatic > Marine > Oceanic > Photic zone | place: Costa Rica: the Eastern... | reverse complement strand
TAACGGTAATTTTGCAGCTCAGCCTAATAATCGTATTCTCTGGCACGTTAATAGTTATACTACTGATGACAGCTGGCCAGATTACAAAGTCCAAACTACATATTGGGATGCTGAAGATAGTGGACTCGTTACAGAAGACAGCGATAAAATGTTCTATGAAATGGAAAAAAAGAAAAAATGATAGATAAATGGATTTATAAATTTGCTGAGACACTAGACAAAATAGGACTTATGGTTGATAATCTTGTCCAACGTATGAGTGAGATTAAAATGAATTATTATTTTACAGGGGCACTAATTTTAATGTTGGTGACATTAGCTTTATGTGGAGGACCAGGTGTCCAATAAACCACTCAACATCGGGGAAGAGGCACGAGTACAAATGCCTATGAAGACGGTTGCTAGTTTAATTGTTCTAGTTGCAATGGGTGTATTTGCATATACGGAGCTGACGGCCAGGTTGGTATCGTTAGAGACATCAAGGGAATTATTTGAAAATGATTTGTTAAAGCGAAGTGAACAAGTCCCCGTGGACCAGGAGCAACATTTTTTAATTGAGGATCTTTATAAAACTGTAGAGAAAATGGAAGAGACTCAAGAAATGAATATGACTAATAAAGTCAACATAGAATTTTTAAGAGAACAATTGGATAAGGCTTTACAAGATATTGAAGCATTAAAAGATAAAGTAAGAGAAAACGGAAAAGGATACTCACAATGACAGAGTTAGTAGTTGCGTTGTTGATGATTATAAACGGAGAGATAAAAGAGGCACGTATCCAGACCTCAATGTCTGAATGTTTAAAAGGAGCACGTGTAGCAAAACGTCAATTAAAACCAAATGGAAAAGTCAAGTACCAGTGCCTAAAGTCGATGGCTGAGCTCGAGTTAAATATAGATGGATCTAAGTCAATAAAAAAGCTAATATTAGAATAATTATTTAAATGAATTTAAAAAAAATTGTTCAAAGAAAAATTTTACAAGATTACATTTTTTTAACTGGCACAATTGATATTGACTGTAAATTTTTTATAGAAAAAATAGAGGAGAAAAATACACGAAGAAAATAATCTTAACGGTAAAACAAATGTTATTGGGGGAATGACTGACTGGTGTTCTTTTGCTAAGGAAGAAAAATTTTGGATGCCTGTTTTTCCTATAATTGATTTTATTGACGAAAATAAATTATTTGAAGATAACTATACAATTAAAGAAGTTTGGGGTTTAAGTGAAGGTAAGGGGCATTACACAAAGAAACACAAACATTTTCCATCGATATTTAGTGGAGTTATTTATTTAAATAGCTGTGATCAAAAATTGTTTTTTCCTGATATTAAAGAAGAAATTAAACCAGAACCGGGGGTGTTCGCTATCTTTAGTGGTTTTTTAAATCATTATAATTATAGAAACACTAGTGATGTCACTAAATATGCGTTAAGCTTTAATGCAAAAGAACTTAAAACATTTTAAAAGGAGAAAAAATGAATCTAAGTAGAAATTTTACATTACAAGAATTAATTAAATCGGATACTGCAATTCGTAAGGGAATTAATAACAATCCTAACGCAGAACAAATAGAAAAATTGAAATTATTATGCGAAAATATTTTGCAACCCGTTCGGGATCATTTTGGCAGAGTAAAAGTAACTAGCGGATTTCGTAGTGTAGAATTATGCACAGCTATTGGTAGTTCTGCAAATTCTCAACACGCCAAGGCCGAAGCCGCTGACTTCGAAGTAATCGGCACAGACAACGCAGAATTATTTGATTGGATTAAAAGTAATCTCGAACCAGATCAATTAATCTTGGAGTTTTACACTCCTGGGGAGCCTAATAGCGGATGGATTCATGCAAGTTGGATAGATGGAACACCAAGAGCATCATACTTACATGCTTATAAATCTGAAGGAAAAACTAAATACAAACCAATAATAGGAAAAGCGAAAGACTTAGTATAATGCCAATAGGAAGATCACAAATATCAAAACAAGTTGAGGGTAAACTTAGAGGTGCTCGAGATGAAAAAAAGAAAAAACAACGTGTCATCGCGAAATTACGTAGCAAAAAGTCTAAGGTCTTCAAAGTTTAGTCAAAAAGTGATACAATCTAAAAAATTGTACAACCGTAAAAAGGACTTAAATGGCGACTTCAGGGACAACTAGTTTTAACCTTAATATTGATGAAATAATAGATGAGGGTTATGAAAGATGTGGTTTAACCACAAATGCAGGTTATGATTTACGATCTGCTAGAAGAAGTTTAGATTTACTTTTTGCAGAATGGGGTAACAGAGGTATTCATCTTTGGAAAACAGAATTAAATGAAGTAGCCTTAGTTTCGGGACAAGCAGAATATTCTGTAAGTTCAGATGTAAATGATGTATTAGAAGCTTTTATTTCATCTACAGCTACAGCTTCTGATAATTCAAACACACAGGATGTGTCAATAACTAAAATTGATAGGTCAGCTTATGCTGCATTACCAAACAAATTAGCAACAGGGCAACCTTCACAATATTACGTTGAAAGATTAACAACACCGAAAATATATTTGTATCAAGCTCCAGATTTAAATACTTATACTACATTAAAATACTATGTAATAAAAAGAATTGAAGATTCTGGTGCATATACAAATGATGCAGATGTTGCTTACAGATTTTTACCATGTATGTGCGCAGGGCTAGCTTACTATATATCTATGAAAAAAGCTCCTCAACTTGTACAACAAAATAAATTAATTTATGAGGATGAATTGAAAAGAGCATTAGATGAAGATGGCCAAAGAGCATCAACATATATAACGCCTCAATCATTCTACCCTAACGGAGTTTAAAATGGCAAAATTTGCAACTGGAAAAAGATCATTAGCGATATCAGATAGATCGGGAATGGCTTTTCCATATACGGAAATGGTTAAAGAATGGAATGGTTCATTAGTGCACTACTCGGAATTTGAACCTAAGCATCCACAAATAAGAAGAAAAAGAAATGTTGCGGATGCAATAGCTTTACAAAACCCTAGGAACATGAAGTTTCAACAGCCGTCAATTAAATTTTCTGAGGATAATACAATATCAGACTCAGGTGGTGCATCTGTTGGCGTTGCAAATTTGTCTCTACCAGGGGACTTTGCATTTAAGACACAAGATTTTGAAATAACAAGAAACGGAACTACTTCAATTATTCATAGTATGATTCCTGAAGATCCTTCTTTACAAAATAGAAGAAGAGAACTTATTTCTAATGTAGGTAAAGTGGAGGTAACTATTACATAATGGCTATTACATTTGCAAATTTTTTAACACAAGTAAGAAACTATACAGAGGTAGATAGTAATGTTTTGTCTGATTCTATAATTCAAGATTTTATTAGATCCGTAGAATTAGATGTTGCTGGTAAAGTTGATTATGATGATTTGAGAAAGTATGCTACTTCAACATTCACTGCTGGTAATAGATATGTATCTATACCCGCAGATTCTTTGATACTGAGATCAGTTCAAGTAATAGATGGTACTACGAGAGTATTTTTAGAAAAAAGAGACACTAGTTTTATTTCTGAATATAACAGCACTGGTGCACAAGGAACTCCAAAATATTATGCTAATTGGGATGATTTTACAATTTTGGTTGCTCCAGTTCCGGCTACTGCATTAACGGTGCAAATTAATTATATTAAAGATCCACCGCAATTTACATCTACAAACAATACTTTCTTGTCTACTTATCAAGAAAGTATGTTATTGCATGGTGTGCTTACTGAGGCTTTTAGATTTTTAAAAGGACCCCAGGATATGTACAAACTATATGAAAGTAAGTATAATGAAGAGGTACAGAATTTTGCCCTACAACAAATGGGTAGAAGAAGACGTGGTGAGTATGATGATGGAGTTCCAAGAGTAAAAATTCCTAGTCCTACTCCTAACACAACTTATTAATAAGGAGAACAATTATGGCAATAACAACTAACGCAATTTGCAATTCTTTCAAGAAGCAATTGTTAGCTGGTGAGCACGATTTTGATACTGCACCAAACGGTGACACATTCAAATTAGCAATGTACACTAACTCAGCAACCTTGGGTGCATCAACTACAAACTATGCAACAAGTAACGAAGTATCATCCCCTTCAGGTTATTCTGCAGGTGGAAAAGCTTTAGTAAATCAAGGTGTAAAAGTTTCATCTGGTGTAGCGATTACTGATTTTGCTGACCTATCTTTTACAGGAGTGACTCTAACTGCTAGAGGTGCTTTAATTTACAACACAACTACTGACGGTGGTTCAAACACTACTGAAGCAGTTGCTGTATTAGATTTTGGCGGTGACAAGACTGCAACTTCTGGAACATTTACAATCCAGTTTCCTGCATTCACGACAGCTGCTGCAATTTTAAGAATTGCGTAATAAATAGGAGTTAAAATGGCTTTGGTAGTAAACGATAGAGTAAAAGAAACCTCTACCACAACTGGTACAGGTACATTTGATTTAGCAGGAGCGGTATCCGGTTTTGAATCGTTCGTTGCAGGTATTGGTAATTCTAATACAACTTATTATGCTATCGTTAACGAAAACGGTGAGTTTGAAGTTGGTCTTGGAACTGTTACCGATGCAGCTACAGACACTTTATCTAGAGATACGATTATCTCTTCGTCTAACAGTGACTCTGCTGTAAACTTTAGTGCAGGAACAAAAAATGTATTTTGCACTTTACCTGCTTCCAAAGCCGTTATTGAAGATGCTAGTAGTAATGTAACTTTACCAGCAGATTTATCTGTTGGTGATGATCTTACAGTTGAGGGTGGTGTAATTGAATTCAAATCTAATAGTGGATCACCAGCTGCTTTAAGAATGTATTGTGAAGTATCAAATGCACATTATCAAACATTATCACCACAACCACATTCAGCAGCAGCAGCAAACACATTAAGACTTCCTGATAGTGGAGATAGCGGTACACAAGATTTAGTCGCTGTAGATATTACACAAACACTTACAAACAAAACTTTAACAACACCTGTGATAAATGCAGGTGCTCAATTAAAAAATGGTGCTACGAGTGCAGGTTTTTTAGAATTTTTTGAAGACAGTGATAACGGAACAAATAAAGCTACTTTAATAGGTCCAGCTTCTACGGCAGACGTTACCATAACTCTTCCAGCAGCCACAGATACTTTAGTGGGTAAAGCAACAACAGACACATTAACAAATAAAAGTATTGATGCGAGTCAGCTAACTGGAACAGTTGCAAACGCTAGATTAGATGCGCAGCTTCAAGACGTTGCAGGTTTAGCCGTAACTGACGGTGGGTTTATTGTTGGTGATGGTTCAAATTTTGTTTTAGAAACTGGAGCCACAGCTAGAACATCGCTTGGATTAGGAACAGCCGCTGTTTTAGACACAGGTATATCAAATACAAACGTGCCTAAATTTACAAGTGGTGTAGCAGACGATGATTTTTTACGTGTAGCGGGAACAGATATCGAAGGACGTTCTGCAAGTGAAGTTAGATCAGATTTAGGTTTAGCTGCTTCAGCAACAACTGATACGACTGACGCAAGTAATATTAGTTCTGGTACTTTAGCAAATGCTAGACTTGATGCACAATTGCAAGATGTTGCGGGACTAGCAACAACATCAGGAAAAATTATTCAAGGTGATGGATCAAACTTTGTTCTTTCAGCTTTCACACTTCCAACAGCAGACGGATCTGCAAACCAAGTTTTACAAACAGACGGATCAGGTGCTGTCACTTTTGCAACTATCTCAGCAGACATAACTGCTGTCACAGCAGGAGACGGTTTGACTGGTGGTGGTACTACTGGAGCGGTTACTTTAAATGTTGGGGCTGGCACAGGTATAGATGTAGCAGCTGATGCAATTTCTGTAGATGTTTCTGATTTTATGACTAATGGCTCTAACAACAGAATCGTGACTGCGACTGGCACAGATGGCATGAACGCAGAGGCTAATTTAACGTTTGATGGATCAACATTAACTGTTACAGGAGCTTTAACTACTACGGGAAATACTACAACTGATCACGTTTTACCTAATACCAACGATACTTTTGATCTTGGCGCGTCAGATAATGTTTGGAGAAACGTATACACTGGAGACTTACATTTGACTAATGAAGCAAAAGAAGAAGGTAATGCTGTTGATGGCACAAAAGGAAATTGGACAATTCAAGAGGGTGCTGAACACTTATATATTTTAAATAATAAGTCTGGTAAAAAATACAGATTTAAATTAGAAGAGATGTAATGATTTTTACTTTTGCAAAAAAAGAATACGACAGCGAAAAATTATCTGATCAAGGTAAAGTGTATTTATCAAAACTTCAAAATATAGCAGTTAAAAAAAATCAATTAAGTTTAGAATTTACTGATTACGAAGTTTTACAAAAACACTACTCTGATCTACTTAGTAAACTACTTCCAGAGCCAGAAAAAAGTACCTCTGAAGTATTACAAGAAGGATTCGAAAAAGAACAAGAAGGAGCTTAATCCATGGCTCTAGGTGTATCGGCATATTCTGAAGCCGCCTTTTCAGCAGAACCAAATGACGTAATAGCTTTTGCCACGGGTATTGCTCTTACGGGTTCTATGGGAGCTGAATCAACAACGGGAGATAACAACGTAACCGTTACAGGTACTCAAGCTACAATCACAAACGCAGGTGCTGTAGCAGGTTCTTCTGTTTTATTTTCTGTTACAGGAACATCTTTAACATCTTCTATTGGAGAAGAAGGCATTGATATCGGAGTCCCAATAACTGGACAAGAATTATCAATATCTAATTTAACCTTTACACAAGACACACTTACAGCTTTTGGAGAAGCTCCTTTTGCAACTTTAAGTCCTGCTGAATTTAAAATTCCAAGTGTAATAGTAGAAGCAACAACTGGTGCAGGATCACTTCCTAATTTCCAATTAAATATGTCATTAGGAACTTTTTCAGTTTCTGCAGATGGTAATGTTTCCGTAGTTGTAACGGAACACACTATGAATTCTTCGATTGCAGACGTAAGTATTACTGGACATGCTAATGTTTCTATTACTGGTACACAGATGACTATGTCACTTGGAGATGAATCTGCTTTCACAGATATAGATGTTGCTGTAACAGGTTCTCAATTGACAATGTCTCAAGGAGACGAAACAGTCACAGCTGACGCTAATGTTACTTTATCTGGAATTTCATTAAGTAGTTCAATTGGTTCAGTTGAACAAAGTAGCGTTTATCCAGTCACAGGTATATCTTTGACAATGTCCATGGGTGAGGAAACACCTACAGCTAATGCTAATGTTTTTCCAACAGGTATTCAATTACAAATTAATACAGGATCCCCTAACATAACATCTTGGGAAGAAATAAATCCTGGAGTATCTAACGTTTGGACTGAGGTTGATCTAGCTGCTTAGAAAGGATATAATTAAAATATGTCATCAACATACACAGATCTTGGAATAGAACTAATACCTACAGGTGCCGCTGATGGTACGTGGGGAACTAAAACCAATACTAATTTAGAAATCATTAATCAAATACAAGGTTACGTAAATAAATCTATTGCAGGTGGTACACAAACAACAGCTTTGTTAATAGCCGATGGATCCACTTCATCATCTGATGCAAGAAATTTAATTATAGAATTATCTGGATCAATCACAGGAAATCAAATTGTTACAGTTCCAGACAGTATAGAAAAATCTTATATTGTTTATAATAACACATCAGGAGCACATACTGTTCAATTCAAAACAGCAGGTGGAACTGGACCTACATTTGCAACTACTGATAAAGGAATAAAAATTCTTTATAGTAATGGCACAAATATTATTGATGTCACTGCAAATTTAGGAACGATTGCAACGGGCCAAATTACAGCTACCGGTAACATATTACCAGGAACCAATGACACCTTTGATTTAGGAGCTTCAGGTAATGTTTGGCAAAATATATACACTGGGGATTTACATCTAAATAATCAACATAAAACAGAGGGTAATATAGTTGATGGAACAAAGGGGAGCTGGACTTTACAGGAAGGTTCCAACGATATATACTTAATCAACAATAAATCTAATGAAAAATTTAGATTAAAGTTAGAAAAAATTTAAGGAGACACTATGGGTATTATTTCAAATGGAAATACAGTAATTGATAATGGCGCAATTGATGCGAATGAAGTTGATACTACGCAAATAGCTGATGATGCTGTTACAGCAGACAAATTAGCAAACACTTCAGTTTCAGCGGGTAATTATACTTCTGCAACTATAACTGTAGATGCTCAAGGAAGAATTACATCTGCATCATCTGGATCTGCAGGTGGTGGTGGATTTGTTCCAAAAACTTTTAGTACGAGTCCAGGAAACTACGGATCAAATGCAAACGCAAGTTACGTTGGCGCTCTTTTATGGGGCGGAGGCGGAGGCGGAGGCGGAGGGTCTCAGCAGCATCCAGGAGGTGTTGGAGGAGACGGAGGATTTGGATTTCACGGAGGTCCTATATCTCACCCTGTTTCTTATCCGTATTCTGTAGGTAGTGCAGGATCTAGAGGAAATGGAGCACCTAATCCAGGTAATGGAAATGCAGGAAACGCAGGTAACGCTACCACTCTTACAAACATTGGAACTTCAAACGGAGGAAACGGTGGAGGAGCTCATCAATTTTTTCAACCAGGACCAAACGGTAATGATGGGTCAGCACCAGGAGCTGCACTAGACATGACAAATACCACAAGATCTTATTTAGCTGGTCAATCTTTTGGTAATGGTGGTCAAGGACAACCTCTGAACTATTCTGGCGGTAATGCAGGTAACGCTGGAGCAATATTTATTTTGGAAAATATAGGAGCATAATATGGCAAAAGCACTTTTTTCAAATTCAGCATCAGGTTCTGACAGTTCAGTTATTGGTATAATTTCAACATCTGATTGGTCAACTGCTGAATCTTTAGTAGACACTTCTGAAGTAAGAGTTGTAGAAATTAGCGATAGTGAATTTAACGATATAAGAAATGGCACTAAACAATTAAACGGAAATGATGGTGATACACTTGAAACATCCACACACTCAATAGCTCATGAAACTCAAGAATTTGCTAACAATTTTATGGAAGATCAGAAGGCAATGCATATTGATTTTTGCCAAAAATGGATAGATGCAGGAAGACCTTATAAAAGTAATGAAACTCAAACATATTTAGACTACTTAAAAGGTTGGGATACTTCTTCACTTACATGGCCGACAGACAAAACATTAGAACAGTATCTTGAAAGTATTAGTCAAGACTATGTTAGCCCTTTACAGCTTTGTTTATAAGTAGTAAACAACATGGATGTTTGAAAGAAAAATAATTTTTTCTGCAGCTAAAGAATTTGTAAATCAAAAAATAGCACACCCCGAACCTATTAAATTAAACATACCACCCTGGTTTAAAGAGCTAAAGCATAGCTTAGGTAATGAAACCGTAAAAGGTTGCATACCATTCCTTGATACTTTAACCTCTGGTTATCTTATTAGAATGCCTCAAGATATGGCTATTGCACACAATGTTACTAATGATAAAGGGGATAAAGATAGTTTTGTAGATTGGGGAATGGCTTCTTTAGGAGCTTGGATAGGAGCCAAAGGATTAAATCTTAATCATAATACATCTGAAATTCATGGTACCAATCAATTAGGAAAATGTCCCTATGTTGAACAAAATAAAAATTTACCTTTTTACAAAATAATGAATCCTTGGATGATTCAAACACCTCCAGGATATTCATGTCTTTTTTTACCGCCTTTAAATAATGTCGATGACAGGTTTCAGATTATCCCCGGTATTGTAGATACGGATAAATATGATTTACACATTAACTTTCCTATTGTATTGAATGGAGACAAATATGATGTTTTGAAAACAACAATAAAAGTAAACACTCCTGTCGCACAAGTGTTTCCTTTTAAAAGAGAAAATTGGAAAATGGAAATACAAAATCGAAAAGAAAAACATAGGTGGAGTTTTTTTAAACTTCAACAAAGACTTTTACATAAATACAAAAATGCGTTTTGGCAAAAAAAATCATGGAAGTAAAAGATTGTATAAAAATATTTGATAATGTTATAAATCAAGAAACATTAGATGTAATTGTAAAATGGGCAAATGATATAGAGTTTCAAAATGCAGAAATTGTGAATAATCAATCTCACAAAGGTTTCATAGATAAAAACACAAGAACAACTTTTGTAAAAAATTTAGCTTTTAACTCACAATCAATGACCGAAATACATTGGGCTCATATATTTACTAAAATTTTTAAAGAGTGTATCAATGCTTATTTGGATGAATATAAAATACCTTCATCAACCATTACAAAATTAGAAGGTACACAAATTCTTAAATATGAACCCGGAGGACATTATACATGGCATGTAGATCACGGTATACATTTGAACAGAAAAGTAAGTTGTATTTTTTATTTAAATGAGGGTTATGAAGGAGGTAAAATACAATTTGCTTTCCCTTCAAATGATGAAAGTCTTGAGGTCGAACCTAAAAAAAATAGAATGATAGTTTGGCCTTCAAATTTTTTATTTCCTCATAGAGTTACACCAGTTGAAAAAGGAACAAGGTATTCAGCAGTATGTTGGGCAGTATAAGAGATTTTAAATACAAGTTAGTTAAAAACTTTTTAACAAAAGAAGAAACAGAGCTTTTAAAACAATTTACAATATTATTTCACCAAAGGAATGACTCTTCATTTGATAACAAGCAATCAATAACGATGGATACTATGAACTATGGAAATCCCGCTACGGATGCTTTGTTAGTTACAAAATTAAAAAAAATGGAAGAAGAAACAAAATTAAAATTAAAACCAACTTATAGTTTTTGGAGAATGTATACAAAATATGCAGATCTAAAAAAACATACTGATAGGCCATCATGTGAAATATCTTGTACTGTAATGGTTGGCTCAGATGGAACACCTTGGCCAATCTATATGGATGGTAAACCTATCGAAATGAACTCGGGAGATGCTGCCATATATCTAGGATGTGATGTTAAACACTGGAGAGAAGAGTTTGAGGGTGATTGGCATAGTCAAATTTTTTTACATTTTGTTGATGCAAATGGGCCATAT
>Ga0160423_10004742_pt1 | contig 11145 bp, 7 predicted proteins | sample CRUFie14St8metaG_FD_108191 | JGI IMG/M metagenome (GOLD analysis project Ga0160423, IMG submission 108191) | Marine microbial communities from the Costa Rica Dome - CRUD Field 142mm St8 metaG | ecosystem: Environmental > Aquatic > Marine > Oceanic > Photic zone | place: Costa Rica: the Eastern... | reverse complement strand
TATTGAGGTCTTCTTTGAGTACTGCATAGATGAGTTCCTTCGTTGTTGTTTTACCATTGCTGCCAGTGAGTGCGAGGATTGTAGTTCCTAGAGCAGTTCGATACGCAGTGGCGAGTTCTTGTAAAGATTTCAAAGAATCGTCAACACGAACAATTCGATCGTCAGTTGTAGAGATATCTTGATCGATGATGACAGCTCTTGCTCCTTTGTCAAGGGCTTGTATTGCGAATTCATTTCCATTGAAATTTGGCCCACTCAGGGCGAAAAAAAGCTCTCCAGGTTGCAGCGTTCTAGTGTCTGTACTGACACCTGCAGCGTCTCTAAAAATATGATAAAGCGCTGACATGGCTATAAGCTATAGGGTTGTAGACTTAATTTGATGGGATACCACGTGGCTTTCGGTCTCCACTCGTGCTTCCCAAATAGGACATTGCACATCTGAAACCAATATAATCAGCACCCAAAAACTCTGGCATGTATCTGCGCTGTGCAGGGTCAAGCCAAAAAGCACGATCTTTCCACGAGGCTCCTTTGATGACCCTTGTGGTATTGGAAACAAGTGTCAAACGCTTTTCGTTTTCTTGACGCACCCTCTTACTTGCTTCAGAAAATGGATCACTGTACATCATCGAATCTTCGTCATCAGCGTTTCGTGCATTCAACAAATCTCCATCAGCATAGGCGATATTGTTTGCTGCAAGTCCATTAGAATTCAGGTAATTTGCATTTTCATCACCATAATTTTGAGGTTCAATTTGCTCTTTCTGAATTGATCCAGGTAATTGTTTATAAGCGGTTCTTCCGTTGGGATTATCTTCGTGGTTAATCACATCCTGCGTTACGGATATTTTTCCATCCTCAGTAATATAGCTTTCAAAAATATTACCTCTGAAATAGTTCATATCGCTAACTTCGTTGTTTGTCAGAGGTCGATATACATCGGCAACCCATTCTGAAACATTGCCTGCCATGCCATACAAACCAAAATCGTTTGGTGGATATTGACGTACATCCGCAGTAATTTCAGCATCATCATTTGACCATCCTGCAACACCACTAAAGTCTCCTCTACCTTGCTTGAAGTTGGCGAGTTGATCACCAGCGTTTCTTCTTTGTGTCACTCTTGAGGTGTCGCCAGACCATGGATATTTCTTTTTTCCTTGGTAGGAGTTGTATTCACGTATACCAGCCAAACCGAGTGCTGCATATTCCCATTCGGTTTCTGTTGGCAATCTGTATTCAGGTAAAACAATACCATATTCAACACTTGCATTGGTTACCTTAATTTCATCTTCTGCATCTCCTTCACCACGCACTCTAATTTGCGCCGATCGACCAACAAATGATTGTGTTTCGTTCTCCGTATCATTTTCAACTGCGTCAATGTTTTCGGCAGAATAATTTCCACCATACACCAGATCAGGACGTTTGAGATATGTTTCGGTATCAAAATTGTTGATCCCTCGAATTTCGTCAGAGGTTCTGGCACCTTTGGAAATCCAACCCTTGTCTTCGAGTATCAATTCATTTACGCGATTGGTTCTCCACTTGGCGAAGTTACTCGCTTGCTGCCAACTCACGCCAACAACAGGGTGAGTACGAAAAGCAGGATGACGAAGGTAGTTGTTGACCATATCGTCATAAAAACCAAGTTGATTTCTCCAAACGAGAGTGTCAGGAAGAGCCGAGGTATAAATTTCTGGCTGATCAACAAAAACACGCTTCAACCAATCAAGATATTCGATGTACATCAAGTTTGTAACCTCAGTTTCATCCATATAGAAGGAACGAACTTGCATCCGTGCAGGTGCATTGTTCCAATCTTTCATGACATCGTCTTGCACACGTCCTTTGGTGTAAGTGCCACCATGGATGAGTATTAAATTCGGTCCTTGAATTTGATCCTTATAGTCCTTTCCCTTGTAATCAAAACCTCCGCTTTCACCAATTTTCCAACCAGTAGCAGAAGATTCACCTTTTCGAGCAGATCCGTTAGAGCTACAACCTGTAATCGATAGGGAGATTGCAGATATAAAAACAAAAGTGAAAATGCATTTACGTAACATACAGATTCTATTTTGGACTGCAAGATAGTAAATATGTGTAAATTTGACATCCATTAGCCACAATTTATACTGATAACGATTGCGAATCCTTTTTATTCTATGTACTTTCCAAACACTAATTTTCAAACTTTTTCGTTATAGTCCTTAAATATGCGTTTATTAACCCTCATCTTTCTGCCACTTTTTCTTTGGTCCCAACAGTCAGAAGTTCGTTTGCATTGGGATGGTACTCAACAATTGCAGCTAGGAGAGCTGCTAAAAGAAGTTCCCAGTGCTACAGATCAAACTGTTTTTTATGATGACCAAACCAAGCGCTTTTCTATCACTATTTCAAAACCAATCAATACCCATTCTAATACAGCGTATTCTATTCAAAATATTCAGACCCAAGCGTTTGAGAAAGAGCTTGATTTAGATCTGAGTCATTTCAACGAATCTCCTGATGTGTTGATCTATAAAACTAAAGGAAGGGCAAACAATCAAGTTGTTATCGAAATGGAACCCTTTATGGTAAAAAACAATAAGCTTCATACAGTCACAGGCTTCACGATTGGTCCAAAAACAGCAGCGTTGTCACGAATCCAGCGTTTTCAACAATTCAGCACAGCCACAGCAAGTCACCCAATGTCAGGATTTAGATTTGAAGTTGATAAATCAGGGATTTATAAAATCACAGGCAAATTTTTAAGAGACTTAGGTATACCAATCGCAAATGTAGATCCAAAAACACTTAAAATCCACGGCAAAGGAGGCCAAATGATCCCATTGATAAATTCCGAAACAAACGATTTTAATTATGGATTTTCTGAAAACCCCTTACAACTTGTGGGCATGGATGATGGTGTTATTGGTGAGGAGGATTATATTTTGTTCTATGCCTATGGGTCTAATGAGTGGAACAGTGATAGTCAAACTGCTAATAATTTGTATCACGACAAGTCAAATTATGTTATCTCACATGGGGGAACAGATGGGCTGCGTGTAAGCGTTAATTCCTCTCAACCAGTTGTTGAAGATGCACAAACTGCGGCATCGGTCAATTTACATTTTGAAGAAGATTTGGTCAATGTTGCTCAAATGGGGCGAAAATGGTTTGGTGATCGCCTTCTACACAATGCCACTAAAGACTATTCATTTCAATTGGTCAATCGTGCTGGGTCAACTCCAATTGATGTCAAAGTTGTTGCTGCAGGATCATCATCAAATCCCAATCAACTTATCGTTCGTGTGGAAAGCGAAAGTACATCGCTAAACTTTTCCTCGACTCAAGTGCTAACCAAAGCGACGGAAAATACAGCTAGCTTATTGCTTACTCCATCCTCAAATGATGTAAATGTAAACTTGCAGTACGATGGTGCAGGACTGAGCTCTTCAATTGGTTATGTCGATTATATACGCCTAACATATCAGCGAACCCTTGATGGAGGCGAAGGACAGTTTAGGGTTCATACAGAGCCTTCAGCGACCTACAAAGCTTCGAATGCTGATGCAGTTTGGGAGTTACATACCAATGGCAATATCAGTGTTTATGAACCCAACAATGGAAATGTGTATTTCAGCCAGAGTGATACTACTGAACGTTTTCATTTGCACAATTCAAATGATGTGTATACGCCCAAACGAAGTGATTATGGTGATGTATTTACATCACCCCAACTGCGAGAGCGATTGGCTAATGAGGCAGAATACATCATCGTTACGCATGACGATTATGCTGAGGAGGCCAACAAGCTTGCAGCCCACCATCGCACACACTCAGGATTAAAATCCGTTGTCTTGACCCTATCCGAAATCTATGATGATTTTAGCGCCGGAAACATCGATATAGTAGCCATACGCAATGCTGTTCGATATGCCTATCTCAACAATTTAGAGGACAATAAACCAAAGTATTTGTGTTTGTTTGGCGACACAAGTTATGATTATAAAGATCGAGTGCCCAACAACAATATGATTGTTCCGACCTATCATGCACTGCACAGCTTTCATTTGGCAAATAGCTATATGTCAGACGATTTTTACACGATGATGGATGATGGTGAAGGAGACCTTAGTTTTTCAGATCGAATGGATCTGGCTGTTGGTCGAATCATATTTGATACCAAAGAGGGTGCTTTGGCAATGGTAAACAAGTCCATCGATTATAGTTTGGCGCAAGGAGATTGGCAAAATACATTTACGATTCTTTCCGACGATCCTGATAAGGAATGGGAATCAATTATTCAAGAAAGACTTGATGTCCTTGGTCAACAGGTCGTGTACAACAAGCCTTTCATAAATTTAAATAAAATACACTCAGATGCTTACGAGCAGACTATTTCCGCTTCTGGCGCAAGGTATCCAGGGGTAAATTTAGCTCTTGAAAATCAGTTTATTCAGGGCTCACTTGCAATAAATTATTTTGGTCATGGTGGTGAAGGTGGCCTGGGGTCAGAAAAATTCTTTGACGAAGAACTTGCACAGCGATTGTATAACCCTGGAAAATATCCCCTTTTCATTACTTCAACTTGTGAGTTTAGTCGATTTGACAATCCAGAAGTGTACACTGCTGGAGAGGCAAGCGTTGCGAATCCTGCCGGAGGAGTTATTGGACTGATTTCAACGACAAGACAGATTTATGTGACAAATGGAATTTCATACAATCAAACCATAGCCAAGCATTTATTTGCCTATGGTAAGGACGACTACCCAACCATTTCAGAAGCATTGCGCTTGTCGAAAAATGAATTTTCAGGAACATCACAGCGACGTATCATTTTCTTTATTGGCGACCCAGCCCTCAAGCTTGCTATCCCTGAGGAAAGAGTTGAATTGACACATATCAATGGAAGTCAGATTGACTCATTAGAGGATTCAGACAAGCAACTTCGCGCACTTGATCGTGTCAATCTTGCTGGACAAGTATCTGATGAAAATGGGGAACTTTTGGATCAATTTAATGGGGAGGTCGTATTGACAATCTTTGACAAAGAGATTGAAAAAACAACTCTTGGCAACGATGGAAATGGAACCTTTACCTTTGACGCACTTGGCAATGTTGTATTTAAGGGTAATGCTGAGGTTGAAAATGGATTTTGGAATATTGAGTTGATCATCCCCAAAGATATTTCACTCCCTGTGGGTCAAGCACGAATCAGCCTTTACGCAATTTCAAACGACAGTACCAGTAAAAAAACCGGCTTGTCTACTGAAATATCCATTGGTGGGATTAATCCTAATCAAGAGAATGACACAAAAGGACCAGATATTGAGCTTTATTTGAATGACGAAAACTTTGTAAGTGGAGATATGACAGGGTCAAACCCTGTTTTAATCGCAAAATTTTCAGACGAAAATGGAATCAATACATCTGGTGGATTGGGGCATGAGCTCTTGGCCGTGCTGGACGGAGTGACGCAGAATCCTATTGTTTTAAACAACTTCTATCGCACCAACTTGGGTGATTTTCAATCTGGATCCCTTACATATTTGTTTAACGATCTCACCCCTGGCTCTCATGAACTTTCAGTAACAGCTTGGGATACTTATAATAACCCATCAACCAAAACGATTGCATTTGTTGTGTCAGAAGACAATGGAATTTTAATCAATAGGATTTATAATGTACCCAACCCATTTGAAACACAAACAACATTTTGGGTCACTCACAACAAGCCACGCGAACTCTTAAACGCATATATTGTTATCCATGATATCAATGGCAAATTAGTATGGGAAGAAGAAAAAACAGTGTATTCAGGATCAAACATCAACAGTGAAATTTTCTGGAATGGTCAATCAAATGATGGTACAGAAATAAATAAGGGAGTATATTTGTGCACGATAACGCTAAAATCTACGTTATCAGATACTAAGCACACCGAAACACATAGAATAATTAGGAAATAAAATTTGGTATGAAAAAATCTTTTGGTCTAGTATTAATCCTATTTACATCACTTTTATACAGTCAAAATCGAGTCATTACAACGGGAGTCCCTTTTTTACTTATCACCTCTGATGCAAGATCGGCTGGTATGGGCGAACAAGGGGTTGCAACAACACCTGATGCTTTCTCCCAAAATTGGAATCCTTCAAAGTACAGTTTTGCTCCGAGCGAATCAGGAATTGGCGTGAGCTACACTCCCTACCTAAGTCAATTGGTCAATGATATTTTCTTGGCAAATGTTTCCTATTACAGAGTTGTTTCGGAACGTGCAGCTTGGGCAACAAGCCTAAAATATTTTAGTTTAGGCGAAATAGAAATTGGGCAAACACCTGCCGATTTTATCAACCCTCTTATCGAGCGTCCAAACGAATTTGTATTGGATTTTTCTTATGCGCTAAAACTCAATGAATCATTTTCGATGGGGGTTACAGGTGCGTTTATCAACTCTGATTTAAAACTTGGCTCTGCAACTGATGATGCCTCAGCGGCCAGCACAGTAGCCTTTGGAATTTCGGGGTATTACCAATCTGATGAGCTTAGCTTAGGCACCTTTGACGGCAAGTGGCGTGGCGGATTTTACATCAGCAACCTCGGACCTAAGTTGACTTACGAAACAGACGGATATGCAGATTACTTGCCAACAAACCTTAAACTAGGAGGAGGTCTTGATATCATTCTCGATAGCTATAACACCCTCACTTTGGGTCTAGAAATCAACAAATTGCTTGTACCAACCCCAAGCGAACCCGTTGTTTCCACAGACGCCGATGGAGAAGAAATCATCACTGGATATATTCAACCTGACGTAAGTTTTCTCAGTGGAATCTTTAAGTCGTTTGGAGATGCGCCAGATGGATTCAGTGAAGAGTTGCAAGAGTTTACTTGGGCTTTAGGAGCCGAATTTAATTATAACAACGCTTTTGCTCTTCGTGCAGGATATTTTAACGAGCATGAACTTAAAGGCGCAAGAAAGTTTATCACGCTGGGAGCAGGCTTTAAATACAACGTCGTTGATATTGATCTTTCATATTTAATTTCAGCAACAAAAGTCATCAACCCCCTCGAAAACACGCTGCGATTCTCCCTTACATTCAACTTTGGCGATAGCCGAGAGGACTAATCACTATTAACATTGTTTGAATAATTGCTTTACCAGTTTTTACACAAACTGCGAATGCATTACCTTTGCAGTCAGATATCACTAAAGATATTGATTCTATGAAAGAAGTTACCAAAGAAACCTATGTAGCGTGGTACGAGAATATGCTTTTTTGGCGCAAGTTTGAAGACAAGCTAGCAGCTGTTTATATACAGCAAAAAGTGCGAGGGTTTTTACACTTGTACAATGGACAAGAGGCTGTTCTTGCTGGATCACTACACGCGATGGATCTGTCCAAAGATCGTATGATAACTGCTTATCGAAATCATGTTCAGCCAATTGGTATGGGCGTTGATCCCAAAAAGGTGATGGCAGAATTGTATGGAAAAGCAACAGGTACTTCACAGGGTCTAGGAGGCTCAATGCATATTTTTTCCAAAGAACATCGTTTTCATGGGGGCCATGGAATTGTTGGTGGTCAGATCCCTCTTGGGGCTGGAATGGCTTTTGGTGATAAATATCATGGAAGTGATGCTGTAACTTTATGTTATATGGGTGATGGTGCAGTCCGACAAGGTTCACTTCACGAAACGCTAAATCTAGCAATGTTATGGAAACTACCAGTGGTGTTTATTGTTGAGAACAATGGCTATGCCATGGGTACTTCGGTAGAGCGAACTGCCAATCACACCGATATCTGGAAGTTGGGCTTGGGATATGAGATGCCCTGTGGTCCAATAGACGGGATGGATCCTGTGAAAGTTGCAGAGGGTATTTCGGAAGCAATCAACAGAGCACGAAAAGGAGATGGCCCTACTTTCCTAGAAGCAAAAACATATCGATATCGAGGTCATTCGATGTCTGATGCGCAGCATTACCGAACGAAAGATGAGGTGAATGAGTATCGAAAAATAGACCCAATTACGCAAGTACGTGAACATATTTTGAAAAACAAATTTGCCGCAGAAGATGAGCTGGCTAGCATAGATGCAGATGTAAAAAAACGGGTACAAGAGTGTGCAGACTTTGCAGAATCCTCACCATACCCAGAAACATCTTTAATGTATGATGCTGTTTATGAGCAAAAAGATTATCCATTTATAGCACACAAATTATAATATGGCGATTATAGTAAAAATGCCGCGATTGAGTGATACCATGGAAGAAGGAACAGTATCTTCATGGCTCAAGAAAGTAGGTGATAAAGTTGAAGAAGGAGATATTCTCGCTGAAATTGAAACAGACAAAGCCACAATGGAGTTTGAGTCTTTCAATGAAGGGTTTTTATTGCATATCGGAATTGCAGAAGGCGAAAGTGCTGCTGTAGATAGTTTGCTCGCCATCATTGGCGATGAGGGAGAAGATATCAGTGGTTTACTCAATGGGGAGTCAGCGACAGCTGCTGCAGAAGAAACCCCAGAAGCAGAAGAATCTCAGCCAAAAGAGTCTGCAGAACAGCCAGCAGCAACCATACCAGAAGGTGTTGAGGTTGTCAAAATGCCTCGTTTGAGCGACACCATGGAAGAAGGAACAGTTGCATCGTGGCTCAAAGGGGTTGGCGATACTGTTGAAGAAGGCGAAATTCTTGCTGAAATCGAAACAGATAAGGCAACCATGGAGTTTGAGTCTTTTTATGCAGGAGAGTTATTACACATTGGTGTACAGGTAGGCGAATCAGCTGCTGTTGATAGCTTGCTTGCGATCATTGGTCCTAGTGGAACTGATGTTGCTGCTGTTTTGGCTGCAGCATCAAGCGCAGACACTCCCAAGACAGAAGAGCCAAAAACAGTTACTGCTGATGCACCACCACCAACGACTACGACCAAGCCTTCTGAACCTGTAGAAAAAACAGTGGTACAGGCTTCTGCCAATAGCAATCAAAGGATTATGGCATCACCCCTTGCCAAAAAAATGGCTGCTAAAAAAGGAATTGATCTTCGACAAGTACAAGGGTCGGGTGAGCATGGTAGAATCGTAAAGCGTGATATTGAACAGTTTGTCCCCAGTGCAGCAACAAGTGCAGCACCATTTGTACCAAAAGGGCAGGAGTCGTCAGAAGACATTCCAAATTCGCAAATGCGAAAGGTTATTGCCAAAAGACTTGCAGAGTCTAAATTTAGTGCACCTCATTACTACCTCTCTGTAGAATTTGACATGGATGCTGCCATTGCATTCCGAAAGCAATACAATGAGTTGCCCGACACCAAAATATCATTTAATGACATCGTTGTAAAAGCAACAGCTTTGGCACTTAAACAACACCCACAGGTGAATTCACGCTGGTATGATGATCGCATGCAGCTCAATTACCACGTACATATTGGTGTAGCAGTCGCTGTTCCTGATGGATTGGTTGTTCCAGTTGTGCGATTTGCAGATGAAATGGCATTGCCACAAATTGGTACACAAGTCAAAGATTACGCTGTTCGTGCTCGTGACAAAAAACTTACACCTGACGAAATGGAGGGAAGTACCTTTACCATTTCTAACCTTGGTATGTTTGGGATAGATGAATTTACATCGATCATCAACCAACCCAACTCAGCCATACTTTCAGTTGGTGCAATTGTACAAAAACCAGTTGTGAAAGATGGAGAGATTGTCGTTGGAAGCACAATGAAACTAACACTTGCCTGCGACCATCGAACAGTTGATGGTGCTACAGGTGCGCAATTCCTTCAAACACTTCGGGAATATATCGAACAACCCTTACGCTTGGTTATTTAACACTATGCAATCTCCTAAACGTGTCATTGTAACTGGTGCCAGTCGTGGGATTGGTCGCGCTTTGGTTGATAGGTTTTTGGAATTGGGGCATGAGGTTTGGGCTTTGTCTCGAAACACAGACGAACTCAAGAATATCAAAGGCATACACACTGTATCAATCGACCTATCTGACGAACAACAAATAGCCGATTGGGTTCAATCATGTGGAGTTGATCATTTTGATGCTGTCATCAACAATGCTGGTATGCTCATCAACAAGCCTTTTGCTGAGACTACATATGCTGATTTTGAAGCTGTTTATCGTGTTAATGTTTTTGGGGCTGCTCAATTGATTCGTCATCTACTTCCATTACTGACAACAGATAGTCATATTCTCAATATCAGCAGTATGGGAGGTGTCAATGGCACTGCCAAATTTCCAGGACTGGCTGCCTACAGTAGTAGTAAAGGTGCCTTGGGGATACTCACCGAGCTATTGGCTGAGGAGTTTAAAGACAATGGCCCACGTTGTAACGCTTTGGCATTGGGAGCTGTTCAAACAGAGATGCTTGCAGAGGCATTTCCAGACTACAAAGCGCATGTTTCAGCATCGCAAATGGCAACCTATATCGCCGATTTTTCACTCAATGGGCATCATTTGTACAACGGCAAAGTACTTCCGATCAGTCAATCCACACCATGAGTGCTTTTACGACGTATTTGCCAGTCAATGCGCGCTCTCGATGTCTAAACTTGGTCAAAGGCCATCCAGTATCTATTCGTGTTGTCAATCCAAGACGAACAAAGCATGGGGATTTTCGAAAATTTCCTGATGGAAGATTTCAGATTACCTTAAATAAAATGGAAAACCCCTATCGATTTTTAATCACTTTTATCCATGAGTGGGCTCATTGGTTGGTGATGCAACAACACCCATTCAGAACCCAACCGCATGGTTCGATTTGGAAACAAACGTTTAAAATGCAAATGCTGCCATTTCTGCAAGACCAAATTTTTCCTGAAAACCTATTGGGGCTTTTGGCAAAGCATATGAAGAATCCCAAAGCGACGCTAGACGCTGACCCTCAATTGGCAATTGCACTAAAGCAATATGACCCTACTAATGATAAAAACTTTATTTTTGAGTTAGAAACTGGGACTCGCTTTCAAGCAAACAATGGAAAGATCTACGAGCTTGGGCACTTGCGTAGAAAACGCTACGCTTGCATTGAGCTTGCCACCAAAAGAACTTATCTCTTCGCTGCTCACAGTGAGGTTCAGATAGTTGAGAATTAAAGATGTCAACGAATGGAATCTAAATTTGATTTTTCAGAAGAAACCAACGC
>Ga0160423_10004741_pt1 | contig 11145 bp, 14 predicted proteins | sample CRUFie14St8metaG_FD_108191 | JGI IMG/M metagenome (GOLD analysis project Ga0160423, IMG submission 108191) | Marine microbial communities from the Costa Rica Dome - CRUD Field 142mm St8 metaG | ecosystem: Environmental > Aquatic > Marine > Oceanic > Photic zone | place: Costa Rica: the Eastern... | reverse complement strand
ACCTCCAGTTTGTCCACCTCCAGTTTGTCCACCTCCAGTTTGTCCACCTCCTTGTTGATTACCACCTCCAGTTTGAGCACCACCTCCTTGTTGGTTACTATCTCCCTCATCATCTGGCGGATCAAAGATACTTGCACCGAACCCATGGTTCACATACTCATTAAGTGTACGTACTTCTCCTGTGGCTACATTAGTAACTGTTGGCTCTATAGGTTGTGCTCCAGATCCTCCGCTTTGCCCAGGAGTAAAGATAATTTGTTTATAATCATAATTATCAGGCAATGTAATGTCATAAATTGTAGCTCCTGCAGAACCAAGTCTAGTATCAACGTTACCTGGTACATCTCCCGGAACAAAATACTGAGTCTCAATTAGACGACTGTGTATATTATTAGGATCTTCTTGTCTTGTTTCTTTTATTGTGTACCCCGTACCTTGTCTTTGTACATTTTTAAATGTATTTCCTATAGGCATACCACTAGCTCCTGTATTTGTTGTTTCTTTTGGTGTTACTGCTGATTCTTCTGTTGTTTCTGGTGCTGACATGCTAAAGTTGTTAGCTACAAAATCTTGAAACGTAGTCTCATTCCCAGTAGCTGTTTCAGTTATAATGGTGCCCCTATCATAATCACCAATTTTATACCTAGTAACCAATTCGTCAGGCACCTCAATTGTGTAACCAGCAATACTACCGGTACCGTTGCTTACAGCACTCACTACGTCATTTTCAGGTATAAAATAAGATTGACCATCTATACCATATTGATAACCCTCCCCATTTCTAAAGCCAGCACGTGAAAATTTTGTAATCCCTTCTTTTTTAGCTTCTGGAGGTGGTATTTCTTGATCACCATATATTGCAAACTCAGTAAAGGTTGTTCTACCTCCATGCGTTGTATCAATTATATCATTACGTCCGTTAGGAACCGCATCCCGCTGGTATCTATTTTCTAATTCTTTAGGTACAGTTAAAGTAAATCGCCCTGTATCATTTTTTTCTGCACTAGATATAAGATTATCTGGATAATAATATGTATTATTACCGACAGTGTGTTCATACCCGTCATACCCCCTTATTGCTCCCTCTAAGGTAGCAGTATCCTCTTTTGGTGTTTCAATAGCACTTATTTTTTCTATAGTTTCACCTACAGTTTGCTCCGGCACTACGTCTGGTACGTCTACTACATTTGGACTACCTGTATCTCTAACAGGCTCAACTACTTGCTCTACAATTGCTTGTATTACTTCACCTACATTGCTTCCTAAATTAGTCTTATCTGCAACATTCTCTGTAACCTCTCTAACAGCAGAGGTTACTTCCTCTCTATTGTCGTCTGTTATTTGTACCCCATTAGTCAGCTCTACAAGAGCCTGTATTTCTTCATCTGTTCTAGGTCTAATAACGGTATTTACACCGCTACCCTCTATAACATTTTCAAAAATAGGCATACCAAGACTTGTATATCCTACAATAGGGCCAAAATTAATCATGCGTATCCTTATAGACCTGCCAACCCCCGTAGTACGGAGGTGTGATGGGTGGTGATACCACAGGGGTTGTTAACGCAGGATTTATCATGAAATATTCACCGTTACTGAACCCACCTCTGCGGTAGAAGCCACACCGTTTGTTATTACATCTCCTGGAAGCACTATTTTAATTTCTCTTCCTACCCTATATAAACTAAATTCTGGTAAATTATTTGGTAATTCTGTTAAATTTTCCATAGCTACACCGTCTACATCTATTGCGGCTTTAGAGTCTATGTAATTAAAATATATACTAATTGCTCTAATAAGCTGTGTAAAGTACTGTGGGTCGTATTCCTGTGGAGGTAACGGCAGAGCAGGTGATTTAAATCTACGAATACTCAAGACCTTCTCCCATCAGGTCTACCATCTAATCTTGGACTACCTAACTTCCAAGTAGTGCCTAAAGAATTAGAAGATATTTTAAACCCTATTTGTCTAGCTCTAGCCCTTATAAATACTTGTTCTGTGTATTGACCTACTGAAGCCTCTATAACATTACTACTTTCTTCTGGACCTACAGCAGAACCAGAAAAATTTCTAGGGCGTATCACCATGCTAACTGTTGGATTATCAGATGTAGAGCCTAAGAAGCTCAAGTCCGGTATTATACGGTGTGTAAGCATATACCTATCTCCGTCCGTTATATCAAAATCAGAGGAAGTTATAAAAGAACTCATGGCTGAACCGTTAGCATCTAAGCCATTTTCATGGTTATATATTACGGAAGTATCTGCACCCACAGGAAATTGTCGTAAACTAGAGTCGAGCCACGCAGTTCTATCTAAAGAACCGTAAAACCAAGTTTGGGTTTTATAATTAAAAGCTACGTATGAATCGTTTTCGCTACTATTTTTAGAAGGGTAGAACCACCATATCTCACTAAACTCTTCAACTGTGCCTGCATACACATATTGTAATAACTCATAGTTTATATTAGTAAATACATGGTCTCTTAGAGGACAAGGTAAAGTATTTATACGACCATCATAGAAATAAAATTTATTAGTTCCCATCCAAAATACTACGTTGTTAGAAGATGCGACCCCTCTAGGTGATGCACAAGAAGTATTATGTTCTAGTTCTTGTAAACCAAATATATCAGGAAATCCTAAGAATTGCATTGAGTGTACACTCGAATCAGTAAAGACTAATATCTCTTGCCTAGTTTTCTGTACCGCTATAATTCTAGTCCCACTACTAACTCGTATAAACCCGGCACTAGATTTAGTTAAGCTGTCAGGTCTAAAATTTATAACATCATCTTGGTCTGCAAACCTAATTAATAACGGATCAAAGTCCCCTGTGTCTTCTGTTTGCACAGTAGCATCATATGGTGTAGCCCCAAAAGCTATTAAATGCCTATCAACCTGAGACATAACTATCTGTCCTACTTCAGCAGGAACATTTTTAGGCGTTACTGAAACTCCTCCTAGCGTAGTAATATCTGACAGTTTCTGTGCCCTGGTCCCTAGAGCAGAAGAAAGACCACCTGAACCTCCACGCTCCCAGTAATATATAGCACCCTTACCACTAGTATTAGAGTTCATTATTAAATCATTGTCGATATTATCAAAAAACCATCTAGTAATAGGTAAATCTATAGGTAATAAAGAACCTTCATTCCAAGCTCCGCTATCCCAACCATCGGTTCCCCAACCGTAACCCAAAACTAATACACCATCTCCTGCAGGTATCTCGTAAGCTCCAGTTGCACTCCCACCAGTTCCTGTATCTGATACATTGGCTGTGGCTGTAGCAGTGAAAGAATAAGAATTTGCATCTATTTTAGTTACTTGGTAATTTTGATTTAACACATCCGCAGTTATATTACCGCCTAAAGCAGAAGCACCAGAGAAAGTTACAAAGTCCCCTGTTTCAGCTCCATGACTTGTATCACTAGCTATTATTAGACTAGAACCTGCAGTAGCATCAAATGTTATATCAGATGTAGAAGTAGTTCTTAAAGGGGTTATGTCATTATAGTTTTGCCCTATCTCAATATAAACTTTATTGTTAGTGCCTATAATTAACATGTTGTCTTCAAAAGATGTATTGTAACTAAACAAACCTCTAGTTACTCCAGGTAAAGTAAAAGAACCTAAGGCGTTCCAACCTTTTATTTTTTCAGGGAATCCGTCTACAAAACGTACTTTATCGCACTCATACCAACCACCTTCATTTGAATAGTTAGTTACGTTTTTATATATACCGGGTTTAAAGTTTAATTTTTGTAGTGCCATATTATTCTGATTCTAATTGTTGTATCCTTGCTTCTAAAATATTTACTTTATTAGACAGTTCTTGAATAGCTTTCATCATAGGTGCAATAAACTCTTCATACCTTAAAGATTGAGTAGAGGTAGAATCAGCAACATCTGCTAAACACCAGCCAGCAAAGGTAGATTTATCTATATTTAAGTTATATAAAGTTTGTTCTACTTCTTGAGCTATAAGTCCATAATGATACCTAGAGCCTGCTTTTCCTGTATAAGTAGGTATGAAGTTTTCATCTACAGTAGAATCATCAACAGTTTTACCACCTTCGTTCTTTTTAAACTTTCTAGGTTGTAAAGCATTAATAAACGTTAAACCTAAATCAGAGTCTTCTATACTATTTTTCTTACGTCTATCTGAAGTGGTAGTTACCGCACCATTAGTATATATATCTCGCCATCTATCTGAAGAACCCCCCAAATCTATCGCATCATCAGTAATAGGTTCTACTACAACAGTAAAAGTATTTCTCAAAGAACCTGATACATGACGTACTGCGAATGTAGTTGATATACCTGCTTCGTTTGAAGACACAGTATGAAAATTAACTTGATGAAGTGATGTACCTGTAGTAGCTGTCAAACCACAAGCATTTCTTGCTACCCGTAAACCACCTGCGGCAACAAAACCATCATAAGTTGTATCTCTAATAAGTAGGTTACCTTGCATTGTTTGAGTTCCGCCATTAGAAGGCGTAGGGTCTGCATTTCCAGCATCAGCATAACCACCTACGTTAGTCCTTACTACATTTGTTAAAGCAGCGGATTGAAAAGAAGCACTTATAAATTTGTCACCGTCACTTGTTAATACATTACCCGTAGTGCCAGCAGATACAACAGTAAAAGCTGTTGCCGCAGAGTTCATAATTATTACACCTCCTGCTTCAGCAGAAGTTAAACCTGTTCCACCAGAAGATACGGGTAAAGGATTATTTAAAGTTAAATCATCTATATTATTTAAAGTAGGTAACGCACTAGCACCATTTAAGTATACTGAAGCAGTTTTACCTATGCCTATAGTTACGAGGTCATCCGATTGCCCAGATGTTTTTACGTCCATGGAATGCTGTAAAGAATTTTTAATTACATACTCTTTTTCTATAGCAGGTAAAGTTAATGTAAATGCTGCAGCAGCGGTACCAGTAGACGTTCCTGTAAACTCTAAAAAATGGTTTCTAAAATCTTGATTTCCTGTGTTATCTGCAGGTGCAGTTACCGTATGATTATTAGTAGAGCCTACATTTATTTGTTTAAAACCTCCTGTAGCTCTAACTATCTGGTTTAAGTTGGCGTTAGTAATAGTACCCCATGTACCAGACTCGGTGCCTGTGTCTATATTGCTTATCTTAAAATCGTTTGGAAATGTTTGACTCATGATTTACCCTTTATGTTTCTATTTCTACCCAATTAGGCGTTTGACTTTGATCTATTTCACCCCATACAAGTGTTCTAGTAGTTTCAGCAGAACCAACCAAACCAGTTAAACCAACTGATTCATTCTTAACTATTAATACCCCATTTAAAGTAGCATTAGCTGAAACACCCGTTACACTTAAATTTGCATCTGTATTAATGTCTATACCATTCAAAGTAATATTTGCAGAAACCCCTGCCGGAGTTACTTCAATATCAGGATTAACGCCTTTTGATGCGTAAGTACCTTGTGAGTATGTAAAATTACCGTACATTTTTAATAAGACCAAACCGTAGGTCTAGGTCTCTCCTTCGTGTTTTTTAACGTGTCCAAATGTATAAACCTACCAGAACCTTTCTGCTGTACGCCTATGCCCGTGAAGCCTTTAGTTAAAGCAAGTGATAATAAATCAAAAGCATCTTCTCTTGATACTGCTATATCAGCAGCTTGACCTGTAGTGTGTGCTCCAGGAGTTTTTTTCTTAGCTTCTATAGGATGTGTGACATCTCTAAACCCGCTTGTTATTTTCATAGGTTTTCCAAAAGCCAGACGCAAATCATTTAACTTATCTATAAATTCTGGGTTCATATCACACTTACCTGTATGCGAACATTTAAATTCATACTGTGAAAAATATGTGCTTGTATTCCAATCTATCATTTCTTCATCAACCCCCTAATTTCTTCTGTTTTGTCTTTACTACCTACCGAACTACCAAAATAATAAGAACAAACTAACCCTACCAAAGTAGTTAAATTACCCAACAAAAAAATTAAAATATCCTTATTTGCAGGAGTAACTTCTAAGAACAATATAACTGCGAATAAAGAAAAAGTTAAACCTGTAATACCAAGAGCGAGCACACTAGTGATTATTTTATTTAGCCACGGACTATGTTCACTAGTAGAAATAGCCATTTCACGTTGCCTTGCACTATCTTTATCCGCAAACTCAGCTTCCATACGTTTAAGACTTCCGTCTTGCTCCATCTTTTTTAATTGTTGAAGAGCTTTTTGTTTAGCTTGTGGGTCAGGAATAAGCTTGTCTACAAGCTTTTCCCCTATTGGTAATAGTCCTGATAGTAATTGTATCACTTACTTGCCTCCATAATTGCTGTCCATAAAAAATGCGATAACCATATTAAAATTAATACAAGGGTTCCAATTGCCACTCCCATCTTGGTGTTATATAAGAAAGCTTTCCTTCTTCGCATCTGATCATATATTTGGGCTTTACGCTTGGCTTTGACCTCCCTACGTATCTTAATGAAGGCTCGATACCCATAAGGCCCATCCATTCCAAGATGGTGAAGCTTTCCCCATGTAAATTCATGCTTGATTGCGTCTTCCATCTCTTTAATCTTTTTCTTTGCAATGAGTTCATCAAATGCCTCTGCCGTTTCGCTTTTGTCCCATGTCAATTTTTGCCATAAAGTAGGTTTCTTAAACTTCTTTTCCTGACCCATCCATTCTTGTAAGTCAGAAATATGCCCACTCCAAGTCGATAATTGACTAAAAATGTCTTCTAAATCTCTCCCTACCTGAATAGCTTTTTTGACTCCGTTGAAAGCTAAATTTGCTGCTGACAATGCTGTAATTGGATCTATCATCTATCATTCACTCTATTCCCCATCACTCAACACCCACCCTTTAGTGTTATCTAATTGGTAAGCATCTTCATCCCAATTATAAAAATTACCGTCATCTGGATATGCTATAGGGGGTTGCCATAAACAAGTACTTTCATTTAAAGACCAGCTTAAATACGGTTTTGGCGGTATAAAAGCATCTCTTGTGCCATCATAAGTAAATCCTACCCCCGCATAGTTCTTTCTAATTTTACCATTATAAGAAGTTTGAACCCATGTAGATGTTTCTTTAAACAGCTCATTTAAAAAGTCAATACCTTTCTGGGCAACCTCTACTCCATTTTCAAGAAGTACGTCATTATTAACAACGTGAACTTCAATCACAATGTTGTTTTTATCTAGTTTTGCAAAATGTGCCATTAAGACAACCTAATATGTAATTGAACCGTTACCAGTAAATACATAAATATATTCACCTCCGTTAGTAGATTCTGTGGGAGAGCCTGTAGTTGCTGCTGCTTGTGCTGTCGATCTTAAAATAACTACGCCAGAGCCTCCAGCACCACCTCCACCAGCTAAATGATGTTGAGCTCCACCTCCTGATCCCGTATTCACTGTGCCAACACCTGCTGTAGTAGCATTAGCATTTGTTCCGTTTCCACCACCTCCAGTTCCGCCTGAACCGTTTGCACCCAACTGGCTTTGACCTCCTCCGCCACCACCTCTAGTTACAGAAGAGCCACTAATACTAGAAGCTAAACCGTCACCACCTTCCATTTGACCGTCACTATTTCCTGCTTCTCCAGCACCTCCTCCACCTCCAGTCCGGTATCCAGAACTAACTCCAGAACCCCCATCAAATCCTTGAACAGGTGAGGCTGTTCGTGTACCACCTGCGGCACTACCACCAAGAGTAGATTGTCCGCCACCTCCTGAACCACCAGGTGCTCCTACTTTATTATAAGGAGAACCGCCTCGTCCTTGTCCTCCTCCAGTAGAAGTTATTGTAAATTCAGAAGATGATATAATAGAGTTTCCGCCTTGCGTTCCATCTGCATTTGAACCGCCACTTCCTCCATTACCAACAGTAACAGTAATTGTAGAGCCAGGCACCGCAGTTAACATATCTTCTGGTGAACCTCCTCCTCCGGTAAGTTCACTAGCAGTAGTAGCTAAACGATATCCTCCAGCTCCGCCTCCAGACCCGCCATGTCCACCTCCTCCGCCACCACCAGCGATGACTAAATATTTTAATGTGACGGCACTAACAACTGATATAGAGCTAGAAAATAATAGTTGATGAACTCCTGTCATTACTCTACCCCTGAAACATTTCCAGTAAGAACAGCTAGATCTGCTGTATAAGTAAACATGATATTTGCAACCCCATTTGCATCTAATGTGTGTGAAGCAGTTGCTGCTAAATCTCCTGCTTTAACTGCATTAACAGCAGTGCAAGCTAACGTAGCTGTGCATCCGTTTACGGATATAATTGATACAATATCACCCACAGCAAATACCCCTGTCGGTACAGTAACTACAACATTAGATGAATTTACTGTAACTTGATTACCTGCGTCAGATATTTGTAAAGTGTAATTAGCTGATAAATTTTGACTTACAGGAATATCTCTTAAATTACCATCTACATCAGATACTACCGTGCCACTTGTTATGGCTCCAGCAGCACTAACGCTAACAGCAGCATCTATAGTTTTATTAGTTAAAGTTTGTGTGCCTGTGTCAGAAACTAAAGTAGCATTTGCATTTCCTATTGTACTACCTCCAGGTAGCGTTAAAGTATTGGTAGCTGAAACAGCATGATCTGCTGCAGTTATTTTTTGACCGTGTGTATTAACAGCACAATTAAGTTGTACTTGTCCTTCAGTAGAGCCAGACCCTTTAATTTCAAATATCTGTGTAGCAGGATCTACTGTGAAGTTACCTGATGTGTTTTTAAGATCACCTTCAATATTAAATGTGCCACCAGCCGAACCGTTACCTGCGATATTTAAATTATTAGAATCATCTAATATAACTGCTTTAGACCCAGGGTATGTAGTAAAAACATCTTTTGATCCAGCTCCCCAATCAACAGCATTGTTAGAATTGGAGGAAGTTAAGACCGTAGTTCTAGCAAGAACTGATGTGGAATTTAATGTACCTAGTCCTACTTCGTAACTACTGTTATCTGTTATTACATAATAACAAGTGTTTCCTACACCTACACCAGTTGAAAAAGTCCTAAACCCTGTTGCTGCACCTGCTAAAGTAAAATTTCCTGTACCTGTAGTAGTAGATGTTTCTTTTACTCTATCTGCTTGTATTAAAGCCATGACAACCTCCTATTAAGCTATACGAATAATTGCGTTGCTCGCATCAGCAGTAGGAAATATTATTGCAAAAGTACCAGCAGTAGAAGATTTATCAGAACCGAAATCTAGTACGCAAACTGCCTTATCACTTTGAGAATTGTTATAAATCAAAGCTCCTCTAGCAGTAATCGTAGAACTTGTAAAAGAAGTATCTGTAAAATCTACTATAGCTGTAGTGCCTCCACCTGGTACACTAGCACCAGCACTAACTAATGTGTTACCTCCTGCAGAATATCCTGTCCCACTAGCCTCGTTGGCTGTTGCATACGCAGTAGTGCCTGCACCTAAGTTAGCCGAACTAGTAAACAAAGCTAGTTTAAAAGTATGCCCTGTACTAGCAGTAAAATTATGTGTAGCAGTTAAAAGCTCAGACTTAAAGCTAGTACACATCGCTTGAGTGATTGCCATTATAATCTCCTTAATATATTAGCCACTTCATCATGTCCGCCTTTTATACAAGTTTGGACACATTTTTCTCGTTCAGATTCCATAGCTTGAAGTACATGAAGCTTTACAGTTTCATATAATTGATGTTTAAAAAATTTAGCTTGCTCTCGTATTTCAGGAGGAGCTGTTTCTGATACTGACATTATCTTATTAGTGCATATTTCTGCAATATCATCAGCAGATAAACCTCCATAATTACTAGTTTTTATGGTTGGTGCTGTTACTTCTCCAGTAGTTATATTAAACATTAATTAACCTTTAACCTATTTTGTTCAGTTCTATAAGCGTCTTGTTTATTTTTACCTTCACCAAGCATCTTCAAACCTAATAACGCTTCGTTGTATCTTTGAGCGTATGTAGCAAATACATCTTGTTCACCTTTCATAAACACATGGGCTTCTATTAAAGCTCCATACAACAAAGCAGAATCATAATTATCACCTAACCAAGAAGTGCCTGCCGTTACTATAGAAGGCGGATAGTAAAAATAATATAACTCTGTTGTATAATCTTGGTCTGGTGTAGGGCCTAAAATAAAAGTTTTATCGTCAAATAAAGCATAATGCGATGGTCTACCCGTATTAGCTGGCACTGGGAAAGCTTCTCTTATATAATTTACATCTTTATTTAAAAGATAATGATACCTACCCGTAGTGTCCACAACAGCTAGAGAAAAATCTGCTAACCAATCTGCAGGTACAGATAAAAACTTATTATTCTCTGTTATTGTGCCTGTAACATTCTTTCGCAAACTTAGTATTTGAACAGAGTTATATATCTTTTGTTCTGTGAGATCTATGAACCTGTTAATCTGTTCTTGGCTCGTTAAAGTAATATCTGAACCTCCGCTGTCTTTAAATACAGTATTTGGGAAGTCGTTCTCACAAAATCCTTTTATTGTTTCAAATAGCTCATTGTAATTCAATTAACTCTCCGTAGTAATAGTAACAGTAACTGTGCCCACAGTACCGATGGCGACTAATTTATTAGTTATATCTAAACTTAATTCGTTTCCTAAACCAACAGGGTTATACCCATACTGGTAACTTCTTGAAGTAGAAGTTTCAAATCTAGTGTTATCTGGTCGTGGGTCTCGTAGAGCTTGAGCATCTTGTACTATGTACATACCCAAAATAAGTTGAGGATGGTCTTTTTCAAAACACTCAGGACATACCTTTATATTAACACTTGTTGCTTTAATAACAAGAGTTTTTAACTCTTTTAACTTGTAAGTGAACCCACATCTGTCACATTCACCTTTAGCCCTTCCGCCTTTTGCATACTGCCCCATTAGTATAAAAACTCTCTAGGTGCTAGTCTAAGAGGTGCTTTTTCTCTATCTTCACTAGAAGCTATCATCCACTGCTCTTCATACTCTTGTTTTAGAAAAGGCAATTTTGGAGCAGCATTTGGTAATTTAAGAGCTAAATAATAAGAAAGTCCTGCTACTAAACAAGGTAACATTCTTGCAGGTACGTCTTGAGTTTCTACTCCATCCCCGGTGTCATGTATTTT
>Ga0160423_10004740_pt1 | contig 11147 bp, 9 predicted proteins | sample CRUFie14St8metaG_FD_108191 | JGI IMG/M metagenome (GOLD analysis project Ga0160423, IMG submission 108191) | Marine microbial communities from the Costa Rica Dome - CRUD Field 142mm St8 metaG | ecosystem: Environmental > Aquatic > Marine > Oceanic > Photic zone | place: Costa Rica: the Eastern... | reverse complement strand
GATGCCGCCACTTACCGCGAATATGAGAAAGGCTTCTTCCCCATTCTCAAGCGCCACGAGGGCACTTTTTTTACTTACGACGACAATACGGTGACTTTTGAGGGTAGCGACCCGCGCGAGGGCCGCGTGGTGATGTTCACTTTCCCCTCCGAGGCGCACGCGGTGGCGTGGTACAACGACCCCGACTATCAAGCACTTAGCGAGCACCGCCGCGCGGGCACGGAGCTGAAGTTCCTGACCATGGTGCACGGACTGCCGCCGCGAGGCTGATCGAGGCTATTCTCCTCTTAGTCACTGATCTTGATAGGCCGCGTTATCACCACAGCCATGCACTTGGCTCATCAGACCGCCTCAAATCCGTTTTACTTCGACGTGAAGGCATAAACTGCTAAAGAGACGGTACACACGATGTCTGAAGAAGAGCTCTACCCCACCCCTGACGAATACGATGACTACACCATGAAGGAATCACCACCCTACACCCCACCCAAAGTCTGGCAGTGGGATCAAGACGGGGAAGAGAATCGCTTTTCCAAGATCAACCGTCCGATCGCGGGCTCAACCCACGACAAGGATCTGCCGATCGGCGAGCATCCTCTGCAACTTTACTCACTGGCGACACCCAACGGCGTAAAGGTCACGGTCATGCTGGAGGAATTGTTAGCGCTCGGTGTCAGCGAGGCAGAATACGATGCCTGGCTGGTGAACATCATGGAGGGCGATCAATTCTCCAGTGGCTTCGTGAGCGCCAACCCGAACTCCAAAATCCCGGCCCTGGTTGATCACAGCACCCCTACCCCCACCCGCGTCTTCGAGTCCGCCGCGATTGTGATGTATCTCGCTGAGAAGCACGGACACTTTTTATCGACTGAGCCCAGCGCGCGTGCCGAGTGTCTTTCCTGGGTGTTCTGGCAAATGGGCAGCGCGCCCTTTTTAGGTGGCGGCTTCGGGCATTTTTATGCCTACGCACCAGAGCGGCTGGAGTACCCCATTAACCGCTTTACGATGGAAGTGAAGCGGCAACTTGATGTCCTGGATCGCAATCTGGCCGAGCGAGAATTTATCTGTGGTGACGAGTACACCATTGCCGATATTGCTATTCACCCCTGGTATGGCGCACTCGCCATGGGCATGCTTTACGACTCAGGCGAGTTTCTTGACGTGGGCTCCTATACGAACGTGCAGCGGTGGACCAAGGCGGTTCAGGAGCGTCCCGCAGTGCGCCGTGGCCAACGCGTGAACCGGGTTTGGGGAGACGAAGCCAAACGGCTTCCCGAACGCCACAGCGCAGCGGATCTGGGCGACTAAAGGCACCTCTCAGCCCGCGAGGGTTCTGTTAGACTACGCGCCCTTGCGGGCCCATAGCTCAGTTGGTTAGAGCAGTCGACTCATAATCGATTGGTCGTAGGTTCAAGTCCTACTGGGCCCACCATTTATGCAAATTTGCAGAACAGGCGCTTCCGTAGGCGGTAACAATCCGTTTCAGCAAATGATCGCGAGAAGGACTTCGGCGACTGCACATCGTGCAGACTCCTAAAGTAGACACCGCCTCCCTGCATGCGGGCGAGGCATGACTGACCCAACACGTAATAGGCAAGTTAATGAGCGACACTCTTTCACTGAACAAGCTAGAAAAAATTATTGAATTGGAAACTCAACTCCGCGGCGAGTACCAGCAGCAGCTAGACGATAAAGACAGCGCGATGGCTGAGCTGAATCGCGACAAGGTAGCTCTGGAAAATAAAGTAGCCGAGCTCGAAAAAACCATCACCACACAGCTTGCGACCATCACCGAGCTTTCGGGCAAATCAAGCGACACTCAAGCATTAGAGCAGCGAAACCGAGAACTGCACAATCGCTCGGAAAATATGAAAGAAGAAGTTGCGGCCGCTAAAAGCCGGCTGAAGACGCTGCAAAAAGATTTGGCTGCAGAGCGGGCAGAGCTCGCTGAACTGAAAAAGTACGACCCACAGCGGCTGCGTAAAAATCTCGACAGCAGCAAAAAGAAGCTGGCTGAAAAAACGACAGCTGCCGACAAGCTACAGAAGTCGCTGAGCCAGACGAAAACGGAAAAAGCCGAGCTTGAATTGAAGGTGAAGGAGCTCGAGGCGCAGCTAGAGTCCGTCCAAAATGATCAAACCACTTCTGAGGGTGAGAATCAGGAAGCAGCGTGAGTCTGCCGGCGGGCAAGCTGGGTAAAGCATGGACGTTTTGAATCTGTCCTTCGAGCAAGGCCGCCTGCGCCTACTAGGCATTGTGGCCATACTCATTGGCGGCGGCGCCTGGATGATGGAGTTTGCGGACACAGTGTATATCTGTCCGTATTGCCGAGTGCAGCGCACCGTCATTATGTTGCTGGGCTTTATGATGATCCTGCCCTTTGCTCACCATTGGGTGAGCCAATACGTTTCCTCGGTCATCGGCTTTCTCGGCGCCGTCGTGGCGGTGAATCAGAACTTCATGGGTTGGATGAAGATCTCAAAGGCTGAATTTACTTTGCCGACCCGCTCCACATCGACCCCTTCCTACTTTCTATCGGCTCACTGTTCATCATCATTGCTCAACTTTGGCTCATCTTGAACAGCAGCGCGGAAACGCATTGCCCCTATTACCCTAGGCACCCTAGTCGACTTTGCTCACTAAATAGTCCGCTACCACCTGATACGCGGGTAGTGAGGTGGGGTCGATGGCCGCATTAAATGAGATGGGGAAAGTCGCGAAGCGCGCGATCACCATCTCAGCTGCCGGGTCGATATAGATCGCCTGACCGTGGATTCCGCGCGCACTGTATGCCCCATTTTCATTGTGTAGCGCCCACCACTGACTGCGATAACTACCTCCGGGCAAAGTCGTATAGCCGGCTCCTGAAAACTTCGCCGGGTCACCACCTCCGCTGATCGACGCTACCGCGGCCGCCGGTATCACCTGCTCGCCCTGCCACTCACCATTTTGTAACAGCGTCTGCCCAAATCGCGCTGCATCACGCAGTGACAAGTTCAAGCCACCCGCCGAGAAGGGCGCGCCTAGGCTGTCGACCATCATGTCCGCCTCCTGATCCATACCGAGTGGCTTCCAGATACGCTCCGAAAGGTGATCGATAAAATCCTTGCCGGTCGCACGCGCGATTGCCCAGGCCAACGCATCGGTATTAATAGACTTATAGATAAAGGCCTCGCCATGGACACCCTTTTGCTCAACACCTTGCAGGAACTCATAGAAATTTCGTGGACCTGTGTAGGAATCAGGTTTAGGGGTGGGGTCGCCCGCGGCCGCGTATTGCCAAATGTCGGATTCGAGATCCGCGTAGTTTTCGTTGAAGTCGAGCGCGGCGGTCATATCCATGACCTGACGCACGGTGGCACTGCCAAACGCCGAGTCACTCAGCTCTGGCACGTAGTGACTGACCAGCTTGGCGTCATCCAGCACGCCTTCTGCAATCAAAATCTCCGCCACCGTCCCAACGAACGATTTCGTCACCGACATAGCGCCATGGCGGCCTTCCGCATCCAAGCAACCTGAGTAGTACTCATACACAACCTGCCCTTGGTGCATCACCAGAATGCCGTCGGTGTAGTTGGCATCAAGACTCTCTCGCCAGGTCATGGTGTCGTCGCTACCTAGTGGCGAAAAAGTGAGCGCGTCGATGTTAGCGTCTAGCGCCTTGGGCAGGACTGACCGCGGGCCAAGGCCCCGACCAACTCGGCGCGTCGCCTGCAACTCTCTGAAATGGCAGAAGGTCCAGCGCAGTCGTGGAAAGCTGAAGTAGTTGCTGGAGGGATAGGCAATCACCTTATCAGCGGAGGGCGGGAAACCTACCATCCACGCCATATTGTTGGGGTCCGATGCAGTCGCATCCAGCGTTTCAGCCATAGCAAGTTGGCCAGTAGTGGCGATCAGCATCAGGGGTGCGAATGCCGCAGCGAGGTACAGCGTTTTCAGGCTACTGACTCGACCAAAAGGTTCGCGACCGGAGCGTCGTAAGGCCTCAGTGGATCGCGGGAGCGAGCCCCACGGGCGGCTAAAAGCACTTACTTTATTTTTCATGTTAGTAGGCCTATTCAATGGGCAGTGATGCGGGGTTATGGGCCGGTAGCGGACTCGCGGCTGGTGATCGTCTGCACGGATATTGCGTCGCGCGCGATATCCTGGGGTGAAAACAGGATATCGCGCCATATCTTGTCACGATACAACTGAGTCTGGTCGCTGAAGTAGTCCGAATCGGGATTACCCGATTGAGAGTAAGACAGAATTGCCTGCGCTTCCGGGCCCTCATCGGTATAGGCCAGCGTCATGATAAAGCTTGACCCATGCACCACGTTGTACCCTGTCTCGGACAGGCTCTCACTGTCGGCCACGAACGTGTCGCTACCGGTGTAAATGGGTGTCTCAATCGGGTTGCTGTACCGGGTGGCAGACACCTGCAAATTAGCGATTCCCTCGCGGCGATTACCGCCATGGATGGGGAAGGTCTCTTTCATACGATATCCCCACTGATGCTCGCCCAGTGGGGTGTCGAGCGTGATGCCTGCTTCAGCCATCAGCGCGACGGCCTCGGCGAGTTTGTCGAGCGCTGTATCGGCGTTTTTGAGGCCGAAAGGTGTTGTAAAAGGTTTTGCAGGATTGAAGGGCACGTCGAACAGCTCACGGCCCAGATAAGTCTCGTTATAGGGATACCGGGTCAACCACTCTCTGAACAGCACTGCGCCGCGTGAGTCCACATTAAAGCGGCGGTCCCAATTAGCCAGCACGTCGCAGGCCGCCGAAAGATCGATAGTGTTGGTTCCAAGCTGGCGCTGAGGGTCTTTAGCGCAAGCAGCCAAAATCTCGGGCAGGAGCAATTGTGCAGTCAGGCTGTCATTGGAAAACAGTGCACGCTGCACCTCAGCCATGGAGAACAGCGCATCGTCTCCTGCGTATCCCAGTGGACTATCCGGTCTGAGCAGTTCTACATTCATCCGCGTTCTGACAGTGCGCGGCGAATGCGTAGGTCCATACAGCGGAGAGAGTGGCGTAGCGGGATTCGCGGGGTCACTCAGCCAGTAACTGTCGTTAGCGTTGAACACATAGTCGCGGCTCTCAATTAGCGGCCGCTGCTCGAAAGGCACGGTCTGCGGCACCGGTGATGACGTCTCAAGCCAATCCTGGTCCGCGCGAGATCCATCGAGAATCACCAGCCCTTGACTAAGGTAGAGGAACTGCTGTCTTGGATCAGCGCTGACGCGTGTTCGCCAGGCTTTAATCGCTTCTGGCGAGAGCGCACCCACCGTGGAATTGTCTATGTAAGCGGCGCGCCCCTCACGGCTGACCGCGATCGTGTTAATCCAGGGCATGGCATTAAAGCGCCGATGCGCATCGATGAACTCATCCATACCCTTGGCCTGCCCCATAGCCTGCCACTGCCCCATCACATGAATGTTGTCGGCGTTGGCGTCGCGCACAGCGAATACCGTGTAGGGATCGTCAGTCACACCCGGCAACGCAATCAAGGGGCCGTGGTGCGAGAACCAGACGGTATGCGTCTCGGGCGCGACGCCTTGCTCCGCTTTGATGCCCACCTGGACTTCTACCGCAGTCAGCGCACGCCAGTCATCCGCCCATCGGTATCGGGTAGGGCGATCGGGGTCCAGCGTCAGCTGGTAGATCACCGTGCGCTTTGAGTTCGATACCGTATGCGACCATCCGACGTCGGCATTGAAGCCCAAGCTGACCCCGGGCGTGCCGATCAGGCTGACGCCGTAAGCGTCGTAGACGCCGGGAATGGTGAGGTGTTTCTCCCAGAAACGGGCGATGCCGTACCAAGGGTAATGTGGATTGGCGAGCAGCAGGCTGTTGGCGCCCTCGGTGCGCCCATCACCCAGCGCCCAGGCGTTGGAACCCATATCACGCAGCGTCAGATCCGTTAGCGTGCTGGCCAATTGCGGTACTGGCAGCGTTTTAACATCTTGTAAGCGAGGCGTTTTCACAGCCGGCGCATCGTGCGCCGAAAGTGATATTTCACTGGCTACTGGCTCAGGAAGACCCGCCGCCGCGATGGCACCGCTGGCTCGGGGGAGTGTTTGTACCAGCGTCAGGTACTGCGCCATGAAGGCTTCCGCGCTGACCAGCCGCACCCAGTCCGCTTGATCGCACCAAGAGCCAACGCCCTCGGGGTGCTCGGCCAGATACTGGTTGTAGCCCGCTGCGTAGCCCTCAATCCAGTCACGAATATCAGGCGCCTGTGCCTTTAGCGCCGCGCCTGCGCGCTCGGGAATACCCAGCGCCTTCACGGTAATATCGCGGGTCAGATTGCGTTGCTCGCGACCCGGACCAAAGACACTCGCGCTCTCCCCACGCGACTGCAACAGGGCCAGCGCCATGTTGCAGACCTGATCTTCCGCGGCGGCATAGGCCTCACCAAAACCCAATGCACCCCAGGAGGTAGCTGTAATATGCGCCACACCGTGGGGCGTGCGCGCCACAGTGGCCTCATAACGTGGGGACTCAACTGTCGCTGTGAGCGATGTCTCTGATTGACACGCTGTCAGCAGTGAAACGGTGGATAACGCGAGCACTGCGGCCGTCTCGGTGAAGTTTTGGTTCCTGTTAATCATCGAATATGTTGTCTCGTAATGAAGGTTAGTCGAGTGAATCAGGCAATTTGGGAAAGCATCGTTACTGGAGAACGGGTAGTCGCCCGCGCCACTGAAAATTTAACCAGATGGCGCACCGGCACCAGTTGACCCAGACCCGTAACGCATACTTTAAGCTGAGTACTCAGCCCACCAAGTCTGCTAGCCAAGGGCGGCCAAAACTTCGCGAATCAGCATAGTCGCCAGGGCTACCCAACTTAAAATAAATAAACTGAAACGCACCCATACGTGGTTAATAGTGACTTGCACGATGGAGTGCACGCAGCGCAATCCGCAATAGGCCCAAGCGGCAGTGAGGTGGGTGCTGTCGGTATGCCCGAGCGCCCAAATGACCAGCACAACGGCATAAAAAAGCGTTGGCTGTTCCCACAGATGGTTGTAGTTGTCGGCAAACCGCTCAACCTTGCTGGGAAATACCCCACCCAACTGTGCCGGGTGGGAGAGCTTCTGCAAATCCACTCCCTCCGCCTCGAGCACCTTGGCGGCCGGAATGCGCGTGATGTACATCAGTAACATCATGAGTAGGCTTAATAGGCCCATAAAGAGTACGGGTTGCAGGATGAGATCATTCATAGAGGGATGCCTTACTGGGTGTTTAGGTAGAAGCTGACCACGCGATAAATCCGCCTGACAACACAGCTGCGTGTCGTTTAGCGATGCGCAGAGAGCCAGTCATCGTTTAGGAGCGCCGAGCCGGCAACGATGTATCTACCGATAACAGCGCTGGCTGGTCATTGGTGTGGCAATGCACACCGCCACCCGCGGCCCATGACTTCAGCATGGGGAGCACGTACACGTCGCGGCCGGGGAAATAATGTTGCAGTCGCACTTTGGCTTCGTTATCGAGACGCTCGTCACCATAGCCAGTGGTGATAACGAAACCATTTCCAACTAGCCAGTTCATATAGTTTGTATCGAATTGCTGCCCGCCAACGTTGACAATGCCGTCCATGGGCTCGCGGATAACCGAGAAGCCTGCATCACTGATCATCTGCGCCGCGGTATCGAGCAGGTCGCCCGTTTTGCCGTCACCCGGCTTACATACCGATGCTGCTGTGCACTGCCCCACTACCACCGTATCAGTAGCAATAAATCTCGCGATGCCATCAATATGACCATTGGTGCGGTCACCCTCGGGCACCCCCTCTATAAAAATAACCCGCGTGACACCGAACCAGTGTTTCAGGTCTGCTTCCGCTTGGGTCCGGGTGTATCCGGGATTCCGCGCTGCATCACCTAAGGCACTCCAATTGAGGATCACGGTGTCTACACCGTTAAATTCCAGGTTGCCGCGCTCATGCACAATGCTGACGTCATCGAGCGGCATACCAAGATGCGCCGCCACGCGCTGGGGCACTAAATTATCTAGCTCGTAAGGAACATCATCTCCAAACCGACCTCCCCATGCATCGAACTGCCAGTTTTGCACGCGCATTTCGCCGTTATCCTCGACAAACACAGGCCCGTTATCGCGCATCCAGGCGCTGTTATTCGGAATATCGTGCCAAGTGATCAAACTATGATCGGGATTGCAGCCTGCGTTAATTAAGGCGCCTCTCGCTTGGTGAAGCACCTGCGGCGACTGATAGAGCACGTGTAATTTTTCATACTGGATGATTATGCAACTGAACGCAGCAAAGGCCTGTTCGTAAGTCTTTTCCCACTCGCCCGGCCACTGGAGCCAAATGGCCTCCTGTCGCTCCCATTCGGCAGGCACTCGACGCTCCGTCGGGGCTCTCAAGACAGGGTATGACTGCGGCTCAGCGGCAGTAGGACTTCCCGCGGAGTCGTCAGCCGAGGTGCTACTGACCACAAACAATGCTGTGCATAGCGCGGAAAAAAATCGTTGGGCCATGTGTTATTGCCGCGTTATCTGAGTGCGCACACCGTACGCAGTACTTATTGAAGTTTCAAACGACGTGCTCAGATGATTGGACCGAAAATATTGTCACCAGGCAGCGCCTGTAAGAGCGTAAGCAACTCACAATACCCCTTAGTCGGACTAGCCATGGTGCATTTATTAAGCGCGGTGAAACTGAAGCCCTTGGTATCGGCTGCGACATTTACCGAAACGATCCGACAACTTTCTGCCTCACTTAAACAGGAAAAGCTTCTTTCTACTACCGGTCCCATAGGTAAACGCTTCCCCCGCCCGATCATGGATACCGACGAAGCTGATCTGGATACATTTTTTAACATGTCTTTTGAAAGCCGGACCCAACTAGAGCCGGCCGTAACCCAAATGACTGAAACAGATGATCTGTATCAGGATCATCATCGCCATCTTTGGAACCATTTGTACAGCTACCGGTTTACCTGCTGGAAGGATTAAGGGCACCCATGCGTCCCAGCAGCAGTCAGCCTGATAGACCACCATCCCAATGCTGGTACACCACCCGATTCCTAACCCCCCTCAATCTCTGCAGATGCACTACACTACAAATTGTAACCTTTACTTCTCTATTTCTTAATGTTACCTTTGCGTTACATTTTGCTCTAGCAGGTTACCCCCCATGATTGGTGAAATCATCCCAGTATTTGGCGTTCTTACCGGCATAATTGTCCCTCTCGCGGTATTTGTTTGGCTGTATCACGAAGAAAAGGGCAAGCGAGAAGCGGTGATCGAAATTGCCAAGCATCTAGATGACCCTGTCAAAGTGGAGCAGCTACTGGGGCTCTTCGACGAGCGAAAGAAGGCGCCCATCGATTATCGGCGCGGTGGTGTCATTACATTGTTTGTTGGCGTGGGTATCTATCTGCTCGGGGCAGTATCCTTCGGCAATTTTTTTGAAGGCATTGGCTTGTTGGTGGGCGCCATCGGTATCGGCATAGTAATCGCGGGCTACCTCTATCCCAATACGGGCGAGGAACTGAATGACGCCGTCGAAGAGTTTGAGAAGAGATAAAGGCCCGTCAATTGGGCAAGCATCACCAAAAGCTACTGAATAACCTCGAGGTGGCGCGAAAATCCGCTGGCCTTACCCAGCAGCAATTGTCTGAGCTCGCAGAAGTTTCTAGGAAAAGCATCAACGCGATAGAGAATGGCGTATATGTACCCTCAACTGTACTCGCTTTGAAAATTGCGGAGACGCTTGGATGTCGCGTTGAGGATCTTTTCCGATTGCCCACCCGTTAAGCTGCGAAGCAATATGACAACGATTGACCACATAATCATCGCGGTCTCTGACCTCGCTCAGGCCAGCACCGATTTCAGCGCGCTGTTGGGCCGCGCGCCGAGTTGGCGAGGCATACACCCCAATTACGGCACCGCCAACACATTGTTCAAGTTGGATAACATCTATATCGAACTGCTTACCCCACAGGGCGAGGGTATGGCGGCAGACGTCATTAACGGCATCTTGGCGAAGCGCGGCGATTGCCTCGGTGGATTGGTTTTTGGGACAAACACTGCCGAGGGCTTCATCGCACACGCGCGCGCGAAGGGGCTTGAAGCTTCTGACCCTGTGCCCGGCCATGGCACAAACGAAATCAGCGGTGCCGAGCGGCGTTGGCACAACATGTTCTGGGATCCAGCCGCAGCGCGGGGCATTTTTTCTTTTTGTATTGAGCACGACGAGACGTCGACACTACCCGATGCGCTGCCGACTGGAGGCGGGCCGATATCAGGTGTGGATCACATCGTGGTTAAAACCCGCAGTGCCGACGCAGCCAAAACCTTTTATGGCGAGCAATTGGGTATCCGGCTGGCACTAGAGCAAGACGTGCCCGAGTGGGGCGGCACACAGCTTTTCTTCCGCGCCAGCTCAATGAGTATTGAAGTGATTGCCTCGGATAAAGCCCCCGAGCAAGACGAACTCTGGGGACTGGCCCTGAAGACCCAAGACATTGCAGCTACCCACACGCGGCTGACGACATCAGGGATTAAAGTCTCGGAGATTCGAGACGGCCGTAAGCCCGGCACCCGAGTCTGTACAACAAAGTCCCATTCACTGGGCGTGCCTACTCTGCTCATCCAGCATCTGTAGACCGCACATCATCAAGCAGCCACTCAGCATCTTTGGAAGGGCCAGTAAGTGGGGATGAGCGAGTCGTAAATACCCAACGGATTGGGCGACTAGAAGCATCGAACCAGCGACCCGTCTGCGAATCAACCAACCGAAGTAGTGCTACCCCGCTTAAATAAGTTCATGACTGAGCCGGGCGTGGCTGCATCCAGGCACTGACCACCGCACCCAACAGAATCAAGCCACCGCCTAGCAGTGTAGCCTGCGTCAGCATCTCTCCGAATAACCACCAACCCAACGCCGCTGCAAAAATAATTTGCACATAGCTGAGGCTAGTCACACGGCTGGCCGTGTCGCACTGCATCGCCTTGGTCAGCGCCAACTGTCCAATCTGGGTAAAACATCCCACACCCAGCAAGACCCACCACCCCGTCGCGGTGGGCCACACGAAATCGGCACCGCCGAGTAACAATGTTCCCGGCACGCAGACGAGCGGGAAATACAGCACGATCACCGAAGGATGCTCAGTCGCCACCAGTTTGCGCACCAGCGT
>Ga0160423_10004739_pt1 | contig 11148 bp, 8 predicted proteins | sample CRUFie14St8metaG_FD_108191 | JGI IMG/M metagenome (GOLD analysis project Ga0160423, IMG submission 108191) | Marine microbial communities from the Costa Rica Dome - CRUD Field 142mm St8 metaG | ecosystem: Environmental > Aquatic > Marine > Oceanic > Photic zone | place: Costa Rica: the Eastern... | reverse complement strand
TAATCTGCATACAAGGAATATTAAAATCATTGCAAACTCGAAAAACAGCAGCTCCTTCCATGGTTTCAATATCTGGGCTTAACCGATTTTTAATTTTTTCAACTTTTGTTGTGTTACCACTCACGGTATTCACAGTAATAGATTTAACTTTTATTAAATCTGTTTTTGAATCAACAGTGAATTTATTAGGAATAGAAAAACTATTAAATTCAAAAAAAGTCTCGTTTTCTTCGTAGCCTAATTCTGACAAAATATCTTCAGTTACCTCAACAACATCTCCAATTTTTATTTTTTTATCAAAACTGCCTGCAATTCCAGCATTTATAACCAAATCATAACTATTGAGAGTCAACTTTTTAGTAAGCTCTAAAGTTGTTTCTAAAATACCTACACCTGTAATTAATATCTCATGCGCAGAAAATTGATCTTTTTCCAGTTCAAAATCTGTTGCAGCAACAATTAGAATTTTCATGTTACAAATATAATTTCTTTCTTTTGGTATATTTGCAGAGTATAAAAAAATGTAAATAAAAAATATAAAATATGAAAGGTTATGTTTTTCCAGGACAGGGAGCACAGTTTGCTGGTATGGGTAAAGATATTTATGATAAATCTAGCGAAGCAAAAAAAATGTTTCATCAAGCAAATAAAATTCTTGGTTTTGATATTACAGCTATAATGTTTGGTGAAGATGCTGAAAAGTTAAAACAAACTAAAGTTACACAACCAGCAATTTTTATTCACTCAGTTATTTTAGCTCATGTTTTAGGAGGCTCATTTAATCCTGACATGGTAGCAGGGCACTCTCTAGGTGAATTTTCAGCATTAGTAGCAAGTAAATATATTTCTTTTGAGGATGGGCTTTTATTAGTTTCTAAAAGAGCATATGCTATGCAAAGTGCATGTGAAAAAAATCCGTCTTCCATGGCTGCAATTTTAGGTCTTGATGAACAAATTGTTGAAGATGTTTGTAACAAGATCAAAAATGAAATAGTTGTTCCAGCTAATTATAATTGCCCTGGGCAAATTGTTATTTCCGGATCAAATGAAGGAATAAAATTAGCCTGTAAAATGCTTTTAGAAGAAGGTGCAAAAAGAGCTCTTCAACTTCCTGTTGGAGGCGCATTTCATTCTCCTTTAATGAAATCAGCTCAAGATGAACTTGAAAAAGCAATTAATAACACTGATTTTTTTAATGGAATCTGTCCTATTTACCAAAACGTCGCTACAAAGCCAACTTCCGATCCAAAATTAATTAAGGAGAATCTAAAAAAACAATTAACCTCCTCTGTAATGTGGACACAAACTATGAAACAAATGATAGCTGATGGCTTAAGTAGTGTTACAGAAGTTGGACCAGGAAAAGTTTTACAAGGTCTATTTAAAAAAATAAATAGAAGTATGCCAACTGAAAGTGCTTGTTTATAAAGTATGATTTAATAAAAAATTTTTATTTACTAAATCAGTAAATAAATTTGTTCTCATACAATTAACATATAATTCTGCTTGCTGTTGATTATGACAATCTGTTCCTACGAAACTAAACATTTTTCTATCGATCATTGTTTGAACCTTTTTTGAGACGTTTAAAGAATAATAATTGGTCAATGAAAGTAAATTGAGTTGAAGATAAACTCCCTTATCAATTAATTTTTTATAGTCATCTATTTGATAAAACTGATATCTTTCTGGATGAGCTAAAACTACATTATATCCCTCAGTTTGAAGCTTGAAGATGATATTAAAAAAATCTTTAGGAGCTTCATGAAATGAATGTTCAATAAGTAAAAAATTATTACCGAAAGTTAAAAAATCTTGCTTACCAATATTTTGTACAAATTCATAATCAATGTAATACTCTGCTGCTGCAGAAAGAATAATATCAATTTTTTGTTTTACAACTTCTTGTTGTAACACTTTTAATCCATTCATAATTGTTTTTGAATCATTTCTATATAAATCACTCATAACATGCGGGGTCGTAATAATTTTTTTAAATCCTAAGTCGCTGAGTTTTTTAATTATATTAATTGAGGTCTCTAAATCCTTAGAACCGTCATCAATGGATGGTAGCAAATGTGAATGAATGTCAGTGGAAATAATTGAAAAATCTTTAAAGTATTCTTTATTATTATTTCTAAATAAATTATGCAGCCATTTCATAATTATTTATACTGTTGCTTATAATATTTTTGGTATTCTCCAGAAGTTACATTATTAATCCATGACTTGTTATTTAGATACCAATCAATTGTTTTGGATAAACCTTCATTAAACTGCAAAGAAGGTTCCCAACCTAATTCGTTTTTAATTTTACTTGCATCAATTGCATATCTTTTATCATGACCCGGTCTATCTTTAATAAACGTTATTAACTTTTTTGAGGTTCCTCTTTCTCTATCTAGTGCAATATCCATTTTTTCGCATAACAATTCAATTAAATCAATATTTTTCCATTCATTAAAGCCACCAATATTATAAGTATCGCCTATTTTACCGTTATGAAAAATTTTATCAATTGCTATTGCATGATCAAGTACATACAACCAATCACGAGTAAATTTACCATCTCCATAAACTGGCAATTCTCTATTTTCGATAATATTATTAATAAACAATGGCAACAACTTTTCGGGAAATTGATTTGGACCATAATTATTTGAACAATTAGAAATTACAAATGGTAATGAAAAAGTATTTCCATAAGCTCTTACAAAATGATCAGAACTTGCTTTTGATGATGAATAGGGAGATTTTGGATCATAAGGAGTATCCTCTAAAAAATAACCTGTATCTCCTAAGCTTCCATAAACTTCATCAGTTGATACATGATAAAAGAGCTTGTTTTTACTATTTACCCACTTATTTTTAGCTGCATTTAACAAGTTAACAGTTCCAACAACATTTGTCATAATAAAATCCATTGGGTTAGATATCGATCTATCAACATGACTTTCGGCTGCTAAATGGATAACAGCATCAAAATCAAACTTATGAAATAAAGTATTTATAAAATCAGAGTCGACTATATCTCCCTTTATAAACGTATAATTTTCAAGATTCTCAACATCCTTTAGGTTTTCTAAATTACCTGCATAAGTTAACTTATCTAAGTTAATAATATGATAGTTTGGATATTGAGTTGTAAAAAGTCGAACAACATGCGAACCAATAAATCCGGCACCTCCAGTTATTAAAATTTTTCTTTTCATATTTTATAATTACATTACAAATATAATTAATTCATAACTAACTAATTAATTGAATTACAAAACGTATTTTAGCAAATAAATTGAATAAATGAGATTATTTCTCACATTATTTTTAATACTTTTTATAAATACTTGCCTTGCGCAAGTTAACAAACAATCGGCATTTATTGTATCTACTAATTACCAAATACCCTCTGGGTTTTTTGCTGAACTATTTGAAAATAACCCTTCAATTGGAACCTCCTTTTTTATAGAGAAAGAAAATAATTTTTTTTATGGAATTGAAGCAAATTATTTATTTGGCAATAACATCAACAATGAGTCAATGATATTAAGTGGCATTACAAATAATGATGGTAGCATTACAGCTTCTGATGGCTATTATGCAAACATCAATTATTCAAGAAGTGGTTTTTCTTCAAATATTTTTGCCGGTTACGCAATTCATTTAAACAAAACTAACTTAAGTGGTGTATATTTTTCATTTGGGACAGGATATATAAACCAAAAAATACAAATAGACACAAAAAATGAAAATATACCTCAATTGAATGAAGAATATAAAAAAGGATATGATAGTGCTAACGATGGGATCTTTGGCAAACTATCAATTAATTATAAGCACTACAGTAAAAAAGGTGGGATACAAATCTCAACTGGTTTATTTAATAGTTTTGCAAGAGTTAAGCGATTAAATTCATATCTTTTTAATGATAATAATAATGATGATAGTTTTCATTTTGGCTCAGAATTTGGGTTTAGTTTTGGTTTGATAATACCTGTTTCAAAGATTAATCAAGAAGAATTCCACTACTACTAAATGAATATAATTTACAATATAATTATTTTTATTTATCAGCTTTTAATAACTATTAATGCTTTATTTGACTCAAAATCTAAAGATTGGATTGTTGGAAGAACAAACTTATGGAGTAGTTTAGAACTAAAAACTAAAAACATAAAAGATATTGTTTGGTTTCACTGTGCATCTTATGGTGAATATGAGCAAGTTAAGGAGTTAATGAAAGCTTATAAATTAAAGTATGATAATCATCAAATACTTTTAACCTTTTTCTCTCCATCTGGATATCAAAATTTTAAAGATTTTAATATAGTAAACTTTGTTTTCTATATTCCATTAGATACAAAACAAAACGCAAATAAATTTATTGAAATTGTAAAACCGATTAAAGTTATTTTTGTAAAATATGAGTTTTGGTTTAATTTTATATCAGAAATTTCAAAAAATAATATTCCACTTTATTTTGTTTCTGTAATTTTTAGAAACGATATGCTATTGTTAAAATTATCGTGGTTTAAAAATAACCTTAAAAAAATTAACCATATTTTTCTTCAAGATCAAAATTCTGCAGATATTTTGTTAAAACATGGTTTTAATAATTTTAGTATTTCTGGAGATACTAGATTTGATACAGTACTTAAAAACTCAAAAACTGTAAAAGGAAATAATTTAGTTGAAAAGTTTTGCGGAGATTCATTTGTTATTATTGGTGGCAGTACGTGGCACAAAGAAGAAGAAATTCTTACAAAATATTTAAAAAAATTTACAGAAAAAAAATATATAATAGTTCCGCATGAACTGGACAGATTAGACAAATTAAGAAGAGATACTGGTGGGATTCTGCTATCAAATGCAAATATGCAAAATATTAACACCTCAAATGTTTTAATAATTGATTCGATTGGACTACTTTCAATATTATATAAATACGCGAACATCGCATTTATTGGAGGAGGTTTTACAAAAGGTATACACAATGTTTTAGAAGCAATAGTTTTTAGAGTTCCTGTAATAATAGGACCAAATCATCATAAATCTTATGAAGCCAGAAAGCTAATAGAGTTAGAATATATTAAAGTTATTAACAACTACAATGAATTCAAAAATTCAATTGAAGCATTAAAAATGACAAAAATATCTAGCAACTACATCAAAAAAAATAGTGGTTCTGTAAAAAAAATAATTAAAAATATTTAAAAGTAAAAAAACGGGAAACCATTTTTAAAAGTTTCCCGTTCTGTACCCGGGACGGGACTTGAACCCGTACGGACATAATGTCCATTGGATTTTAAGTCCAACGTGTCTACCAATTCCACCACCCGGGCAATTTTGAGTGGTTTGAGCGAGTGATGGGATTCGAACCCACGACCCTCACCTTGGCAAGGTGATGCTCTACCCCTGAGCTACACTCGCCTGAAAAATAGATGGCAAATCTAACAAATTTATTTGTTTCATTACAATTTATGAATCTAATAATTTCTTAATTCTATTTAATTTCACTAAAGCATCCATAGGGGTTAAATTATTAATATCTATTCCTAACAATTGATCTCTTATTTCTTCTAAAATTGGATCATCTAACTTTACAAAACTTAGTTGCATATCCTTATTTATTTTTTTATTCCTTTCAGTTTTAGAATTTTTAGAATTTTTATAATTTTTATTTTCGAGTTCTGTTAACATATTGTTTGCATCATCGAGTATTTTTTTTGGCATTCCCGCCATCTTCGCTACTTGAATTCCAAAGCTATGTTCTGTTCCACCAGTCTTGAGTTCTCTTATAAAAACAATATTATTATTAACCTCTTTTACTGATACATTATAATTTTTAATTCTATCAAAATGACTCTCCATCTCATTTAGTTCATGATAATGTGTCGCAAAAAGTGTTTTAGGTTTTGTTTTGTGATCATGTAAATATTCACTAATTGACCATGCAATAGAAACCCCATCATATGTGCTAGTTCCTCTTCCAATTTCATCAAGTAAAATTAAACTTTTTTCAGATAGATTATTTAAGATGCTAGCGGTTTCATTCATTTCTACCATAAAAGTTGATTCTCCCATTGAAATATTATCTGAAGCACCTACTCTTGTGAAAATTTTATCTACTATGCCAATTTGAGCAGAATTAGCAGGAACAAAAGATCCTATTTGAGCCATCAAAACAATCAAAGCGGTTTGCCTTAACAAAGCTGATTTTCCAGACATGTTTGGTCCAGTTATCATCATTATCTGCTGATTATCTTTATTCAGTATTACATCATTTGGGACATAAAATTCATCATCACCTAATTGTCGCTCTATGACTGGGTGTCTGCCTTTTTTTATTACTAAATCTGAAGAATTATTCATAATGGGTTTAGAGTACCTATTTGTTTGTGCTATTTTTGAAAAAGAAAATAAACAATCCAGTTCAGCAATAACTTTTGCATTTATTTGTAATTGATTTATATATACAGATATTTCATTGAGCAAATTTTTATAAAGTAAATTTTCAATTTCAATTATTTTACTATCCGCAGAAATTATTTGTTGTTCATATTGCTTAAGCTCTTCTGTAATATATCTTTCTGCACTTACTAATGTTTGTTTACGTATCCAATCTGATGGAACCTTATCTTTATGAGTATTTCGTACTTCTAAATAATAACCAAAAACATTGTTAAATGATATTTTTAAAGAAGAAATACCGGTAGATAATTTCTCTCTTTCTAGCATCTCATTTAAATAAGTATTGCCTGAATTCTTTATACTTCTTAAATTATCTAGTTCAGAATTTACATTTTCATTAATTACATTACCTTTATTTATAACAAATGGTGCTTCTGGGTTAAGTACAGAAATAATTTTATTTACCAATTTAACACACAAATTTATTTTTTTTGCTTGTTGTCTCAATTCTTTATTATTTGAGTCCAAGCAAATTTTCTTAATTGGCTCAAGAATTTGTAAAGATTCTTTTAATTTATTACATTCTTTAGGATTAATTCTTAATGTGGAAACTTTTGAAGACAATCTTTCTAAATCTGCAATATGAGAAATTTTGTTCTCAAGAACAAAAGCAACTTCATCATTCTTTATTAACTCTTCAACAATATTATGACGATAGTTTAAACTATTAATATTTTTTAATGGCAATGCTAGCCATCTTCTTAACAATCTTGCTCCCATTGGGGAGTGAGTTTTATTTAGAACATTAAATAATGTTGTAGCACTTTCATTATTAGAAGAAAATAGTTCTAAATTATTAATTGTAAACTTATCCATCCACAAATATTTATCTTGTTCAATTCTATTTATTGAAAGAATATGTTGAGTTTTATGATGATGTGTCTCATTTAGATAGTGAAGTATTACACCAGCACTTATTAATGCGTCTTGTAATTCGCTTACACCAAATCCTTTTAATGATTTTACGTGAAATTGTTTTAACAATAAATCGTTTGTATAATCACTATTAAATACCCACTCATCAATAAAAAAACAATTAGTAGAAAGTTTGAATTCATCTATAATTTTTGATTTATAATCTCTTTGGAAAAGGATTTCATTTGGTTTAAAGCTTTGCAATAACTTATCAATATAAATCTTATTTCCTTCAGACACCAAAAATTCACCAGTTGATATGTCTAAAAAAGATATACCAATATTATATTTGGAATAATATATAGCTGCCAGAAAATTATTTTTTTTAACGTCTAAAACCAAATCATTATAAGAAAGACCTGGAGTTACTAGTTCAGTTACACCTCTTTTTACAATACCCTTAGTATTTTTAGGATCCTCAAGTTGGTCACATATTGCTACTCTTAATCCAGATCTAACTAGCTTTGGCAAATAATTATCAAGAGAATGATATGGGAAACCTGCAAGTTCAACTTTTGAAGAACCATTTGCTCTGTTAGTTAACACTATATTTAAAATTTTAGATGCTTTAATTGCGTCTTCCCCAAAAGTTTCATAAAAATCACCTACTCTGAAGAGAAGCATAGATTCAGGATACTTCCTCTTAATGTTTTCATATTGAATCATTAAAGGTGTTTTTTTCTTAGACATTAGAATAAATTATAAAATCAAATATTATGTAATATTGCAACAAATATAAGACATGAAAAAATTAAAAAGCAACGAAATAAAAACAATAACAATCGATGAGTTCAAAAATTGCAAAAAAACCCCTTTAGTTATTGTATTGGATAATATTAGAAGTGCTTTAAATGTTGGTTCAATTTTTAGAACTTCTGATACTTTTTTAGTTGAAAAGATTTTGCTTTGCGGCATTACAGCTTGCCCTCCTCATAAAGATATAAGAAAATCAGGTCTTGGTGCCGATTCTTCAGTAGAATGGGAGTATTGTTCAAGTACAATTGACGCTGTTAATGAATTAATTAAAAAGAAATATACTATTATTTCTGTAGAACAAACTAGCAAGTCTAACTCATTAGATAATGTGAAATTACATGAAATTCCTTTAGCTCTTGTTTTTGGAAATGAAGTCAATGGAGTATCTCAAGAAGTTATCAACTTATGTAAGGAGTCTATTGAAATACCACAACTTGGAACAAAGCATTCTTTAAATGTATCTGTAGCAGCAGGTATTGTTATATGGAAGTATTATGAGTTATTAAAACATCAAAATAGATAATTTACACCTAAATGGTATGATCTATATCTATCTTGTTTTGTAGAATTGGAAATACCATCTAACATATCAGTGTCTACAAAAACTTCTTCCCAAGAAAAAAAATAAAAAATATTTGTTTTTACTTTATATTTAAGAGTATAACCAAGTAAAAATAAATTCGAATTAGGTCTTTCGATAATAGATTTTATTTCCTCAGGACTACCTTCCTCATCTTTGTATCCGTATGAGTAGATGTAATTACCACTTGGTATATTTCTAGAAATACTTGAAAAATATGTCAAACCAAACCCAAAATCAAAATATAAATTTATCATTTCTTTTAACTTATTTGATTTATTTACTTTGTTTATATAGGATTCCAAATCTAGATTAAATAAATTTTCCAAATCAATACTTGTCTTAAAATTAAATGCTAATATATCAGATAAAAAACTATATCCTTTATTTTGATAAAGCCTGTATGGATCATATACATCAGACATGCTATTTATACTATCTGTGTGCGAATACTTCAATTTAATTTTATTTAAATTTAGAGATACTAAATGATTATTAAATATTGTTCGAGATAATGAAAAATTTAAACCATTTTCTAAGTTACTTAAGTCTATGAACTTATTTTGGTAAATATCACTTCGATGTTCATTAAACATAGTACTTATACCTACTTGCCACTTATAACTGATGGTCGAGTCTTCATATGATGGATTAACATTAGATGCTATTAAATCAGTTTGTTGAGCAAGCAGAAGTGAACTTAAGAATAAAAGTATAAAAATATATATCAGTCTCATAAGCGATCATTTATACTTACAAAGTAAAAAAAAAATTAATTACTAACAATTTTTTAAAAGATATAATCGTTAATAATATAGTGTAATTATTTTATTACATTTGCATGCGTTAACAACATCTTATAAAATTACCTAAATATGAGAATTTTTAAACCATTTTTACTATTATCTATAATTCTGCTAATTAGCAGTTGTGGTCTAACTAATATGGCAAATAAATATGATACAGTGAAGTATACAGTTACCCCTCCTGTATTACAAACTCATGGTGGAGAAATTGAAGTAAAAATTAATGGAAATTTTCCAGAAAAATATTTTGCAAAGAAAGCAACTGTTGAATTAACACCAGTTCTAATTTATAATGATAATCAATCAGAAACAGCTTTTGAAAAAATAATATTACAAGGTGAAGAAGCAACTGGAGGGGATAAAACAATTTTTTTTAATTCTGGTGGATCTTTTTCATACCAAAGCATCGTCCCTTATAAAAAGGATATGCAAAATGCACGTCTTGAGCTACGTGCAGTTGGCAAAATGGCTGATCCAAGTGGAGAAATTAAAGAACAAGTTTTGGGGCCAATCAACATTGCTAATGGAACATTAGCTACACCCACAAGAATTATTAATGAAGAGGAAGTTGCTGATAACAATCATAATTATGAAAAGGAAACAATATTAAAGGAGCAGGCAACAATATACTTTTTAGTTAACCAATCTAATATTAGAACAACTGAAAAAAGTGACGATGATATATTAAGATTAAAAGAATTTGCTAAAAATGGCTACAAAACACACTCAATCGAAATTATGTCATACGCATCACCAGAAGGCTCTGTTGAAAGAAATGATAAGGTGTCTGACAAAAGAATGAAAAGCACTGTAAAATACACTAAACATTTACTTAAAAAATTAAATGTAGAAGGAGCAGATAATTCTGAGCTTTATACTGAAACTTCTGTCGGTGAAGACTGGGTTGGATTTGAATCAATTATTCAAAAATCAGAAATAAAAGATAAAAGAAAAATAAGTAATTTATTAAATACAATAGAAGATGTTGAAAAGAGAGAAGAGCAGCTTAGAGATATGACCGAAATATATGATGCGGTTAAAGACGATATTTTACCTCAACTAAGAAAAGCTAGTATCATCATTCGTGCATTCGAACCTAAAAAAACAGATGAAGAAATTAATAAACTATCATTAGAAAACCCAACTGAGCTTGACATTGAAGAAATTTTATACAGTACATCTTTAACTAATTCTGAAGAAGAAAAAATTAAAATTCTCAAATCAGCAATAGAACTTCATGATGACTGGAGAATTTTTAATAATTTGTCTGCTTTATTCATTCAAAGAAATGAATTACAGGAAGCTGAAAAGTATTTGAACAAAGCAACAAAAATTTCTGGAGGAATCAAAAATGATATATTAATTAATAATGGTATTATACATGCCAGAAAAGGAAATTTAAACAAAGCTAAAGAACTATTTGATCAAGCTAATGCTTCGGAACTTAATTATGCTTTATTAGATATTAGATTAGGAAATTACGATAAGGCCGCTCGATATTTCAAAAATAACAATAGCTACAATGCTGTTTTAGCCAAAATATTAAATGGAAATAATGATGTTAAATGTGATGAAAAAACTGCAGATTGTTATTATTTAAATGCAATTAGCCATGCTAGAGCT
>Ga0160423_10004738_pt1 | contig 11149 bp, 6 predicted proteins | sample CRUFie14St8metaG_FD_108191 | JGI IMG/M metagenome (GOLD analysis project Ga0160423, IMG submission 108191) | Marine microbial communities from the Costa Rica Dome - CRUD Field 142mm St8 metaG | ecosystem: Environmental > Aquatic > Marine > Oceanic > Photic zone | place: Costa Rica: the Eastern... | reverse complement strand
TGGTGTTCATGACCCAACGTCTTCTTTGGCCACTGACCCATCTCGGTGAAACGTTTGATCTCTACCAGCGCGCCATGGCCTCCTCAACGCGAGTGCTCGATGTTTTGGCGTCCCCTATCGAGATTAAACAAGGCACCTTCGTTCCCGAGGAAGGCGAAACGCACACTTCCCCGATTGCGTTCGAGAACGTTTCCTTCGGTTACCCGGGAAGGGAACAGTTGTTCACCGATCTCCAGTTAGAGTTTGAGCAGGGAACGACAACGGGTGTCGTTGGCTCAACGGGAGCGGGGAAAACTTCGCTCATTCGCCTCTTGTTGCGATTTGCCGAACCGCAAAAAGGCCACGCTACGTGGTGCGGGCACCCGCTGGAGGCATGGGATTTGCACGCCTTGCGCTCGTCGATCGCGCTGGTGGACCAGCACATCACCTTGTTCCCGACAAGCATACTGGAAAACATTCGCTACGGAAGGCCTGAAGCAACGGACGATGAAGTCAAGGAGGCCGCCGAGGCGGCTGAGGCTGCAGCCTTCGTTTCAAGCCTACCTATGGGGTGGGATACGCTTGTTGGAGAGGGGGGTCACCGTTTGTCAGGCGGTCAGCGCCAGCGGGTAGCCATCGCCAGGGCCGTGCTCAAGGACGCACCGCTGCTTATCCTTGATGAGGCCACTTCAGCCGTGGACAACGAAACCGAAGCGGCTTTGCAGCGTTCCATTCAGCGGATATCGAAGGGCCGGACGACGTTGGTCATCGCTCACCGTTTATCGACTGTACGCCACGCCGACCGTATCGTGGTGTTTGACAACGGGGCCGTGGTTGAGGACGGTACGCACGACGAGTTGGTTGAGCGAGGAGGAATCTACGCTCGGCTGTGGTTGGTGCAGACCGGTGACACCCAATAATCGTTAAAATCCACGGAAAAAACTTTGCAAAAATACACCCATTTATATACTGAATCGGGAAGAGCACGGTTTGAGAACCATGAAAACTGAAATCTCAAAACCAAGAAGCCTGCTGTTGACCGGATTGCTGTTCCTCCTTACTGTTGGAGCAGTTTCTGCAGAGGGAGCCAAACTCGATGAAACCGACATGGTCGGTGTCTCGTTCTGGCTCGCTACTGCTATGATGCTTGCATCAACTGTTTTCTTCATCATGGAGCGAAACAACGTTGCAGCCAAGTGGAAGACCTCCATGACCGTCGCCGCACTCGTCACGGGTGTTGCATGGTACCACTACACCTACATGCGCGAGCACTGGGCAAACGCCTACGCTGTCGAAGCTGCTGGTGGTGCAGAAGCCACATCCCCACTTGTCCTTCGATACATCGACTGGTTGATCACCGTCCCACTGCAGGTTGCTGAGTTCTACCTCATCCTCGCTGCCGTCGGTGCCGCCACCGCCATGCTGTTCTGGCGCCTCTTCGGTGCTTCCTTGGTCATGCTCATCGCTGGTTTCCTCGGCGAGTCGGGCCAAGCCCCAGAAATACCAATGCTCATTGTCGGCTGTGTCGCCTGGGCTTACATCATCTACGAAGTGTGGGCTGGCGACGCCAAGAAAGGTGCCGAAACCACCTCCGAAGGTACCCAATTTGCCTTCAAGGCCATGGCCCTCATCCTCACCGTGGGATGGGCCATCTACCCAATTGGCTACTTCCTCGGAACGGGCGACGACGCCAACACCGATGGTCTGAACATCTTGTACAACATCGCTGACGTCGTCAACAAGACCGCCTTCGGTTTGATGGTGTGGTACGCTGCTACCATGGACACCAAGGCTGCTTCGTCTGAAGAGTAAGTCGAACACTGACAGATCGGATTCGGTACACCCCATACGGGCGTGTGCGCTGCGGTCTCCAGGCTGCAGTACGCACGACGTGTGATGCCGTATACGGTTCTCCAACCCCCCAACGAAGCGGGGCGGCCTCGGCCGCCTCGTTTCACTTGGGATGAAACCGTTGCTGCTGCGTTGTAGCGATTGACAACACCAAGCTGGTGCAGATACGCTCAAGCTGAACGCTTGCCCCGCATCCACGCCTCGAGCGTGAGGTTCGAGGCATGCTTGCTCAACCACAGCCCGCCAACGATCCAGAACACCGTGTAGCCAACAACGACCAACGAGGTCATCAACGGCGACCAGGCGTTCACCTCATCGGCGGTGTGGAACCAAGCAAAGGGCAGGAAGTGCGCCACGTACACCGTGAGCGAAACACGACCAAGGCCTGCTAAGCCATGTACAGTTGACATACGCTCGACAATCCACCACAACAACGCAACGCCCGTCAGGGCTGCGATGAGGAAGGGTGTGTTGGCGGGAAAGAACGTCAACGTTGCATCACCAGTTGGCAAGGCCCAAACCTCGCCATGTGAAGTGCTGATCGCAAACACAGCTATCGAGACAACCAAACCCATGGTGAAGACGGTGAGCAAGCCCTTGTGCTTGTCATCGTTGTTCTGAGATGCGACGAATGTCCCGAAAAAGCAGAACACAATCCACGGAAACAGGGGGTAAAGCCCTGTCAATGTCAGGTGTTTCATGAGCCAGACAGTGTTTGGCGTATCGATGCGACTTTCCCATATCGACGGGCCCTGATACGGGCTTAGAAGGACGGACAAGAAAAACGTCAACAGCACAACGGTCGCAAAAGATCGTCTTGCACCCTTGGAGGTTTGAAACAGCGGCCTCCATGCCGGTTCAATCAACACAAGAAGCCCCATGAGAGAGAGGACGCCTGGCGTCCATGGTTCAAACAGGTGAGGGGCACTTAGGTTGATCACGAACTGAAAAAAGAAAAGCCAAACGGCTCGATGCACCCGTTGCGTCAACGTCAACGCCCGTTGGTAAAGTCCCCAGCCAAGAAGGGCAACGAACAGCGGGGCTGCAAGACCGCCCGCTCCCGAAACGACAACGCCAAGAAGGAGGAAACCTCCTGAGAACGTTGGCTCCCATGTCGCTGCAGCATGAACGAGCACCATCAACAAAACAGCAAGTCCGCGAAGCGCATCGATGTGCACGAGGCGTGTTGACGTTGACATATACTCCACTCAGGAACGTTGTTTCACGTATTCAACGGCGTTCCTGAACATTTGCAAACCTTCACCTTCCCAGCCGTCCAAACCTGCACCGTGCGATACATCATGTTGCCTCGTGTGCAGGGGATGGAGCCATCTTGCGTAGATGGCTTCTGGATGCGGCATAAGGCCGAACACCAATCCTGTAGCATCGCAAATACCAGCAATGTTGCGCATGCTGCCGTTGGGGCTGGTCGGATAAGGCAGAGGTTGATCGGATATGCCTTTGCCCGGTTCGGTTGCAGGGTCAACGTAGCGAACCGTGAGCTGATGGTGCTCTTGGAGACGGTCAACATCTTCAGGTGAAGGCATGACGTATTTGCCTTCGCCGTGGCGAACAGGACATTCGATTCGAGTCATGCCTTTTGTCCAAATGCAAGGGCTTTCTGGATCAAATTCCAGGGTGACCCATCGATCTTCATACCGCCCGCTGTCGTTCAGAGTTAGGCTACCACGTTGAACAAAGTCCGGTGATTCTCCGGACGCAGGACCGGGAAGAAGCCCGGTCTTCACGAGAACCTGAAAACCGTTGCAAATCCCGATAATGGGTTTGCCCGCCTCAACGAAAGTGCGCAGTGCATCTCGCATCGCAAATCGCATCCTGTTGCCCAAGAGACGCCCGCTTCCAAGGTGGTCACCAAACGAAAACCCGCCGGGAACGGCCAAAATATCGTACGCCTCCAAACTTGATTCGCCCGATACAAAACGATTCACATGGACACGGTCGGCCTCGGCACCTACCAACTCGAACACGGCTTTTGTTTCGTGATCGCAATTAATGCCAAACCCAAACAAAACAGCGACACGGGGCTTCATCACGCCACACCTCCGGTCAAATCCAACGTTCCTTTCCAGGCTTCCACCATGGTTTCCACATCAAGGGAGAGCAATTCGTCCAATCCGTCCTCAATCACGAGCGTTGCCTCAGCGGTGACACGGCCCAGCACGGTCGTTTCGTGCCCCTTCATGGTGGCCAGGAAGGCGTCGTTGTGTTCGGGTGAGACGGCGACAACGATTCGCCCAAGAGATTCTCCCCAAAGGCGACCCCAGACGTCCGCTTCACCGGTGCCGTCAATGTCGATATGCGCACCCATTCTTCCACCAATGCACATCTCTGCAAGAGTGACAGCAAGCCCTCCTTCACTGCAGTCGTGCGCCGTGGTAACAAGGCCCCCGCGAATGGATTGAGACAGGGCTCGATACCGATCCAGGTTCTTGGTGGGTTCAGGTAGCTGAGGGACCTGTCCACCAACGCCCACGGCTTCGCCCGATTCCGTGAGCATGAACGCCAACTCGGAAGCGCCCAATTCTTGCTTCGATGCTCCAACAAGGTAGATTATATCGCCGATTTGCTTGAAATCGCTGGTGGCGGAGAACCGGACGTCTGGGTGGTCACCAAACAGCGAAAAGAGAAGCGTTGGCGGTATTGAGATTTTTTCCGGGCCGCTGCCGTAATCGTTCTTCATCGAATCCTTGCCGCTCACGCAAGGGAGGCGGTAAGCACGGCAGACACGTTCCAACTCACGGTTGGCACGAACCAATTGTGCCAGTTTGAAGCGCCCGTCAGGAGTTTTGGTTGACTCGATGGGGTCCGGCCAGCAGAAGTTGTCAAGTCCCGCCATCTTGTCAACATCCAAACCCACGCATACAGCGTTGCGAACGGCTTCGTCAATGGATGCAGCGGCCATAGCGCCGGCGTCGATGTCCGAATACCTGGGAGCGATGCCGCAGGAGATAACGAGACCGTGAGGATCGCCATGGATAGGTGCGATGACCCCGGCGTCTCCCGGTCCATCCCGCTTGATGCCCACGAACGGTTTGATGGCGGTCTGGGCAATGACTTCGTGATCGTACTGTCGCACCCAGGTTTCTTTGCTCGCAATGTTGGGTCGCTTGAGCATGCGCTCCAGCAGGAGGGTGTGGTTGGCGTTCTGAGGTGGTGAAAACGCTGGGATTTGGGGCGGCCGCCATTCGGATTCAAGCTCCAGTTGTGGAACCCCGTCGTGAAGGAATTCGATGGGTAGGTACGCAACGGTGGCTTCGCCGTACCGAACGTGAAACATGCCGGTGGAGGTGAAGGTGGCGACGGGTGTGGCTTCAACTTCGTGAAGAGAGGCGAGCGATTCAAAGGCGGCTTGGTCTTCGGGTCGAACGGCGATAGTCATGCGTTCTTGACTTTCTGAAACCAGAATTTCCCAAGGCGACAGGCCTGCCTGCTTGAGCGGTACCTTGGCGAGGTCTATTTCGCAGCCGTTGGTGTATTCTGCCATTTCTCCAATTGAGGAAGAAAGGCCCCCTGCGCCGTTGTCCGTAATGCAGGTTATCAAGCCCGCATCCCTGGCTTCCAACACCATATCCAGCATTTTCTTCTGCGTGATGGGGTCGCCGATTTGAACGGCACTGGACGGCGATTCCTCGGTGAGTTCGAGTGAAGAAAAGGTCGCGCCGTGAATGCCATCGTAGCCGACCCGCCCGCCAACCATGTACACGATGTCACCGGCAACGGGGGTTTTGATGTGGGAGGGGCGGCCGTCAGGAAGGTGTCGTGGCATCAGCCCAACCGTTCCACAATAAACGAGGGGTTTGCCGATGTAGCGATCGTCAAACACAATGGCGCCGTTCACGGTTGGAATGCCCGATTCGTTGCCTCCAACGCGAACACCAGCGTGCACCCCCCGGAGCACGCGCGAGGGGTGGAACAGGTTTTCTGGTAGGTTGCCTTCCCAATCTGGAGGACCAAAGCAAAACACGTCGGTGTTGGCGATGGGCCGGGCCCCAAGGCCGGTCCCGAGAATATCTCGATTCACACCAACGATACCGGTCATAGCGCCTCCATACGGGTCAAGGGCGGAAGGGGAATTGTGGGTTTCTGCTTTCATGCACACGCTCCATTTGTCGTCCCAAGCGATGACCCCAGAATTGTCATGGAACACCGACAGGAGCCAGTCGACCTCCTTTTGCATGTCGTGGGTTGGTTTCATGATGTGCGTCTTGAAGATTGAATCAACGACCGTGTCTTCGCCGGTTTCGTGGTCCACGTGGTGAATTTTTGAGGCGAATATCTTGTGCTTGCAATGTTCACTCCATGTCTGTGCGAGGCATTCCAATTCAACGTCCGTTGGTGCGTCAGGTGAGATGCCCATGGACGCTCGCTGTTCTCTGGTGGTTTCGTCCCGATAGTGGCCCTGTATGGCGTGCATTTCGTTCAGATTGAGAGCGAGAAGGCCCTCTTCAGAGAGGGTTTTCAACGCTTCATCGTCAATCTCAAGGTTGATGGCCTGAGGTTCGATGAACACCTGTTCGGGCGGTGTTGGGAACATCAGTTCGGGCCATTCCCCCGTGCTGCATGCTCTTCTGTTAGCAACAAGCGCTCGTTCAATGAGGGTGTTGTGCAAGGTGCCGGCCAGCCAGTCTGCACTGCAATCTTCCGGTAAACCGTAGAACACGTACGTGATGTACGTGGCAATGGTGGCCTCCGTATCGGTGGGAAAAATCGTGAGAAAGCCGTCGGTTGCAGCTTTCCCCGGGTTGTCCGTGACGCCGGGCTTGAAACCGACCGTGATGACCGTGTCTGGAGACGACGGAAAGGCTTCGGTGGTCAGCAGCGCTGTGTTGGTTGCACCGTGCTCGATGATCGGGTCGGCAAAGAGGTCATCAACGCGTGCCTTGATGTTGTTTGATGGTGTTTCACCGTTGATGAGGTAACCGCAAATCGAACGGACCGTTTCCACATCAAGACCGTGGTCGGCCATCAGTTGACGTCGTACAACGTCGCCACGCACGTCTCGCATACCTTCCCCTTGACGAGGTGTTACTTCGACACGCGTGATTGGCATAGGAAGCACCGAGCCCGTGGGGCAAGCCGAGGTTGTTCCATGCGCTCTTTGTAGTCTGCGCCTTCCTCATTTCAGCATCTTTGCCAGAAATTGTCCGGTCGGACTGTTGTCAACGGCCGCAATGGTTTCGGGCGTGCCATGGGCGATGACTTGCCCTCCTCGCTCGCCGCCGTCCGGACCCAGATCAATCACCCAATCGCATGACTTGACGACGTCGAGATGGTGTTCGATCACGATGATGGTGTGGCCCTTGTCCCGAAGTTGGTGAAGAACGTTGATGAGTTTGGAAACATCACTGAACGAAAGTCCGGTCGTTGGCTCGTCAAGGATGTAAACGGTGTGTTTGTTGGGCATGCGGCGAAGTTCACTGGCCAGCTTTACGCGCTGCGCTTCGCCGCCCGAGAGGGTTGTTGCCGGCTGGCCAAGACGGATGTATCCAAGACCGACGGCGTTGAGTGTTTCCAGCGTACGGTGAATTTTCCTATGATTTTTGAAAAATTCAACGGCTTCCGAAACGGGCATCTCAAGCACGTCGTGAATGGTGCGGCCTCTCCACGTGACCTCCAAACATTCGCGAGTGTAGCGTTTGCCGTGGCATACGTCGCAGGTGATCCACACATCGGGCAGGAAATTCATCTCCAGTTTGATGGAACCGCCCCCACTGCACGCCTCGCAGCGTCCACCTTTGACGTTGAAGCTGAACTGTCCAGGTTTGTAACCGCGCTCCTTCGACAGTTTGGTGTTGGCAAACAAGGCTCGTATTTCGTCAAACACTTTGGTGTAGGTGGCCGGGTTTGAACGAGGCGTTCTGCCGATAGGAGATTGATCGATGATGATGACTTTGTCAACGTGTTCAACGCCTTCGATGTCCTTATGTCGCCCAGGCAAGGTCTCCGCTCGATGGACCGTACGCTGAAGAGCAGGGGCAAGGATGCCTGAGACGAGCGAAGATTTCCCTGAACCGGAGACACCGGTGACGGCGGTCATGCAGCCGATAGGGAAGGTGACGTTGATGTTCTGAAGGTTGTTGTGTTGAGCGCCTTTAATCTTGATTTTCTTTTTTGTCGGCTTCACGCGTTTGGTGGGGACGGGTATGGTTTTGCGTCCGCTGAGGTAGGCGCCGGTAATCGATGATTTGCAAGACATGACCTCTTCGGGCGTGCCGTTTGCCACCACAACACCACCGTCCAAACCGGCGCCGGGACCAAGGTCACACAACCAGTCCGCTTGCCGCAACGTGTCTTCATCGTGTTCAACAACGAGGAGGGTGTTTCCAAGATCGCTCAGTTCTCGAAGGGTCTTCAATAGACGGTCGTTGTCTCGCTGGTGGAGGCCTATTGACGGTTCGTCGAGAACATACATCACACCGGTGAGCCGTGACCCGATTTGGGTTGCGAGCCGTATGCGTTGGCTTTCGCCACCTGACAACGTGTTCGCTTTTCGGTCAAGCGTCAGGTAATCAAGACCAACGCTGTCAAGGAAACCAAGGCGGCCTTCGATTTCTTTGATGATTTCTGAGCCGATGAACATGCTTCGCTCGTCAAGCGGTTCCAAGATGTCTTCAAACGCTTCCGGCGGCCCGGCTCCTTCCGGATGCCACGCCTGAACCAGGGCGAGTGCATCGTGGACCGAGCACTGGCTGACTTCGGGGAGACGAATGCCCCCTACTGTTACATACCTCGCTGCTCGGTTCAATTTCTCACCGTTGCACGAAGGGCATGGAAGGTCTGTCATGCTGTTTATTAAACGAGTGCGTGTTCGCTCTGAGGTGGTTTCAGCATAGGTTTTCTCAAGCCGCGGGACGATGCCTTCCCACGGTTTGCTGTATTTGTATTGCGAGCCGTTTTCAGAGGTAAATTCGTAGTGAATTACGGTGGACCCTGAGCCGTACAGCAGGATGTCTTTTTCGTCCTCATCCAGCATTTCAAACGGGAGTGTCGTGGAGATGTTGTAGTGTGCGCAGGTGCACTCCAGCAGTTTGCGGTACCACGATGGAGACATTGACTGACGCCACGGAATGACGCAGCCGTTGGACACGCTCATGTTGCCGTCAACGATCAGTTCAACGTTGAATTGTCGCTGGATGCCGAGGCCTTGGCAGGCGTCGCAGGCACCGAGTGGTGAGTTGAAAGAAAACACGCGCGGGGAGAGTTCTGGCATGAACGCCCCGTGTTCAGGACATGCAAAATCCTCGGACCAAGCTATGGTTTGGCCCTTTTCTGTGGCGTGTGCGTTGGAGTTCTTGCTGAGTTTCGCATCGCTATCGGGCGCCTCTAGGCTCTCCACTGCCAGAGTTCCACCACCCAGCCGAAGTGCAGCCTCCACCGCTTCTGTCAGCCGTTGCCGTCGGTCTCGCGTGCAACGAAGCCTGTCGATACGAACGTCAATGTCGTGCCGGAAGTTTTTGTCAAGAGTGGGGGGCGATTCAAACGAGGTTTCGTGACCGTTGACGCGCCCGTTCAGGTAACCTTGCTCCACGAGCTGACGGAAGAGTTCGGCGTGAGTTCCTTTTCTGGCTCGAACAACCGGGCTCCAAACCGCCACACCGTGGGCCTCCATTTTCCAAAAGATGTCGTCTACGATTTCTTGCACGGTTCTTCGAGCTACTTCCTTACCGCATTCCGGGCAGTGAGGTTTTCCAATCCTTGCCCAGAGCAAACGAAGGTAGTCCTGTATTTCGGTGACGGTGGCCACCGTTGACCGAGGGTTATGGCTGCCTTGTTTCTGATCGATGGAAATGGCGGGTGAAAGGCCTTCAATGGAATCGCAATCCGCTTTCTTCATTTGGCCGATGAATTGACGAGCGTAGGAGGACAAGCTTTCGACATACCTTCGTTGGCCTTCTGCGTACAGGGTGTCAAACGCCAGGCTTGATTTTCCGGAACCAGAGACACCAGAGATAACGACAAATTTGCCTTTGGGCAACGCCACGGAGATGTCTTTGAGGTTGTGGGTCCGGGCCCCTTTTACCTCAATCCAACCGTCCTGGTCTCCAGCCATCACGATGTCTCCAATCGTGGCGACCGGTCAACAGTTCTTCAACTCGTGCTTTCACCTTAGCGCTGATTTCCGAAAAAAAATTCAATTTTTGATGTCGTTTTAGGTCGCATGTCAGCGTTTACGGGGTATGTAGAAAAGAACAAGCCTTCAAAGGAGACGGGGGGAAGCCGGCCCCGTGGAATCTGCTATCAAGTACGGACTGCTTCGCATCACAACCTGTTGCCTCAGGTGCGGCCGAACCGAAGGTATCGGCGAGAAGGACATCGACAAGTGCGAAGACTGCGTCGTGATGAGTTTCAATATTGATTGAACCCTGTTCCATCAACGTTTGTTTCAACCGTCGGGTTGGAACCCTTTTGGCATCGGTGCCTCAAACCTAACAGGATCGTCCGTATCTGGATGAAGGAACTCAAGAGCGTAAGCGTGGAGCATCACACGACCGTGGGGGTTGGTGCTTGCACCGTGTCGTGCATCGCCAACCACAGGCGTGCCAATGTGCTGCATGGCCATACGGATTTGGTGGCGACGTCCGGTCTCGATAGAGAGTTCCACTAGGGAGTTGCCAGTGCCCCTCTCGAGCACAGAATAATGCGATATCGCTTCCTTTGCCTTCGGGTGTTTTTTGTTGACAGCGACGACGTTGAGGTGCTTGTCCTCAAACAACCAGCTGTGCACGGTCCCGCTCGACGGGTGCGGTACACCCTCGACCAGAGCACGATATATCCGGTGCACGTTTCGCTTTTGGAATTGATGTTGCAACTCGTTCTTCGCTTCCTTGTGTTTTGCAAAAACCATCAGGCCTGAGGTTTCTTTGTCAAGCCTGTGAACAATGAAACTCCAATTGTTTTTGTTTTGTTGTTGGAGATATTGCACACAGCGGCTGTGAAGTGTATCGGGCTCCAGTTTGTCGGTGGCGATGGAGAGGAGAAGAGCGGGTTTGTTCACCACAAGCAGTGAGTCGTCCTCGTAAAGGATGTCAAGGTCAACCGGCGGTTGGGTTGGTGGGGGAGGGGAATGTTCCTCTGCTTTTTGCCGATCGAGCACTCGCACGTTATCGCCTTGACGTAGATCGTGTTTTGCTCGATAAACGACCGTTTCGTTGACCATCACGCGACCTTTCGTCAACATTTTTCGGAGGGTGGAGGTGCTGGATTGGGGAAAAAGTTGTTGAAGCGTCGCAAGCAAAACACCTTCTTCTTGCTGAACATGCTCCATGAGAACCACCTACAGAATCAAAACGTCAATCCA
>Ga0160423_10004737_pt1 | contig 11149 bp, 14 predicted proteins | sample CRUFie14St8metaG_FD_108191 | JGI IMG/M metagenome (GOLD analysis project Ga0160423, IMG submission 108191) | Marine microbial communities from the Costa Rica Dome - CRUD Field 142mm St8 metaG | ecosystem: Environmental > Aquatic > Marine > Oceanic > Photic zone | place: Costa Rica: the Eastern... | reverse complement strand
ATTCTCAGTTGCGGCAAATAGTTGAAAGGACAAAAAAAAGGAAAAAATTCCAGTAATAAATAAATTAAAAATTTTCTTAAATCTAATATACATTAAATTTACTTTTAAATATACACATTAATTGTTTTGTAAACGTGACTAAAATTTGATAAAATAACAATTTATTTTTGAAGTCAATTATGTCGAAACACTGCGTTATTACAAACAAAAAAACTATTACTGGGAACAATGTATCTCATGCCAATAATAGAAATAAACGTAAATTTTATCCAAACCTTCAGAGCAAAAGATTTTGGTCTGAAGAACAAGGTAAATGGATTAAACTCAAAGTCTCTACTTCCGGTATGCGAATGATAGATAAACTTGGTTTAGATACTGTTTTAAGAAAGGCTCAAAAAGATGCGTGAAAAAATAAAACTAGAATCTTCAGCTGGTACAGGCCACTTCTACACCACAACAAAGAACAAAAAAACTAAAACTGAAAAGTTAGAGTTTAAAAAATTTGATCCTGTTGCCAGAAAACATGTGATTTATAAAGAAACGAAACTTAAATAAGTTTAGCTAACTACTGTTTTATATCTCCTTAACACCGAAGTGAAATCTTGTAATGGGGTTATATTTGATAGCTCAGCCCTTTTACACCATTGTTTCAAATGATCCAAAAGCTGCTCAGTGGATAAATTTGACCCTTGCCATAATTTTGTAAGATCGTTTTTCATTTCATAAACAGTAACTAATTTTGAACTAAATTTAAGAGTATTCTCCAAATTTTTTAGTTCAGATTGATTAAGGTTGTCCTTATCATTTAAAAAAACATTGGAAAATTTATTAAAATTAATCTTTCCCGATAAGTACTTTTTGTTATCCATCACTTTATTAAGTTCGTATTCAAATAACTTCTTGATCGCTTTTCTAAAGCGATTAATTACATCATATCTATTCGTAATAATAGCGTTGAGTAAATCATTATTATATTTATTAATTTCTTTACTGAGGGATGCTTTGGGAGCAACTTTTTTTACAACAGCTAAATTTAAAAAACAAAGTAATTTAATGTAAAACCAACCAATGTCAAATTCATACCACTTTGAGGACAGTTTTGCAGATGAAGCAAATGCATGATGGTTATTATGAAGCTCTTCTCCACCAATTAAAATCCCAAAAGGTATGATATTGGTACTGGCATCAGCAACAGAAAAATTTCTATACCCAAAGTAATGCCCTACACCATTGATTACACCAGCAGCAAATAACGGAATCCACAACATTTGAATAGCCCATATAGTCAATCCCATTGTTCCAAAGGCGCAAAGGTTGATAATTAACATTGCTGAGACTCCAATTTTGTCATGGCTGTAAATATGTTTTTCAAGCCAATCATCAGGAGTTCCATGACCATAATTATCAAGTGTTTCCTTGTTTTTCCCTTCTTTTCGATAAAGTTCTGCACCTTCAAAAAAAACTTTTTTTAAGGTTAAGATTTGCGGACTGTGAGGATCATCTTCAGTTTCACATTTGGCATGATGTTTTCTATGTATAGCAGTCCAATTCTTAGTTTTCATTCCAGTGGTAAGCCACAACCAAAACCTAAAAAAATGTTTAATGGCAAAATTTAATTCCAATGATTTGTGCGCGGAATATCTATGTAGATATATTGTTACAGCGGCTATTGTAATGTGCGTCAAAATTAAAGCTACAACTAAATAACCATACCAAGGTAATTCGATAAACCCTAAGGAAATTTTATCAAGTAAGTTCATAGTATCATCCATGTTAATTTATAAGTAATTTTACAATAATGTGTAGAAAAAGTGGAGTTAAATTGCTTTAACAAGAATAGCACCAAAAAAACCATCCATCTCATCATAATTTGGAAAGGTTTTCAAAAAATCAGATTTTTGTTTTATATTAATCTTATTCTGGAAATAATCCATTTCTTTTATTCTAAATTCTTTGTTAGCTTGGATAAACCTGTTGATTATATCCTCATTTTCTTCCTTTAAAATACTACATGTTGCATAAATTAACTCCCCATTAGGTTTAACTAAGTGTGAGGCATGCGATAAAATTTCAAATTGATCCTTAGTAATTGATGCTAAATTATCCTCATTATATTTCCATAGTAAATCAGGATTTCTTCTCACTGTTCCAAAACCCATACATGGAGCATCAACTAAAACCTTGTCTATTTTTCCCCATAATCTCTTAATTCTCTTGTTATTATTATGGCTTATGGTTTCTGTAATGACATTTGATAGTCCAAGTCTATTTAACCGCTCTCTTAAACGTAAAAGTTTTTTCTCATAAATATCAAAGGCATAAATTCTTCCCCTACCTCTCATACTTAATGAAATTGATATAGTTTTTCCACCTGCACCAGCACAAAAATCAACGATAGTGCATTTGCTATTGGCATTTACAAGATCAGCTATTATCTGACTTCCTTCATCTTGAAATTCAAATAGCCCAGAATTATATAAATCTGTTTTTCTTAAATTAATGTTAGTTTGAACATTAATACCATGTGACGAATATACGGTTTTCGAAACTTTGATCTTAAGTTTTTCGAACTTATTAACTAAATCATCTCTACTAATTTTAAGATTATTTGTTCGAAGAGTAAGGTTAGATCTTAAAACAGAAAATTCAGAAAATTTTATGGCAATAGATTCATTAAAATCTTTCTTAAGCTTATCAAAGAGCCATTTCGGAATTGAAAATAGCAAATCAAGAGGAAGTTTTTCTTTCTTATTTAATAAGTAATAAAATCGAATTCCATTAGATTTTTCAAAATTTTCAAATAAATTAATCAAAAGATTTATTTTATTACCAGAGGGATGGCCTTTTGTTTCAAGGTAATCAATAAGTCTTTTATTTCTTAAATAAAAAAAAACTATTTCTGAAAGATAAAACCTATCTTTTTTTCCAAATTTTTTATTTTTTTTAAAAAATAAACTTAAGTATTTATCAGTAGGATAATCAAACTTAACAACCTCATTTAAAATTTTATGTAAATTTGACTTTAGGAAATTATTCATTAGTAACTTTTATAAAGCTTTTAAGTAAAAATTGATAAACTCTTTTTTTATCTGAAAAAATTATTTTCATTGGTATGTGAGGTGCATTCTTTGAATACCAAATTCTGGTTCTCTTTGTGGGGTCCGATGAAATTCTTTCATATATATACACAGGATATTTATTGTTTTCAAAGGTAATTGATTCAGATTTAATTTTTTTTAAACTATAATTTTTAATAGAATCATTTTTTAAAAATTGAAAATTATAATTCTCAGAAAATTTTATATCTTCAATTAAAAATCGATATTTAATTGTTGCTATATTTAAAACCGATTTATTGGTTGAGAAATTTATTTCTTTATTATCTATATTGTATTTTTTTTCATCGAAGTCCAAAGTAGCCATAATGTTTTTTTTTTTGCTTTTTAAGAAATATTTTGAAATAAAAATTTTTCCGTCATGAGATTTCCCGTAAGTTATTTCTTTACGACTAGAAAAAAATAAAATTAGTGGACCCGATGGTATTAACTTTCTGTTAATTGAAAAATTAGAATCTTTGATTGATATTTCATCAATAACTTCTCCGAGTTTAATATTTGAAGTGTAGGCTGAAAATTTGAAGATATACTCATCAGCTTTTAAAGGTAATGAAAGAAACAAAAAAAAAAAAATCATTGTTTAAAATTTATTACAACATTATTTTTTATTATTGGATCATTTTTTAAAAACCATTTAATCACTTCTGGATAAATTGTATGTTCCAAAGCTAATACCCTTTTTTCTAAGCTTTCAGGAGTATCTGATTTTTTTATTAATAATGCCTTTTGAGTAATAAATGGACCAGTATCTATTCCATTATCAACAATATGAACGGTACACCCGTGATTAATTTCATTAGCTTTTAATACCCGAGAATGAGTATTTAGGCCTGCAAATTTCGGAAGTAAAGAAGGGTGAATATTTAGTATATTAGGGTAGAATTCATTTACAATTTTTTCAGACAATATGGACATAAAACCTGCAAGAATAATTAGATCAGGTTTATAAAATAGTATTTTATTATAAAGATCATCTTTGAATTTCTGTTTATTAGTTGTTTTACTTACAATACAGGTCTCAATTTCATTTTTTTTGGCAATTAACAAACCCATTGCATTTGGGTTATCAGTCATAACAGCTACAATCGATTTTTTATCGATTTTTTTTAAAATTGATTGAAGATTAGAACCTCTACCAGAAATTAAAATAATACATTTTTTCATTTAAGTTCAATAGCTTTATCATATTTATTTCTTTTTCGTATTTCACCAATTAAAAAACATTTTTCATTATTATTTTTCAAAAATGACATAGCTGTTTTTATATACTTTTTATCAATGATAATCGCCATTCCAATTCCACAATTAAATACTTTAAACCTTTCATTTATGGCAATTAGATTGTCTTTAAAAATCTCATTATAAACCTTGGGCTTTAACCAACTTTCAGTTTCTATGATTGCCTTAAATTTTTTTGGTAGTATACGAGGAACATTTTCGACTATACCACCCCCAGTAATATGGGCAATTCCGTTAATTTTTATTTTTTCTAGTAATTTAAGAATAGTTTCTACGTAAATTTTTGTAGGAGTCATTAACAATGATATTAATGTTTTTGAACCAATTTTCTTTTTTGGATCTAATACTTTATCAGCAATCAATTTTCTTATTAGTGAGAAACCGTTCGAATGTATACCAGAACTTTGTAAACCAATTATGAGATTACCTTGCTTAATATTGGCACCAGTAATTAAATGCTTTTTTTCAACTATACCAACGCTAAAACCAGCAATATCAAAATCGTTTTTTTTGTACATACCCGGCATTTCAGCAGTTTCTCCACCAACAAGTGAGCATTTCGCAATATTACAACCTTCATGAATACTTTTAATTACCTTGAAAGCATTATCTTGCATTAAATTGCTTGTGGCAAAATAGTCTAAAAAGAAAAGAGGTTTTGCACCGTGACATAATATGTCATTCACACACATAGCAACTAGATCTATTCCTATGTTATCAAGCATTCTAAAGTTTGTGCCTAAATTAAGTTTTGTGCCAACTCCATCCGTTCCAGAAACTAGAATTGGGTTTTTATAACCAGAAGGAAGCGAATATAATGAACCAAAGCCGCCGATGGATGATAAAATATTCTTATCTTTAATATTTAACTTTTTGATTTTTTTAACTAATTTGTTACCTGAGTCAATATTTACACCGGATTTATCATACGTGTATTTAGTCTTTGGCATATTTTTTAGAAATTATTTTTACAATTGATATTTTAACAAATTAAAAATGAAACAAATTCCGTTTAGTTTTCCAAAATTTGATTTCAATAAGTTTGACTTTTTTCATTCAAATATTGTTAATAGAGAAACAATAGCATTAATTGATAATTTATTTAGATTTAATTATAAAGATAATAGAATTTATCTATGGGGACCTAGTGCTGTTGGTAAAACTCATATTCTTATTGCTACTGTTAAAAAATTTTTAAATCTAAATAAAGAGGTTATTGATTTAAGCCTTATTAATGACAATGATACTTTTAATTTGGGCAAAAGCGACCTTTTTTTTTTAGATGGTATAGAAAGGGCTGATCACAAAATTCAAAATAACTTGTTCAATATTTTTAATATGAGCGAAAATGAAAATGCTACTATTTTGATTACTGGAAATTTGCCTCCAAATCAAATGTTGCTAAGACCAGACCTTAGGACTCGATTATCACAATGTCTCGTACTTAATCTTAAAGAACTTGAAGACGAAGAAAAAAAAGATGTTTTGTTAAAAAGATCCTATTTTATGGGAATAAATATGAAGCTTGAAATAATTGATTATTTGGTGAAAAATTACAATCGCAACATGCATGAACTCATTAAATTGATTGAAAAAATTGATAAAGAATCAATAATTCAAAAAAAAAGGATTACTATTCCTTTTATAAAGAGTTTTATGGAATGAATAATTTTATTTTTTATAATAGCTTATGAATTTATGTTTATTTGATCTTGATAACACACTACTTCGAGGTGATAGTGACTATGAATGGACAAAGTATTTGGTTGAAAACGAGTTAATTGATGAAAAAAAATTCAAGGAAAGAAATGACACATATTATATTCAATATCAAGAGGGTAATTTGAATATCAATGAGTTTTTGGGCTTTCAATTAGGATTATTAAAAAAATTTACACTTGTAGAACTTAATTTAATTTACAACAAATTTTTTGAAACTAAAATTAAACCTATGATCACAGCCGACTCTTTAGCGCTAATCAAAAAACATAAAAATGATTTAGTAGTTATTATTACTGCTACAAATAGTTTTATTACCAAGCCAATTTGTGACTTTTTTCAAGTTGAAGAATTGATTGCCACCATTCCTGAAATAAAAAAAAATGGTTTTACTGGCCGAGTAATTGGCACACCATGTTTTGGTAAAGGTAAAGTTGACCGATTAAATGAATGGATGAAAATTAAAAAATTAGAATGGAAAAGTTTCAAAAAATCTTATTTTTACTCAGATTCAATTAATGACTTACCACTACTAGAGTTAGTTAATAAACCAATTGCGGTTAATCCAGATCCAAAATTAAAGTTAATGGCAAAAAAACGTAATTGGCACATTATTAATTTAGTTTAGAATTTTGAAATTTAAAAAAAAATTTTTTGCTCTCCTCTTTCTCTTAATTGGTGTTATTTTTTTTAGTCTCTTTATTGGGCCTGTTTCGCTCGGCCTGCAGGATTTTATTTTTGCGATAAAAAATCCATCTAGTAATTTAGGTGTTATATTTTTTGAACTTAGATTGGATAGGATAGTTGCTGCAGCATTGGTTGGTGCCATGTTGGCAATTAGTGGAGTGTTTCTGCAGGGTATTTTTTTAAATCCATTAGTTGATCCCTATATATTTGGTGTTTCTAGTTCTGCTGGATTTTTTTATCTATTATCTTTATACCTAGGCTTACCAGTATACCAAAATATAATATTTTGTATTTTTGGGGGAAGCTTAATATTATTTATTTTTTTGATTCTAAATACACTAACCCAAAATTCATTAATTTTAGTTTTAACTGGAGTAATAATTTCAAGTTTTATGAGCGCTTTAATTAGTTTAATACTTATTATTTCTCCAAGTGTGCTTTCTAAAAGTATGTTGTATTGGTTACTAGGTAGTTTTAATTTAGTTGAAAACCAGTATTTTTTCATAACAACACTAGCAATAGGTATTGTTTTATTTTCCAACAATTATTTTGCCAATGGTATTAATTTAATTGGACTAGGTGATGAAAAATCAAGTTCACTCGGCTTAAATATAAAAAAATTCAGAATTATAATTTTATTATTAACATCTTTTTTTGTTGTTCTTAGTATTCTAATAGCTGGAATTATTGGCTATGTGGGATTAATAATTCCACATTTATGTAGAATGATAGGAGTATATAATGCAAGGCACTTAGTTCCAATTGCTGCACTTGTTGGTGCTATCTTTTTGATTGTCTCAGATGATATCGCAAGAAGCATAATAAGTCCCTCCGAATTACCAATTGGCATTGTTACTTCTATAGTTGGGTTGCCAATTTTTTTGTTAATAATTTTGAGTTTAAAAAAAAATGTTAGAAATTAAAAAACTTGATTTAAATTATGAAAAGCAGTTGCTTTTCTCAATTACAGGTATTAATTTAGCCGAAGGAGATAAGCTCTGTGTGTTGGGAAAAAATGGTGTGGGAAAGTCAACTTTTTTAAGGGCACTAATTTTTAATAGATCCAAATCAAACAAAATAATAATTAATAATAAAAAATCGAATGATTTGAGTTTGAGTTTAAGAGTTAATTATTTTGGACTTCAGACGCAAAATAACATCGATACATTTTGGGGTACTGCAAGGGATTTTTTGGAGTTATCTTATGTAAAAAAAAATGGTAACATGAAGGTAATTATAGATAGCTTAGTTAATGATTTTAAACTTGAAAAATTCATTAACAGTAGATTTGATATTTTGTCTGGAGGACAAAAGAAAATTTTGTCTATTGCAAGCATTTTTATTCAAAATCCATATGTTTATCTGCTCGACGAACCTTTAGCTAACCTTGATTTTTTTTACCAGAAAATTATTTTTAATAATTTAAAAAAATTAAAAAAAAAAATTATTATCATGACATCACACGATTTAACTCCAGTTAATAATTTATCCACACATTTGTTGTTGTTGTTCAAAAATTCTAATTATTTTTTTGGTAAAACTGAAAAATTGTTTTTAAGTGAAAATCTAAGAAAATTATATGAAGTAGAGTTTTCATCAATTTCCATGAATAATAAGAATTTGATATATGCAGATTTATGAATTTAAAGTTTTCTAATTTCTTATACAATTTTTTTTCTAAGCAAAAGTTTTTTAGAAAAGAAATACAATTTTCTGATCACAATATAGAAGCTAATTATTTCCATAAAAATGTATTAGAAATTATTAAAAAATTACAAAATAGAAATTTTGACGCCTATATTGTCGGTGGGGCTATAAGGGATATATGTTTTGATTTGAAGCCAAAAGATGTTGACATTGTAACTAATGCAACTCCTTATGAAATAAAAAAAATTTTTAGAGGCTCAAGAATTATTGGTAAAAGATTTAAATTAGTTCATATTGGATACGGTAGAAATATTATTGAAGTTTCTACATTTAGAAAAAACGCCATAACGCAGAATGGTTTTATTGAAAAAGATGAAAAAGGAAAATTATTAAGAGATAATCTCTTTGGTTCTGAAAAAGACGATATTCAACGAAGAGATATTACTATAAACTCTTTATTATATGATCCTAACAAAAGGGTAATCATTGATTATTTCGATGGTTTTAAAGATATAAAGAATAAAAAAATAAAAGTCATCGGTAATCCAAAAAAAAGATTCATTGAAGATCCTATGAGAATAATAAGAATCATTAGGATTTCTTCAAAATTAAATTTACAGATAGATGAAAAGCTTTCAAGAATTATGGTTGCTAATTTGGATTCAATTAGAGATATACCTAATTCAAGGTTATTTGATGAGTTTTGTAAGATGTTTACTAATGGCCATGCGGCTTCTTGTATTGTTATGTTATATGATTTTAACGTTTTAAAAATATTAGTTCCAAGTCTCTCAGATTTAATGAGAAATGAAAAAAATTTAGATAAAATAAAAAAACTTTTAAAAGCTTCAGACCAAAGGTTTAAAAATAAATTGACCATATCTATTTCTTTTGTATTATCATCTTTATTTTGGATTTTGATAAAAGATGAATACAAAGCGCTATTAAAAAAAAACAAGCTTTCAAAATTAAGATCCATTTTCATGGTGGTTGATAATTTTTTTTCTAATTTTAAACAAATAAATATTCCCAAAAGAATTCAATATGAAATGAAAACAATATGGGTAAATCAAATCAGGTTAGAAAACACAAGAGGAAAAAAACCGATCAAATTATTAAATAGTGATATGTTCAAGATTTCTTACGATTTTTTCCTTCTAAGAAATCAAATTGATGAAATAAATAATGATATTTTTTTATGGTGGGCCGATTTTTATAAAAAGAAATCATAAAAGATTATGATTTTTGATAATTATACGATTTTTATTGGGCTGGGAAGTAATTTAGGCAACCCAAATGCCCAGATTATATCTGCTGCAAAAAAAATAAAAAGAGTACGAAACATTGATTTTCTTCGAATCTCCTCCATGTATTCATCACCTCCATATGGATTTAAAGACCAAGCTAATTTTGTAAATGCAGTTATCAAAATACGAAGCTCATTAAATCCATTCGATTTGTTAAAAATTCTCAATCAAGTAGAAAAGGATCAAAAGAGAGTTAAGTATTTCAAAAATGGGCCTAGAACAATTGATTTAGATATTTTATTTTTTGGTAGCATTATAATAAATACAGATCGATTAAAGATTCCACACCCAGAAATAATTAATAGGCCTTTTGTTACCAAGCCACTTTGTGAAATAAGTCCAAATATAAAACTACCTAATGGTAAAATTTTAATTGAAAATGTGAATTTCACTCGCATAGATTCAAATCAAGTCAGGAAAATTTGTAATGCAAATTGATAAAAAATTTATTGCTATTGAGGGACCTATAGGAGTTGGTAAAACTAGCCTTGCAAAAAAGTTAAGTAATACTTTGGATTATGATTTTTTTTTTGAAAAGCCTTTTGAGAATCCATTTTTAGAGAGTTTTTATAAAGAGGAAAGGAAAAATGCTCTTCAAACTCAATTATTTTTTTTATTTCAAAGAATTCAACAATATGAAGGATTGAATCAAAAAAATTTATTTTACAAAGGTATTGTTTCCGATTTTTTTTATCAAAAAGATTACCTTTTTGCAGAATTAACTTTGCCGGAAGAGGAAATGCGTTTATATGATCAAATCTATAAACATATGACTCCAAAAAATATTCTGGAACCTGATTTAGTTATATATTTGCAAGCATCACCCGAAGTATTGATTGACAGAATAAGCGAACGTGGAATTAATTTTGAAAAAAAAATTGATATTAACTATATCACAAAATTAGCTGAGTTATACAAAGAATATTTTTTTCGTTTCGATAAATGCCCAATTATAATTGTGAATAGTGATTATCTTGACTTTGTTAGAAATGAAAAACACTATAATCATTTGGTAGAGAACATTAATGATGTTAAAAGTATGAAAAATTTTCTCAATGGTACCTTTTAAATGAGGGTCTTTAAAAAAATTTCTGATCTGAGGAATTATTTACATTCTTCATCAAAAAAAGTTGGTTGTGTCCCTACCATGGGTAATATTCATAATGGGCATCTTAGTTTAGTAAAATTAGCAAAAGAAAATTGTGACACCGTAATTACGACAATTTTCGTAAATCCAATGCAATTTGGTCCAAACGAAGACTTTAGTGGCTATCCGAGAACATTAGATCAAGATATTGAAAAACTTGAAAAAAATGGATGCGATATAGTTTTTTGTCCTGGTATAGACGAGATTTATCCTGATAATCAAGAAGTTACAATTGCATTACCAAAGATTTCTCGGAGACTTGAGGGACGTTTTCGTCCAAGTCTATT
>Ga0160423_10004736_pt1 | contig 11151 bp, 29 predicted proteins | sample CRUFie14St8metaG_FD_108191 | JGI IMG/M metagenome (GOLD analysis project Ga0160423, IMG submission 108191) | Marine microbial communities from the Costa Rica Dome - CRUD Field 142mm St8 metaG | ecosystem: Environmental > Aquatic > Marine > Oceanic > Photic zone | place: Costa Rica: the Eastern... | reverse complement strand
GAAATGATGTATTACAGTTGTGACACGTTCCGAGACCCCGTTCCCAATCGTATGAAGCGCATTCTGCCTTCTGATTTTTGGGTTGTCTTGTATGAGAACACAAAGGACAAGTCCCTTGTTTTTTACCCTCTTTTAGACCATGTATATTGAACTCGTCAATTACAAATCCATTGATCTCTGTTGTCTGCATGTACTAATCGTGTTTAAAATGGTAAATCATCTGCTGGCGCTGTCGCTGCTGCTGCTTCTGGCATAGGAGCGTCTTTTCTTGGAGCAACATCTACGTTCTCCCCGTTCGTCCATACAACTTGAACATTGCCTAAGTAAGTCTTTTCAGTCTTAGCTTCTCTTTCTTCTTTTGTTTGTGATACAATCATCGGACCTTGATTACCAAATTGATCAACCTCATCATTCAAAGTAATTGTTAAAGGTAAGTATTTACCTTTTTTACCAATGATAATTTTATCTTTTGGAACTTCCGATAAATTTATACTTGTTTTAATAATACTTGCCATAATTATGCTGTGTATTGGTTAATTTGATTAAACATCCTAGCTAACTGATCTTTTGTCGCGTTAGTAGTTCTTCTTAAATTGTCTACAGCTTTAACATGATTTTGGTTTTTGTAAAAATTATTTACAGAAGTTTCTAATCCTGTTACACTGCACACTTTCAATTGGTTTTTTCTGGTTCTTGCCATAATTTAAATTTAAAGGGTTTTATTTATAAAATAATTCTTCGGATTAAAATCCGGGTTCTTATAAAATAGTTTATATTGTTCAGACGCTCTTTGTACTTTGTCCTTGCCTGATTCATAAAAATCTGTAGAACAATCAAATATTCCTATTTGTTTTGTATTCTTGTCTATAACAATAAAGACCATTTCATATCCAAATAGCTTACTATATATATAAGCTTGAGAGTCGTAATTATAACGGAAAGCTGAACTACGAAAACGGTTTATATCACCCGTAGTCTTGAGATCAATTACTAATTTCTCTTCATGATTTACTATATCTGCTTTACCTTTCCATTGTAAATCTTCTAACTCTGTAATACCAGGTTGTTCGTAAATTATATTACCTAATCTAATGAGGTCATGACATATTTTATTTTCTAACATAACTTCGGTTAACAATTCTATCTGATCAACCTCATGTTGTAATAAGCATAACTCTCCACCTGACATCTCTTTATAAACCTTCGTGTTCCGAGTTGATGAAGGTATTACTCGGTATTTCTTCAACTTATCTGGTTCAAGGATAGCGGTGTGAAAATATCCACCAACTAGGAACGCTGCTGAAGGTTTGCTTGGCTGCCCAAGCGCTAAAGGATTTGTTAATAAAGTTGATATATCACTATTACTTAAATATTGCTTACCAAAATCTCCATAATATGCTACATCATCTTTTAACTTTTCTATAGCTTTATCTTTAGTCATTTAAAGTGTTGTTAATTCCTTTTCTTGAGCTGCTGTTAAATCATATTTGTTTTTTATAGTGGATAATTTACCACCACTCACTATATAATTTTTAGCCGCAATAATATCAGTTAATTTATCTTTAGTTTTTTTACCATGCGTATTAGTTGCGTCACTATCTTGGGTATCATCAATTAAAAATAAATTTCCTAATGCGTACTTCTTTCCATAACTCGAAGCTGCACCATAACGTTGTGGCATTTGCATACCTTTCTGATCGAGATCAACACCTACTATTGCTGTAGCAATTATAGTGTCTTTACCATCAGTTAACGTTGCGGTACTTTTTATAACAGCTGTATCAACTAACTCTTCGTTAATTCTAACTGTTACGCCTAACTCCTTTACAAAGGGTTTAATAGCTTCGAGAATGTCTTCGGCTGATCTGAAGTAATATTTGCCGAATGAATTAAATCTGGATTTTTTAGATTTAAATTGTGTCTGGATCTGTGCCAGTTTTTCATTTAAGGTCATATGGTTTATAGGTTTTTGTATTTATATAATTACGTATTTATTGTAATTGTTAAGTTGTAAAATTTCACCGTGTATAGCATAACTTAAAGGTAATCAAGCACTTGCGTTGCGTCAACATTAGCGATAAGCTTGTCTATGGCTTCTTTCTTTATTTGAGAAACTATTACAGTTGCTGTAGCAACATTAATGTTTAATTTATTTGCTATTTGTTTTGCGGAATGCTTTTCACAGTCTAATCCATAGGACAATCTTAAAACTTCATATTGTTTAAAATTTAAATATTGTTTCATTAAGCTCATTAGATAAGCATTAAGTAAATCTATATTATATGGTTTAGATTTGTCCGGTAATTGATAGGCATAGTTTCCTTCACCTGGTGGTTCCTCGTCGTAACTTGAAAACACACTATTAAAAAACATTGCTACCATTTTATTATCTTCTGGATTTTTTCTAATTTGTATTAATTTATTTTCGGGTATTTTAATATTACCCCTATTAATATCTAAAGCTCTTCTTATAGCTCCTTTAATTCTTTTACTAAAGAAACTCTTTAAAGTCTTTTCAATATCCTCCGAGTCTATTAATTTATCCCAGTCTAATTTGTCTACAGCTATTACTAATCCTTTGCTACCTTCTTGTATTAAATCCATTATAGTCATAACACCTGAAGCTTGATAAGACGTGGAAAATTTTCTTGCTAAGTTTTCTACTAAAGGTAAAAACTTTTTTATTAGCTCATCTCGGGTATAATAATCATAAAACTTTTCCTTAGGCATAGAAGATTTAATATCTTCTTTATATCTAATGTAGTTTTGTATATTATATTTTTTCATGTTTATATAATCTTGGGTGGTTCGTATTACGTTTGCAAACTATATTTGCTGATTCAGTAATTCCTTTTCTCTTTTAAGTTCATTGCCCATATTTCTATGTATTGTTCTAGTTGAACATTTTAATATAGAAGCTAACTTAGATATAGTTATTTTGCTTTTTTCGTCATGCAATATTAACATGGCGTCATATATCTCTGTCTCAGTTAATTTAGAACGCCCGATCATTTTACCTACTATAGATAGCTTTTGACGCATATCTAATCCTGTGAAATCATTAAATATAATTTTACGTATTTTATTAGGTGGGGCTTTTTCTAGATCCATCATAGATACATCGTATATCATGCTATCTATTAATGCTTTACTACATCTGAATGTTACGAAACCATTTTCTTTTTTACATATAGTTATTACTATAGCTCTAAATAAATCTTGGTCCATATCAGAATTCAAATACCATAATACATACAAATGCCATTTAAGACTTTTATATGTGTTTATTTTTGCTCTGGTATAAAACAGATTATAGTATTGATGAGTACCATTTTCATAGAAGTCACCCCATTCATAAGAACTTGTAGGTTTATCTGTTATTGGTTTTCTTCGGTATATTACTCTATATCTGTTTAGTAAATCTAATCTTCTTTCGTACTGTGACATTAGCTTATTACTATTTTATTATATTATCTATCGTCGCACTAATATCCAAGATAATTTAATCTTCTTAAATATTTCTTGAAAAGAAATGCTTTGGTTTCGGGTAGATTACCCTTTAATACTTCATGAACAATTTCGTTATGAAGTGCGGCTATTGTGCTTCTTAGAAACTCTACGTGCCGTAGTCTTCTTTTTCGCTGCCTTAATTTTATCAGCAATCCCATAAAAATTTGTTTTAATTAAGTGTTGTATTTGCTTTCGACTCATATATTTTTTCGTTTTTATTAGCAACTTTCCATTTGTCGCCAATGTAATAATTCCAGTATGCTTGGACACTATCACCTTTTACTTTATATTCATCAGGCATACACTGAGGTGGTTCCGTAAATTTCTGATTACACGGTATAAGTGGAGGTAAAGTCATTAAAGGCACTTCGCATTTAAGTATTGTTAAATGTTCTCTATTATATCGTCTAGTATATTCATCACCTAAAGCAAGCATATGTTCATACAGCCAATAATACTGTTCTGAGTTAGCTCGGCACCATATGCTGCTTGGATGATTAAGGTGTGCAGTTTTATACGGAACGTGTTCATTACCATAATATCTGTGGGCTGTACAAAGCATTTGCGCTGATTCTAGGATCATTTTAACCTTGTGCTTATCATATACGTATGACGCAGCCACAACAGGGTCTTTATCTAAATAAAATATATTCATATTAACAACGTGTATATTTTTGTTTCTTTGCATTCCAGCATTTAACTGGTTTACCTTTGTATTTTTGCGCTTTGCATTTAGATGAGCCACACGATTGGATCAGTGGCATTGCTAAAAACATAGTTACAATAAAGTATATTATCTTTCTTTTCATTTTAAAAGTTGTTTAGTTTATTTTGTAATACTTCAATTTTTCTTTTTACAATAGCGGCTTTTTCGTATTGTTCTTTTTCTTCATAAGACGCCATTAGTGTCATAAGTCTAGCCATTTCGGCAAGGATCAATTCTTCTTGCGATACTAAGTTAGGTGTACCTAATTCATTTCGCATTAATTTACCTACATCAGCTGTAAATTGCTGGTCCCATTCTTTTTGTTTTTCTAATAATCCGTCAAGAACAAGCTCGGCAACTCGAATAGCTAATTTTTCTATATCACTTTCTTTCATGTTATTTTGTTAAATGAAAATCTTTTAAGTATAAATTCGTTTATAAATTCGCCTTTAGAGTTAGAGTTTTGTAAACCTCTCCAATAGAATAAAGGCACGCTATTGTACCTGTATACATCTGAGCTTTTATTTCTGAATTGTATATAAAGACTTTTTTCTTCTTTACTATATCTAGCATTGTGAATAGCGCTAGAATCTACTAATATTGTTTCAATTTCAATCATTTTAATTTATTATCTTTAAGTGTTCGTATTTTGTTTGTAAAAAATTAGTGGAATACTAATCCCACACGGTTAGTTCTATTGTACCATCTTGTGGCATATAGATCATAATTAGAAGCATCAGTATAACCAGCATTATTAAGATCACTGATGGTACTAAATATTTTCGTATGTCTGTGTTTTCTTTCATTTATTAAATGCTTTTGTTTACCTGAATCGCTGAATATAATATCGTAGTTGTCAGGTAATTTGGTTTCTAAAAACATCTTTATCATATTGGTGTAACTGTAAAACCGTACATTTGGGTTGTGTATAGCAATCTCTATCCACTTTTTTAGATACGCGGGTGAATAATAATCACCGCTATCATGCACTCTTACATAATCTGCCTTCTTTTTACGTATCTCTGAATTCATTGCATCAACAAATTTATCGGTTTTGGTTAACTCGTATCGCCTTTCAAATGCAGGTTTTACGTTAGACCAAACATAAGCTCCTTTTTTGGCGTAACAAAATTTAACACACTCTAACGCCATTGGGCAGGTTAGTTTACCGCTTGAAGATTTATAAGCCGGTATGCCGAAGTTGAAAATGCGGAGCCCGAAATGTTTTGATGTTTTTTTAAGTTTACTATTTTGAGTGAGTAAGTTCATTGTATTTTATTTATAATTAGAGAACTTGATGGGTGTCTAATACATTTTCATCAACAAAGATGCAACGTCATTTACCGGTATGTACCCTCGACTTATACTTTGTATATATTAGATATACCGATCGGTCCACCCATATTCGTTCTCATTCTGAATTAATCAAGCAAAGCCATATAAGCTTTTGAGTTGTTTGTTCTAAACCACGCAAGAGCTTTATGGAATAACTTAATTTGATTTGGTGTTACAGTTTTTGGTGCAACCTCCATAACATACTGCAGGCCAATGATGAAATCATACATAGATAATTCAGGGCCGTTTAATTTAAATTCAACACCTGTAAAAGGATTGACAACGGTATCACCTGTTTCATATATGACTCCGTCAAACCATGCAGGTAGTTTAGGTATATTATTCTTTTTCATAACCTTCGTCTATTAGTTCATCGTTTATTGTATCTCTCATTTCCTGATAATAATCTGCATACACTTCATCAATTGCGTCAGCATAACCATATTCTTCTTTAGCATATGAATCTATATTTATTCTATTGCCTGACTTTATAGCTTGAGGTAACTTTTCAAACCATTCACTGTCATAATAGTATACATCTTCATTTATGCTTGGGGAATATTCATCGTGTGTTGCTACCCATATTTCATAACCGTCTGCTGTAGTTTCGGTGTAAAAATACATATCGAAATGACCGTTATAGCTGTCGTCCATTTCTGCTTCGTAATAGTCTAATACTATTTTTTCTTTTTCATCTTTATCAACTTCATTTTCGTCTAGGCAATCTCTATTATCTAGTCTTTCTGTTATTAAGTCTTCCCATTCAGAAGAGCTTAGTTTTTTATTTTTAATTTCCATGTTCAAAAGTTTTATTGCTTGTTACCATCCATTCACAGTTACTTATGTTGTGACCAGCACCGATTAAGAATGCTTCACAGCTTTCACTGTCAGGATTCCAACCATTGCTTTCGTTGCATAGTGCGCTAACGTCATACCTATATACTTGGCCGTCGCCGAAATCTAGCAACCATACATATAAACCGTTATCTCTGGCGATAATATTCATATGCTTAATTTTCTTTTCTTCTTGCATTTCATGCCATGCTTTTACTGTATCGCTCATGATTTATCAGGTGTTAGGAAACGATCACCATACATGATGTCATATCCGGTTGTTTGATAAGTATATACATCTGCGTATGTACATATTTCACTAATTGTTGATAGTGTTAAATAACTCCATAAACTAGTAGACATTAGCGTGTACTTCAATCTTTTTGCAGAACTGTATTCTCTCGCACTTTCATTTAGTGCTTTTCTAATTTCGGGTCTCAATGAATGATACACCGATTTAAAGGTTTTCTTTGCCATAATTATTATATTTATTTGTATTTATTATCTTCAGTGTGTCGTTTTTTGTTTGCAATTTTGTTCACACTTATATTTTAGGGTGGTATCGTGCACAATACCCACGCTTTCAGGAGCAACGGGATAATCAGCATTAAGCCTTCTCCGTCACTGTCCTTCGTGTTTTAACCCTGAGCTGCTCCCGTTTACACTATTTGTGTACGCTGCCTAGACTTACGCTCTTATATTTTGGGAGGCGGACAGGACTGGAATGTTAGAGATGCCCCAAACCATCGGTGGGCCGAATCTCGGGAACGACTTACACTCTTTTATCTGTTTATCCTGTCTTTCTTACCGTCATCGAGCCGTTTCTCTCACCCTCGTCAGGGATTACGCCTTTAATCTGGTCTTCCAAACTTAAACCTCCCGTGAGTAGACAATTATAACTTCAACTGTTACTTCAGTACAAGTTTTATCTAAGGCAATTCAGTTACGTGTCTCGCGACCTAATTAACTTACTCGTCCTTTGGAGTTTTCGTAAAACGTCTAACCCAAACCTCATGTACTTTCAACTTATACCTCGATATAATCCTACTCGTATATCATTTACGCCGCCAAGCACGGTGAACTGAAGCGCTCACCTCTTGACTGACGATTTGTATTGTATTACCTGTCTTATGCTCTATAATAGGCACATAACTATATGTTTTCGTCGTACTACACGACACACACGTTTTATACCCCATTTCTATTCTTACAGGGTGAACTGTTTTTCCACACTTACAATACATATTTTTTCTTTATAATATTATCGTTACTTTGCCGTATCTTGTTTGCAAATCTCATTATGCAACTTGCTGATTACCAATACTTTGAGAGAGTGTATAGCATCGTAAAATTCGTCGCCTTCGAGACCATCAACGATCGTGTCGTCTATTGCCCAAGCAATATTATGGTCTAAGTGTTCTCGTAATACATCTACTACACTATCTGCAATATTGTCAAATTCTTTCATTTTGCTCATAATACTATTCTTTATTACAACCACAATCTTCGTCTTCAGGTTGTGTTACTCTTGCTACTATTTCCATAGTCCAAGTTCCGTCTTCTTGTATGCCTAAGACTTCTAGGTTGCCTTGTTTTAATACTTTACTTATTATTTCTGGACCTAAATTACATCTAAACGGTATTGATACTATCTCACAATCTTCAGTAACAGGTTTCTTTAAATCTTTTTCATCTCGCCAGAACGAGAAATTTCTAATTGGTGTTCCCATATTTATTATATTATCGGTTTAATATTTTTACCAAAAGCTTTATGACCGTTTTGCAGAGCATAATTAGCAACGCTATTTCTAAATTGCCATTCTCTTTTACGATATTCATAGTCAGTACACCATTTTCTCATTGCTTTTGTTTCGGTGCACGGCCAATACTTAGCTTCAAAGGCATCAATTTGTTTAAGCTTTTCACTGATTAAACCCCTAGCTTCTAATTCTTTAAATTTAGTATCTTTAAATTCCATATATTATTTATTTTTTATAGTATCAAACTCTTGGTTTTCTTTATTCCTAGTTTCGCCATTTGCAAAATCAGTGTATTCCATTTTTTCCTTATACTTATTAATAACTTCGTGCGGTGTCATTAAAAATACCTGTCTATCGGAATATTGGTCATAACATAATATTAAAGTTTCACCGTCACCAACAAATATAATATAAGTATATTGATGGTCTATTTGGTCAGGGTTGTTATATAAATAGCAACTACTGTAATAGTGGTCGTGCACTAGCTTTGCCGCAACTCTTGCCGAGTCTAGAAAAGGATTAGCTAATAACCAGTTTGCTAATTGTACACCTTGCCATTCAGGATAACCGTCATGATGTAGATACATATTTACATAACTATATTCAGCCATACTTGACGGATTAATATCCATCATTCTCTCTGTAAAGTCTTCGTAGTGTCTTCTACCCACTACCATTGTTAAATTTCTAGTTGCCATAATTATCCGTAAATTCCAAATGTTACACCGGACGGATCGACTTGTCCAGTAATTAAACCTATCAGCATAAATAGTATTCCTGTTATTGCTAATGGTGCAAGGAAACCAAATGCTATTAATTCTGCTACTAATTCAGGTATAGATTTTGATTTTATATACCTATTTACTGCGGGTATTAACCCTCTAAACTTAATTTTGCTCATTGTTTTCTAGTATATTATTAATTTTATCTTCCATAGCTACTATTTCTTTAGATAAAGATAATAGTGACTTTAAACCGTCTATTTCGTACATTGATAAGTCTTCACCACAATCGCTTTCCCATAGGGCTTCGACGCAATCTCCTAAATCTCGTGAGGTATTTTCATACCTGCAATAACTCATATTTCCCATATTATTATACTTTTAAGTAAGTTAAACCTTTATAGTTAAACCATTGGTATTTACCGTTAGTTATTACTATTTCACCTTCTTCATCTAAATTGAAGTATTCTTTCTGACCAAACGTTGGAGGTAAGTTACCAATCAAGTATGGTTTGTACTCGGTGTTATTGAGAAAAATGTGTATAGCACCGGAGTCATAATTTTTCTTAAATTTAATTTTATTTTTCATATTTTCAACTTTATATTATTATCTTAGGTAAAACGTTTTTTGTTTGTAAAAGTTCCGTCATGGTATATAGTATGAATACCATTAGAGTATCGGTGGCTTTCCCATAGTTTAGTGTGAGAAAAGCTTCTGCCTTTACTACTAGCTTTTTTCATAGGTGTTTTTACCTTTTTATATTCTTTATCAGTAAATCCAGTTATGAAGTCTCCTTGAGTTACTTCAAGTCGGTGTTTTCTACCTCTTTCTCTTCGCGAAGTCTTTATATACTCGCACATTTCTTTCATTGTCATCATAGTTCGTCTTCGTTTAAAAATTCGCAATTTTCTTTACAGTCGCCGCATCTACCCATGTCTACATTACCTAGCCAAGGGGAAGCACCGCAACAATCCGATATGTAATAGTAATTATCCATTGTATTTATAGTATTTTTTATAATGTTTTAACCAACTTGTCTTATTTTTTAGCTCTCTAGTTATAGAGTAAGGTACATTTACCACATTTCTTTTTACCCAATCTTTAATGAATTCAAATCTTTCATTAGGACATGGTATAAGTATTCTTTCGGTAAAAGTTAATTCAGTAATTTCACCTGACCAACATTCAATGGTTCTAGTGTACTTTCTTGTCTTATTTATTTGGTATAATCTATCTAAGCCACTATCTATTCTTACATAGCCAGAAGTATAGGAAAGTATAAATCTACCGTCTTTTAGTTTAAATTTTTGAGTACCTTTTTTACTTATATTTACTAATTTCATATTATTTTCTTTAAGTATTTAGCAATGAGTTTATTCATTTCTTTTATGTCAACTACATGGTAGTTTTCTATAAATTCATTATTTTGTTTAATTACTAAGTCAAAAAGTTTATATTTTTTTGAGTAGTAAATTTGGAATGTGTAATTATTCTTTTTCATACAATTTTATTATCATTCCGGTAACGTAATAAGTTTGTAAAAAGTATGTACTTTGTTTAATAGTTAAAATGGTAGTACAGGTATAATACTCAATCTCTTAATACCTAATCAATCAGTATAATATGACGTTAGGTGGTTATATAAACTATAGTAATACGCTATTGTCGCATTTCACCGACCAAAATATTGAATCTCTTGATACTAAAATCACCGGCCGCACCGTGCTATACATAATGCTATACACCCACCGCACATCCTTACGCTTTCAAGGTCTTATTGCTATTGCCTTATATGAAGGATGCTTGGTGAGTTAAAGAATCAACCTATTTCTTTAGGTCGACTCTTTCAATTACAATGTCTCTAACATTAGAAGGCATGTCGGTACTTTGAGACCAATAACCTCTTTTAAGCCAGCAAGGCATTATAGATAGTTTAGGTAACATTACTTTAAGTACTTCATCATGATTGTAAGTAACTTTTTGATTTTTGTTATTTACGAAAGTGATGATTTGATTTCTACCTAACCAACTTTTTCTAACTACAAAGTTTTTTCTAGTGATTGGTGGAAAGATTTCAGCTTTCTCTTTGTTAGATAATTTTGAAATTGCTTGAGTGATTAATTCAGAATTTTTCATGTTTACTAATTTTAATTTATTATATTATCTTTAATTAAACGTAACTTGTTTGTAAATTTCTTTATTATTATTTTAATTTTTATTTACTTTAGTTACATTTATATTATCATTATAGCCACGTACTACGTTTGCAAATGCTATACACCG
>Ga0160423_10004735_pt1 | contig 11151 bp, 9 predicted proteins | sample CRUFie14St8metaG_FD_108191 | JGI IMG/M metagenome (GOLD analysis project Ga0160423, IMG submission 108191) | Marine microbial communities from the Costa Rica Dome - CRUD Field 142mm St8 metaG | ecosystem: Environmental > Aquatic > Marine > Oceanic > Photic zone | place: Costa Rica: the Eastern... | reverse complement strand
TTGTATTTTTTTAATTTATTATTTCAAAATAATTTTTTTCTTTAAATTTTTTTTTTTTTTTTAAATTTTTTTTTTTAAAATTTACATCCTTTTTTTTTTTTTTTTTTTTTCTTTGCTTTATGTATTTTTATAGATTAATATTATTATCATTATTATTTTGTTTTGGAAGCGAGATCAAAGCGCAAGAAAAATCTATATCTCAAATAGAAAAGATAAAAAGTATAGAAGATAGACCATTAAATAATATCAGTCTAAATTTATTAGGTGATGCCTCAAGAATATCATTTAATTATGAGAAACAATATTTAGTTGGAAAATCTAATATTCTAAGTACTAAGGTTGGCCTAGGATATAATCAGGAATTTTGTATTTCTTTTGGTGCTGGATCCTGTTCTCCAGTTGAAGATTATTTGACAATACCTCATCATTTTACAGCAAATATTGGCAAAAGAAGAAGCTTTTTTGAATTTGGATTAGGAGGTACAATTCTATCTGGAAAAACAACCTGGCCTTATGTTTTGTATGGTATATTAGGCTATAGATTTCTACCATTACAGTTAAACAAATTCAATTTTAGAATATATTTTCAGCCTCCTATACCTACTAGAGAATTAAAGAAGCCTGTTGATAATGATTTTCCTCATCCTGATATTCTTTATATTCCTTTTGGAGTAAGTGTTGGATTTAGTTTTTAGCATATTTTAGAAAATAAATCATTACTTAGAAAATCCAATTAATTTTTTAAGATTTTTTTAGTAGTTTGATTAGCGCTGCAAAAAGTGGAGTAATTGTTAGTTTAATTGCTTGATTTAATATAGTGAAATAAGTGTTGTTTGTAATTTTTATTACCAACTTTTTCTTCTTAAATTTTCTCAACTTTTTGTATTATTGTATAATGAAAAAATTGATTTTCATATCATATTTTTTTTTCTTTTATTTTGACGTTTTTTCACAAACTACAATTAAGATTGATGGCTTCTTTGATGATTGGAACACAGTCATGCATACTTATATTGATGACTCGACAGATTCTCAAGGTGTCGATTTAATGAGTTTTAGTGTATGTAATGATAATGAGTACTTATATATCAAGTTAGTTCTTGCCTCTGAAATTGATTTAACAGAGCAATCTTTTAACTCAGCTGAATTAATAATTAATATTGATGCTGATAATAACTCTTATACCGGATTTAATGTTAACAATGTTGGTTCTGAATACGGAATAAATTTTTTTGAAAAATTTATATTTGATGATACAGACTCTAGTATTGTTGATACTCTTTCTCTTTATGATTTAGATATTATTACCTTACCTTCAATCACTTCAAAAGAATATGAAATTGCTATAAATCGATCTTTATTTTCGGATACTATTGCTATTTCTATTAGAGATTTAACTGGTAATGACTTTATGCCAGATAATGGGTCTATATTTAAATATATTTTTAATAATTGTTCTTATCCTTCAAATTCAGCTACTGATTTCACAAAAAGCAATAAGAACAATTTGCGTCTTATGACATATAATGTCTTTAATAATGGATTGATAAATAATAATCGTATAGATGAACACAGAAGAATATTTTCTAGTGTTAATGCTGATATTATCACTTATCAAGAGTGTGGTAATACTTCTTATAATGATGTGCTTAACTTTTTAAATACTAGTAATGTATATTATCCTTACATTTATCCATACTCAATTTCAGGAAATCTTACTATATCAAAATATCCGTCTATACAATCTTGGCAAGTTTCAGAAAAGATAGATGCAGAATTGATAGATTTACCTGATAGTATTTATTTAACAGATATTTTAATACTAAATGGTCATCCACCATGCTGTAGTAACAATCAAGGAAGACAGGAGAATTTTGATGCTCTAATTGAATTTATTCATGATGCTAAAACTATTGGAGGTATCATTGATTTACCAATTAATACACCAATTTCTTTTTCTGGAGATATGAATTTAATTGGTTATTCAGAACAATATTACACTATTTTAAATGGAACTATTTCAGATACTATAACATTTGGTAATGGTGGATTTCCTGACTGGGATAATACCTCATTAAAGGATCAAGTTTGTTATTTTAATGAAAAAGATATTGCCTACACATGGAATAAATTGATACCTAATATAGGAGATTTTCCTCCAGGAAGATTAGACTTTGTTTTTTATACCAATAGCGTCATGACAGTAGATAAGTCATATATTATATCAACAAAAGATATGAGTCCTTCTTTATTATCACAGAACAATTTATATCTAAATGATTCAGAAGCTTCTGATCACTTGCCTCTTATTGTTGATTTTGTTCTTCCAAATATTACTCAAACAGAGTTAGAAGATTATAAATTTGATAAAAACATAATACAAATTATAGATTTTTTAGGAAGAGACATTGAGGGAAAAAATAATATTCCCCTTTTTTATTTCTATGATGATGGATCTGTTGAAAAGAAGATAATTATTGAATAATTTTTTTATTTTTGTGCATATAATTAAGAACTAAAATAGAAATTATTATGAAAAATATAAGTTTATTAATAGCATTAATCTTTTTATTTTCATGTCAGTCTGAAGTTAAAGTTGAAATTGATACAACAGATATTGATGAAAAGTTTGCAAAAAATTGTTTAACTGTAAAATCATATTTAGATGATTTTGTTAAAGAAAGTGTTGATTATGATAAGTATTATAATGATACTTGCTTAATTAGAGGTACTATGATTAGTTCTCAAGGACCAATGAATCTTGATCAAAGAAAGTCTACTCATAAAGATTTATGGGCAAAATACGACTTTTCTAATTCTCATGCAATTAGTTTCTTGCCAGGTGTTAATCAATATTCAAAAGAAGTTGATGGTTCTGTTAGATTTTATTTTGATTGGACTATTACAAATACTGAGAATTCTAAGTCAATTACATTACCACTATATATGTCTTTTGATTTCGATGAAAACGGAAAATTTAACTATATACAATATTTTGGAGATATAACTGCAGCTTTTTCTTCAATAGAATAGTTAGTTTAATAAATCAAATTATTCCTTATTAGTAGGTCTGTTTGTTTGATTACAAATTTGTTTTTCAGCTTGCATTTTGTGACTTAGTTACATTTTAGTTCCTTTTAAAGATATAATTAATTTTTAGTCTCTATTAATTAAAAAATATCCAATACAAATACACAATATTGATAAACTAAATAAAATAAGATCATTAGGAGTATTAAAATTGTATGATAATTTCAATACTTTTTCAAAAAACTTAACTATTAGAACAATTATTATAACTTTAATTATCTTGTTTTTCAATTGATCTAAACTTTTGATTTTGAGTGTAGATTCAGAAAATTTTGTTTTGGCAAAATCAATTTCACTAATAAATAATTCATAAACTCCAAAACCAAAAATTAATAAAACAATGCCTATTAAAAATAAATCAATTGAAGAAATAATTTTAAATAGTAAATCATTATTTGAACTTACACTTTCATTAAAAATTGGATTATAAAAAACAATTGCTTGAACAATATCCCATCCACCTAATACGAATAGTACGGTTGCTGATAATATTGATAAAATCACTGCAATTAAAACAATGAATCTTGTACTCCAAATTCCTTTTTCAAATTTAATTTTTGACATTTTAATTATTTTTTAACAATATTAACAATATTTTCAAAGCATTTCATAATTTATTGATAATATGGAATGAAACTATAAATCATACATACTAGTATATTTATTAATGGCATACTTTTTAAAAAAATTGAAATTAAGTTTTTCTCCAGTTACTTTTATACAAAGATCTTGGGCAGAATATTTTTTTCCGTGCTTGTGAATTTTTTCTCTTAACCATTTTAAAAGGTTTTTGCTTTTACCTTTAGAAATTTCATCATATAATTTTTCGTTTTCATATAATGCTTGAGTAAAAAATTGAGCAGCATAAAGACTTCCTATTGTATATGTCGGGAAATAACCAAAACTTCCGTGAGACCAATGAATATCTTGTAGAACCCCCATTGAATCAGATGGAACTGTTATACCAAGATATTCTTGATATTTTTTATTCCATATCTCTGGAAGGTCTTGAACTTTTATTGAAGATTCAATTAATCCTTTTTCTATTTCATATCTTATTAAAATATGTAAGTGATATGTAAGTTCGTCAGCATTGGTTCTTATCAAACTTGGTTTAACTTTATTACAAGCTTTATAAAAATCGTTTACACTAACATTTATCAGTTGTTTTTCAAAATATTTTTTAAGTTTATTATAATTATACTTCCAATATTCAATACTTCTCCCTACATTATTCTCCCATAATCTAGATTGAGATTCATGTATTCCTAATGAAATACTTTCTCCAAGAGGTAAACCATAATTTTTTGATAATAATCCCTGTTCGTATAAAGCGTGTCCTCCTTCATGAATACAGGACCAAATCATTTCAGACAAATTGTTTTCATCAATTCTAGTAGTTACTCTTGCGTCTTCATTAGAAAAGTGAGTAGAGAAAGGGTGAGCAGACAAATCTTGTCTTCCAGAGTTAAAATCATAATCCATTCCTTTTAGTAAATCAATTCCAAAATCCCATTGTTTTTTTTGATTATAATACTGATAAAAAAAGGAATCATCAATTTCTTTTGCATTAGAAATTTTTTTAATAAATGGAATAAGAAAATCTTTTATTTCTTGGAAGATTTTATCAACTTCATTAGTTGTTAAATCTGGTTCATACTGATCTAATAATGCATCATAAGGATGATTTTTGTAACCTAATATTTCACATTCTTTAATTCTTAATTGAATAAGTTGTTCAAGTGATTTTTCAAAAATAGAAAAATCATTCTTTTCTTTAGCTAACCTCCATTTTACAAATGCTTCAGAAATAAGATTTGATTCTTTTTCAATAAAGTTAGCGTCATACTTCAGCGTTTTATTATATTTTTTTAAAGAAACATCAATATTTCTTGATTGATCAAAATCTAATGCATTATTATTTTTCAATTTATTTAATAAATCACCATAGCTTTTGTTTGTGGAAAGTTCATGTGATACTTTTCTCAAAGTTGATATCTGTTGAGCTCTAAATTTATGACCATTTTTAGGCATTTTTGTTTCCAAGTCCCAATTTAGAACAGCTATAGACATATTGATATCATGAATTTTTTTACAATAATCTAGATAATCAGAATATTTATTCATAACCAAAACTTTTATTAAATTATTAATAGATAGATTTAATCTCTAATGAAAGTTCCATTGACAGTTTTTCCCTTTCTGTTTTTTATTTCATCCCATGCAGCTTGTAAGCATTCTTCAGGCTCTAAACCTAATTGGTAGCACAAAATTATTAATGTAACAAAACTATCACCTAGTCCATCTAATATTTCTTTATCTTTTTTCTTTAAAATAGCTCCTGCAGTTTCTCCAACTTCTTCTAAAACTTTAAGCATTTGGGCGTGAACATTTTCTTTTTTTAATAGATCTTTATTGTCAGCCCAGATTTTTACATTTTTTATTAAATCTTCCATAATTTTTTTTACAAAAATATAAATTTAAACTATTATGAACTGCTTATATAATCACTTCTCTTGCTTCTGCATCTTTTACTACAATACTTTACATTTTCCCAATTTTTTTCCCACTTTTTTCGCCATGTAAAATCCCTTTTACATACAATACATTTTTTTGATGGCAAATATTTTTTATTCATCAAAATGTGGTATTTCATTTAATTTGACATATGGAAAGCTCTCTATATGCTTAAGTTTATAGTAACTGTTCAAGCCACCAATTCCAATTGCTTCGTATGACTCTAAATCTATTTGTCCTATTTTATTTAATGCATCATTATTTATGTAAGCGAGTTCTATTTCTCCTATGATAAATATACATCCATTTGGTAAATCAATATTTTTTAAGTGCTTCATGCCTATTTTAACTTGACTTAACTTTACAAATGGAGCGTGAAAGTCATTGATTTTTTCTGCTTCAATTTTTAAGCTATCGAATTCAGATTCGTCATGAGGAAATTTAGCAGAAGTATAATGAGCTTTTTTAATAAAACTTTCTGAAATATGATTAATAGTGTAATATTTTGTTGATATAATATTTGAATATGTATCTTTTAAATTCTTTATTTGAGGTCTAATAACAATCCCAATTTGGGCTGGGTTTGATCCTAAATGAACAACTGATGAAAATATTGCTAAATTTTTTATCCCTTTTTTTGATTCTGTACCAATAAGATTTCCAGGTTTAACTCCTGTAATTGAATTAATAAGATTTAATCTATAAACTCTATCTAAGTTTTTGATGTCATGTTTTGTTACTAGCATATTTATTTCTTGTATGTGTATATATAATTCTTCTATTTTCTTTTCTAACTTTTGGGTCTTTTCGATATTTCCAAATTTTATTTTTTGCTCTTTTAGTTGCAATATCAATATCAATTTTTGGAGAAGGATATTTTATATCAATATTAAAAGCTAATTTATCAAAATCAGAAATTTGCCAAGGTTCGTGAATATATTCTTCGGGTAAGTTCTTTAGTTCTTCGACCCATTTTTTAATAAATTTTCCATTTATATCATGGTCTTTGGATTGCTTGATTGGATTGTAAATTCTTATAGTATTTATACCAGTTGTTCCTGCTTGCATCTGAAACTGTGGATAATGAATACCAGGTTCATAATCTAAAAAAAGCTTTGCTAAATGATAAACTCCTAATTTCCAATCACAATCTAATTGATGACAAAAAAAAGAAACTAACATTGCTCTCATCCTAAAGTTTAACCAACCAGTTTTGATTAAGCATCTCATACAAGCGTCAATTAGTGGAAATCCAGTCTTACCTGTCTTCCAATCATTAATTAGATTTTTATCGTTAGAATATTTTAAACTCTCATATCCTATATTTATGTTTCTAAATTCATATTCACATTCCACTTCAAATTTTTGAATAAAGTGACTTCGCCACTTAATTCTAGTTATTATACCATTGAATGCTCTTTTGTTTTTTGTATAGTTTTTATGCTTTTTGATGTATTGATATGCTTGTCTAGAGCTAATATTTCCCCACGAAAGATAAGGTGATAGTCTTCCGCATGACTTTCTACTTTCTAATGGTTTTGATATATGTTTTGAATAATTTTTACCTCTATCTTTTGTGAACGAATTTAAATATTTAATTGCATTGCTTTCTCCAGCAGGTTGTAACTCTTTTGGGTAATTAGTTAGTATTTCTTTGAGTTCTTTTTTTAATGAATATGGATGTGTAAAATTATTAATTAATGAACATGAAAAATTATTTTTAACGATATCTTGGTTTACGTATTCATACCATTTTTTATCCCAAAAATTTCTGTTTTTCAACCCCCTGATAATTCCATCTCTTTGAAATTGTTGCCAAATAATATTGTTTTTTTTACAAAATTTTGAAATTGACTTATCTTTTTTCCAGCTTAATAGAGTGCCCGATTCTTGATATGATAATATTTTTTTAATCGTATATTTTTTTGATAAAAATTTAAAAACTTCTTCGGTATTCGTATGAAAAACCTCAATTTCTCTATTAAATTTTTTTAGCTTTTTGTTGATGTCTAAAATAGAATGATATATGAACTGTAGATGTCTTCTAGAACAATCCTTATATTCAATTATGTCATTATCAAATATGTATATACATAAGTAATTAATATTGTCTTGTTCAGCTTCATAAAGTGGTAAGTGATCACAACTTCTTATGTCTCTTTTAATCCATACAATATTTATCATATCTTTTTCTGACATTTGACAAATATTATATTTGGTTAAAGACAGCTAAAATACCTTTCTCCTCTATCACACAATACTGTAATTGCGTGTTTTTTATTGTTTTTAGATAACCAACGTTCAGATGCAAGAACGTTTGCTCCTGCAGATACACCAATAAACAAACCATTTTTAGCTAATTTTTTTGCAAAATCTGTTGCATCTTTTGTAGAAACCAATACAATTTCATCAACAAATTCTAAATCAACTAAAAACTTACTTCCATCTCCGATTCCTTGAATACCATGTAATCCTGGTTCTCCACCACTCATTACCGGACTTTCTTCAGGCTCTACTGCTATAATTTTAATTTCTGGCCATTTTTCTCTTAAATATTTACCAGTTCCCATTATTGTTCCTCCAGTTCCAGTTCCAAGAACAATTGCATCTGGAGTTTCATTACAACTTTTAGAGAATTGTTGATAAATTTCTGGACCTGTTGTATCATAGTGAGCTTGAATATTTAGACTATTATGAAATTGGTTGCAATTAAACCAGCCTTTTTCAATACACATTTTGTCTCTTAACAAAATTGCTCCATCAAAGTCTCCAGCATCAACCTCAACTAATTTTGCACCATAATATCTAAAAATTTTTTTTCTTTCTTCAGACATATTGCAAGGCATTACAATTACCATTTTGTATCCTCTTTCAGCTGCTAACATTGCAAATGAGATACCTGTATTTCCTGATGTCGCTTCACAGAGAGTATCACCAGTTTTAATTAAACCTTGTTTTTCAGCATTATTTAAGATAAAAGTTGCCATTCTGTCCTTTACACTACCTCCAGGATTCATGAATTCTGCTTTTCCCCAAATTGTTTGGTTTTTTTCGAAGTTTAGTGGTAACAAAGGTGTTTTACCAACAAATTTTGATAGTCTCATCTGTAATTTTTTTTGTGTAACAAAATTAGATAAAACTATAGATAAAATGACATATTTAAATCAATTATTTAACTACTGGAGCATTAATTTTATTTAAGCTATTATTTATTGGTTCAATTTGCTGATTTAAACTTTCATACTCTTTGTTAAATTTATTATAGAGTGTATGTGCATTTTGTAAACTTTCTTTGTGTTGTTTAGTTGGACCGTATGTTGAGTAACTACTTGCTGCCCAGATATAATCGCGCATTCTGAGATAATCATTTTGTTCACCAACTTTAGATTTGATGCTACTTCCATTGACATTTAGTTCTAGCTCTAAAATTTTCTCTCTCAAACTTAGTATTTTTATATTTATTTTTTCATCAATTAATTCTGCTCTTTGGTACGCTTTTAATGCAATTAAACTTTTATTCTTTAAGTCTTTAATTTGTTTTGAAAGGTGATAAATTTTACTTCTTAGTTCACTAACTTCATTCCAATGAGAAACAACTACATTATAAGGACTTCCTTTTAGTGCACCATGTTTAAGTGGGATTACATTAAATTTTACTTTATTTGAAACAGCAATGTATTTTCCTTCAATTTGTTTAAACATCTGTGCAGAATATTCATCAGGAGCAATTAAATTTCCACGCGAAGAATTTTCGAAATTATCTTTAGTAATTATATTTTTCGATTCTGAAGTTAAATCCCAACTTATCCTATTAAAACCACTTTTATTTACAGCTTTAACTTTTTTTACTATATTACCATCTTGCGAATAGATAAAAGCCCATACACTTGGAGTTAATTCATTCTTTTCTGATTCAAGTAAATTCCATGTTGGAGTAGAAACTTCTTTTTTATTTTTCTCTAATTCTTTTTCTTGATTTAATCTTATTTCTTTTTTGGATTTATATTTATTAGCTTGATAGTAAGTGAAATTAACGCCATAAGGTGGGTTGTCTGCCAAATAAAAATTATCACCCTGAGCAGCTTTTCTTCGGCTCCCTAAAATTCTTTTTTCTGTATACCAAAAAGCGTTTTTTGGTGTAAATAAAACTATTTCTTCACTCACATTTTCTTTTTTAAACTCTCTTAGGGAACTGTAATCGTCTAAAACATAAATTCCTCTTCCAAATGTTCCAACTACTAAATCGTTTTCTCTTTTTTGAATAGCTAAATCCCTAACAGAAATATTTGGCATACCGTTTTTTAGCTTATTCCATGTTTGTCCTTGATTATTTGTAAAGTATACTCCAAATTCGCTTCCAAGAAACATTAATTGATTATCAACATGATCTTGTACAATTCTCCAAAGTATTGTATTTTCCGGTAGATTACTACTTATTTTTTTCCAAGTTTTACCTTTGTTAATGCTTTTAAATACATATGGTTTAAAATCTCCATATTTATGATTGTCAAATACGGCATACACAATATTTTCATCATATAAATCTGCTTTTATATCATTGACAAATGAAGTGTTAGGTAAATCAATAATTTTGCTAAAATCTGTTTTTCTCCAATTTTTTCCTCCATCTTCGGTAACTTGAATAATTCCATCATCAGTACCAATATAAATTAGCTCAGAATTTTTTGGAGATTCAGAAATAGAGGTTATTGTACTGTAATTAGACATTGCGTACAAATCCCAAGCATTATCCCATTTTTGTTTGCTTCCAAAAAATGGTGTTTGAATACGTTCAATATTATTAGTTAAGTCTTTTGATATTGCAGTCCATGAATCACCTCTGTCTTCAGATTTCCATAGCCTTTGCGATGCAAAATATAGTGTTTTGGAGTTATGAGAACTTACCAGAATAGGAGAGTCCCAGTTAAATCTATCAATTTTTTCTCCAATTTTTGATTGTGGTTTTATATTAATATTTTCACCCGTAATTCTATCATGTCGATTTAGATTTCCTCTCTGCCATTGAACATAAACAATATTTGGGTCGTTTGGATCAGTTGCTGGTTGGTGACCGTCACCTCCTAAAAGTATAAACCAGTCTGAATTTCTTATGCCATGTATATTGTCAGTTCTGCTGGGAGCTCCTTGAGTATTATTGTCTTGAGTACCACCATAAACATAATAAAATGGGTAAGCGTTATCAACAGCAATCTTGTAGAATTGTGTTAAGGGTAAATTATCAATAAATTTCCAATTTTTGGTCTTGTCAAAACTTTCATAAAGTCCACCATCGCATCCAACTAATATATAATTTGGATCATCTTTTTTAAATGCTACCGCATGATTATCTACGTGCTTTTCAGATTCATTCATTCTAGAAAAAGTTTTTCCACCATCAAAAGAAACCTGCATGTAATTATCAGCTAAATATATTTCATCAAAGTTATGTGGTGAAGCATATAATTCTTGGTAGTAATGTGGTCCTGTTCCACCAGATACTGCATCACTCATTTTACTCCAGTTTTCACCTCTATTCGAGCTTTT
>Ga0160423_10004734_pt1 | contig 11152 bp, 5 predicted proteins | sample CRUFie14St8metaG_FD_108191 | JGI IMG/M metagenome (GOLD analysis project Ga0160423, IMG submission 108191) | Marine microbial communities from the Costa Rica Dome - CRUD Field 142mm St8 metaG | ecosystem: Environmental > Aquatic > Marine > Oceanic > Photic zone | place: Costa Rica: the Eastern... | reverse complement strand
TGCGGTGTCGCGTCGCCGCGGAACGTCCCTTCTCCCTTTCCGCTTCGACCACGATGGAGAAGCTTAGGCAAACCCGCCTAATCACCGCGCTCAAGACGCCTTACCTTCCAAAGTGAGTGCACCTTCCCTCCCTTCCGCGGCATCCGCATGGCCTCAACTCGCGACCTTGGCCACTTTCGCCCTCGCCCGGGCCCCGGCCTCCGCCTTGGGCGCCCGATACCTTGGTCCACCATCCACACCGCAGCTCTCTCTCTCTCTCTCTCTCTCTCTAGCGCGCGCGCCGTCCCTGACGCCATCTTCTCTCCCGTCTCTCCCGCTCCCCCTCGCAGCGGCAAGTTCGACCTCGACTGCTACGACGCTTTCCTGGACGACCAGATTAAGAACGGCGTGCAGGGCGTGATTGTGGGGGGCACCACCGGAGAGGGGCAGCTCATGTCGTGGGACGAACACATCATGCTCATCGCTCACACGGTGAACACCTTCGGCAGGGAGATCCAGGTGATCGGCAACACGGGGAGCAACAGCACCAGGGAGGCCCTCCACGCCACGGAGCAGGGCTTCAACGTTGGCATGCACGCCTCCCTTCAGATCAACCCGTACTACGGTAAGACCTCCGTGGACGGGATGAAGGAGCACTTCAGGAGGGCGATGGACATGGGGCCCGCCATGATCTACAACGTCCCAGCGAGGACGGGGCAGGACATCGAGGAGCACACCATGCTGGAGCTCGCGGAGCATGAGAACTTCATTGGGGTCAAGGAGTGCGAGGGCAACGAGAGGATAGCGCGGTACTCGGCCAAGGGGATCTGCTGCTGGTCAGGGAACGACGACGAGGCCCACGACGCCCGGCACGGGTCCGGCGCGGTTGGCGTCGTCTCGGTGACCTCCAACGTCATCCCGGGCATCTTCTCCAAGCTGATGGGCGCGGACCCGCAGCCAGAGCTGAACGAAAAGTGCCAGGCCCTGATCTCCTGGCTCTTCGCGGAACCCAACCCGATCGGCGTGAACACCTGTCTCAGCATGACCGGCCAGGTCAAGCCCGTGTTCAGGCTTCCCTACGTCCCTTACGACAGAGAGCGTAGGGAGGAGGGGCTTAGGCTGCTGAAGGAGCTTGGGGAGGAGGTTGGGGGGCACGAGAACCTCAAGGTCCTGGAGGACTCGGAATTCGTGCTGCTGGATGCCTTCTGAGTTCGCAGACGAAGGCTCTCCTTTGTTGTATAAGTCAACCGTTTCGCAAACCCGGGCCGATTACACCTTCTCGCCTCCCCCTCGGCCTCCACCCCCCCACCCACCCAATATTTTCATGAAAATTCCCATTTCGTATTTCGTAAGTGAATCTCCTACCAGGAACTCCCAACCACCCAAGAATCAGATCTAGCAGCAGCAGAGCCGCTCGCGAAGGGGCGGGGCCGTGATCGATCGCCATGACGAAGGGCATGACATCGGCCATGTCGTCTTACACGCTGCTTCGGAATCCGGTGGTGGACACCGCCCGCAGGGTGGCGGGCGAGACGCGGGACGCGGTGACCGCGAGCTTCCCTTCCCTCAAAGGGGAGGAGAACAAGGCCAAGCTCTGGTGGTTTGTCTTCGGCGTCGTCTTCATCTTCACCTCGGTCGTCTTCCTCCAGAGCGGGTCGGGCCTCAGCTCGCAGAGCTTTGACAGCGGGATGGCAGCCAGGCTCCAGAGAGAGAGGGAACTCCTAAAGAAGCGCGACCTCATGATCGACGACCTTCGTGGAGAGATCGAGGCGCTCAAGGAAAGCAGCCATACGAAAGCTGACAAGCTCGTGGAACAGGTGCGAGAACAGCTCGGGGCGAGGAGCGAGGAGCTCTCGGAGAAGAACACCCAGCTTGACGCGGAGCTCGCGGAGAAGAACATCCAGCTGGACGCGGCCAAGGTGGCTATTGAGGCGTTGACGGAGTCGGAATCGGGCGCCACGAGCGCTGTGGAGAAGCTCACGGGGGAGCTGGCGAAGGTTACGGGCGAGTTGGCGTCCTCCAAGGCGAAGGCCAGGCAATACAAGGAGATCATCGAGAAGAAGATCGGGCAGATCGAGGATTTGCATAAGAAAGTGAAAGAGCATTACGAAAAGGTCAACTCGCTGCAGGACAAGATCAGCGAGGCGGGGAAGAAGGTGTGCTCGACCCACGTGCCTGGGGAGGACGGGGGGGATGGAGGCGACTGAGGACTGCTCACGCGGAGGGGTTGCGGGGTACCTCAGCAAAGAATAAATTATCAGGTGTCACACGATTCGGGATAGGGAGTCCATGAGCTTGTCCGAGTAGTCCGACACGCCTGATGAGGTGTGCAGCTTGCTGATCAGGTGCCCATTGATGATCTGCCTCATCTTCTTGAAGAGGACCGCGGTCTGGGCGGGGACCCTCAGTCTGATCCAGCCGTCGATCTCCACCAGTCCCCTCTCGTACACGATGCTGAACTCGCCTCCGCAGAAGAGCATCAGGGTGTAAGGGGTGACCACCGTGGTGTCGTGAAGGTAGACCCTCTTGGTCTTGATCTTCTCCAGGTACACCAGAAATGTGGCACTGGCGGGGCCGAGCCTGCCGCCCTCGCCGTGGTTGACAGAGGAAGGGTGGCAGTGGAGCTGGTCCCCGCCATCCGAGAGCCAGGCACCCTCCGGGCCCAGCATGGCGACGTTCGGGTAGAGGGCCGCGCACAGGCAGTTCTTCACGAAGGTGGGGTTGGCCGAGAAGCGGTTGTAACGGCTGTCTGGGTCGTCGATCGAGTCGCCCCTCCTGCCCCCCTGGACGAAGCCGATGTCCCTCAGCATCATCACCAGCTGCTTCCTGAGGTCCGTGATCATGTACAGGGTGGCCTGACTCAGGTGCTGGGCCTTGGCGTAGGCCCTGGCAGCCCCGGACCCCTTCTGGCGCTTGGCCTCCAGCCAGCCGTTGTAGGCGGCCACCATGGCGAGGTGGTCCGAACACTGCCCGGACGCGATGGTCTTGGTGGTGGGCAGGCACAGCGCGGCCTTGCACCGGTCCGCCGCGTCCCTCTCCTCGTAGGAGCTTGCGAAGGGGGTCTTATAGCTCAGGCAAGCCGCCACGGTCAGGATGGAGGACAGGCACCCCAGGATCGTGCCCAGCAGGAGCAGCTTGCCGATGCGGCAGTCCACGGGGAGGCCGGCAAGGTGGTCGCCCAGTGGGGTGAGGGTCTCGTCCGCGGTGATGGCCCCGATGTTTGTCAGCGCGCTCACCGCAGCGTCAATCGCGTGGGAGTGCGGGGGCTCCACCATCCTGCCCAGGAACTCCTTGCAGAGCCCGAGCTGGAGCTTCCTGATGTGCAGGCAGACTTCCTCCAGGGGAACGCGCATAATCTCAGGCACCGGGTGTTTTTTCATTTTGCCAGCCCTGTCGCTGGTGAAAAGGGAGAAGCAGACCCCGGGCTGCACGCGACCTGCACGGCCCTTCCTCTGCTTCGCGCTTGCCGCGGAGATCCAGCCCTCGATGAGCATGCCAAGGCCCCTCGAGGCGTCATACTGCCTCTCCTTGACGTGCCCAGAGTCCACGACGTAGACGATGTCGTCGATCGTGATGGAGGTCTCCGCAATGTTCGTGGCGAGAACGAACTTTCTGATCCCCTTGGGCGGATTCTTGAAGACACCCCTCTGCTCCTCGGGAGAGATGTTCGAGTGGAGAGGCATGATCCAGTCCCTCTTTGCGGCCTCCTTGCCAAAGTGGTAAGAGGACGTGAGCTGGTCGTACAGGTTGTTGATCTCCGCCATTCCTGGCAGGAAGACAAGCACGGCCCCCTCGTCAAAGTTCTCGTCGATGTGCACGAGGAGGGACTGGATCAGCTCGTAGTCGATCTTTTCCTCGTTCAGGCGCATCAAATTCCTCCGCGTTCGCATCGAGCAATCTGTAAAGGACTCTGGGTTGTACGCCGGGTTGAGGACCTCGTCTCCCGCAATGTCGTCCCCCCAATTCGACCGGATCACCTTATCCCTGGTCTGGCTGCCGACCAAGACGTTCACGTTCTGGCTCCTCAAGCGGTACGACGCAGGGTTGTCCTGGTCCAGTTGGTAGTCAATCATCTCGTAGATGTCCTCCAGGTAGTTCTGCTCCACGGGGAAGGTCCTCCCGCCGACCGAAAGGACGGGGCATCCGTCGAGGTAGGCGGACAGCAGAGTCGTGTCTATGGTCGCCGACATCAGGACGAGCTTGAGCGGCGCCATGCCGGCATGTTGCTTCCTCCTGTACACGATGTCCCTAATCATGGCAAGGAGCAGATCGCTCTGGACTGTCCTCTCGTGCACCTCGTCGATCACCACGTGGGACACGCTAGACAATAGAGGGTCGCCGATCAGTTTCCTCAGCAGGATGCCTGTCGTGCAGAAGAGCAGCTTGGTGTCCGAGGTTGTGGACGCATCAAGCCTGACGTGGTATCCGACCCGCGATCCCCTCTGGCCTGGCGGGGGCTCCAGCCGCTCCGAAGCCACCCTCTCCGCAACACTAACCGCGGCGATCCTCCTGGGCTGTGTGCACACCACGAAGGCGTCCTCCCCCTTCTCCTCCCTGATTAGATTGTCCAGGATGAACTGGGGAACTTGGGTCGTCTTTCCCGACCCAGTCTCTCCGCAAACGATTAAAAAGTCGTTGTCCACGAGGGCCTCCGAGATGGTGTTCCTGATCTCGTTGATGGGCAAGGGAACACCAGACCTCTCCGACTTCTCCCTCTTCTGCAGCTCCTCCAGCAGAGTCTTGTTCTTCGGCCCTCCGCGATTCGCGCCGCCCTTCCTCTGCCTGGAGTGCTGCTTCCGGCTTGGCCCACCCGCCCTCTCGGACCCGGTGTCGCCCTTATCGCCCGTCCCTCGGCTCGAGGGCTCCGCCTCCATCATCTTCGCCACCAGATTATCCACGAATTGGTCCCTCTCCACGTTTTGCTCCTCCCTCACCTCGGGGTCCTCCGCATTCGACTCTGTCTCCCACCTCACCCACATCTCCCTGTAAGGTGACGGGATGATCCTGTACAGAGGCTGCTGGCCCGTGATGTGGAACAGAGCCCTGGCCGCCACGGCGTTCTGGGCGTCCTGGATGCTCGACCAGTCCTCCTCCTCCTCGGCGAGCTCGAACTTCTTCTGCTCCAGCCTCTTCTTCCTGCCCTTCACCACCGCCATGGTCTCCACCACCACGGCGTACCTAAATGTTCCCGAGGGCTCCGACGGCAGCCTCTCGTACTTCGGGTTCGGCAGCTGGTTCCTCTGGCAGTGCTGCTGCAGCAAGACTTTCGGCATCCTGAGCTGCTCGTGCTTCTTTGGTTGGTCCTTTTGGGGCTTGGCCTTCACCCTCTTCTTGCTTTCCCTCGGGAGCCACTCCTCGGAGATCTCCTTGTCCTCCGAGGCCAGCCTCTGAACGGGCACGTAGTCGTCCTCGGCGTCCTCGTCGAACATGGCGCCCCCGAAGACCTCCCCATCATCGCTGGTGTCGCTGTCGTCCTTCCCCCTGGCAGGCTCCCCAAGATCCATGGACTCCAGCATGCCCAAGTCGAGGGATCCCGGCCCCCCGTCGCCCCCGTCGCCCTGGCCGTGGACTGCGACCGCCAGCTGCGACTCGTCATCGAACCCCAGGTCCCTGAGCTCCTCCTTGAGGTCCCTGATCATCTTCCCCGCCTCCCTCTGCCTCTCCCTGTCGCCCGCGGCCTTGGCGCCCGCAGCCTCCGCCTTGGCAACCTCCAGCTCCGCGGCCACCTCCGCGGCGGCCTCGCTGGGATCCTCCGGCCGGGCCCTCCTCCTCCTCTCCACCTCCCTGGCGTCGGCATACATCTTCCACTTTCCGTCCTTGTCGTCCGAGGCCCCCGGGTTGCTCGCCATCATCATCGCAAAGTCCTCGTCGCCCTCGCTCTCGCCCTCCTCCTCCTCGTCGTAAGCGCTCTCCATGTACCTCTTGATCCAGTCCTTATTCTGGGCCTCCTCCTCGCGCTTCTTGCGCGCTGCCTCCTCCCGGCGCCTCGCCTCCAACTGCTCCGCCTCCCTCCGCCTCCTCGCCTCCTCCTCCAGCCTCCTCGCCTCCTCCTCCCTCCGACTCCGATCCTCGCGCTCCCTGTCCTCGCGGGCCTTGGCCTCGTCCTCGGGGGGGCTCTCCGGGGCGCCCTTGGTGATCACCTCCACGCTCCCGGCCGAGCCGACCGAGAACGCCCCGCTCGCCAGCTTCCTCGGGAGCTCGTCCGCCGGGTAGTTGATGCACAGCCAGTCCAGCACGGACTCGCGCGAGATCCAATCCCTAGAGCAACTCGTTAGGCTGTCCTCGGCCTGGCCTTTCGTGAACCCGAGCCTCATGACCTCGTCGTACACCGAAACGACCTCTTCCTTGAGCCTCGAGGGAGACTGAGCCAGCTGCCGTCTCCGCCGCTCCCTCACGTCTTCGTCGGTCTCCACGGTCCTCCAAAGCTCCGAGATCGTCGACCGGAGCGCGGCCTCGTGCGACAGCGAGAGCTCGAGCTTGCCCTCGGGCTTGGATGGCTTGGGAGCGGGCCCCGACGCGATCGCAGCCTTCGTTCCGTTCCCAGTGCCAGACCCAGCAAAGGCGAAGTTCACCTTCCGAGAGGCAGAGGTCGTTTTGACCTTCTTCTTCCCCTGCTGCTGCTGCTGTTGGCGCCCTCCCTTCTTTCGTCCCATGTTGGCTCCAGCCTCGAACCCCCGCCTCGGGCCTCCACCACCACACGGGCGCGCAAAGCACACAAGGGACTGTCTCACTCCCCCTCTCGCCTCTGGAGCTCCCGGAGGCGCCTGGTTCCCCCCTGGGAGATTTCCCCCGATCCAGTTTTTGTCTATGAAGTTCAATCTACTGGACCAAAGGACCAAATATTCGGTATGTGAAGTACAATAAACAAGACATTTTAGATCGATTTTCAATAGAGACGTTTTTTCTTTTTTTTTTTTCCCGCGAAGGTAAAACCTGAGAAGGGGGGTAGTTCCCGTTGCTCCGGTGCGAAGGCTGCACGGGGCCGCAGATGGCCTTCATGGTGGGCGGGTCTTTGAGCCTGCGGGTCCAGCCTCGGAGGGCGATCGCCAGGAGGTCGGCGGCGGCGCCCCTCTCTCTGCGCTCCGCGGCCTCGAGATCGACCTCGAGATCCACCTCGATCAGAGTGGTTTCCAAACCGACTACGACACGGAAGGAGTGTGCCTCGTTTCTCAGGCAACGGCGTGTGGGAGAGACCGCGTCGAGGGCCTCGGGCAGCTCCACCGACGCCCCCTCGTCCCCAAACTCTGACGCGAAGGGCGACGACGACCTCTTTTTTGGATACACTGCTCTGATCTGCATCCAGGGTCTGTGGCTCCTCTCGGGCGTTTTGGGGACGTGGGCCTTCGGGGCGTGGCCTTACGGCCGCAACGCGGGGTACTACTTCCTCGGGTTCGGCGAGACGACCTCGTTGCTCGTTCCCCAGCTGGCCGCCTCCGTCGTCCTGAGGAGCGCGGCGCTCAGGAGCCGCCTCACGGGGACCACCTTCAAGGAGCTCAACCTGTCGCTTTTGGTGTCCTCAACGCTCCTCTTCGTCGCGGAGCTCTTCCAGGCCATATCGGAGGGCGGTATCGGCTTCAAGACCCTAAGCGCCACGATCACGGCCGCGATCTCCTACGTTGCGCTCAGGAGGCACGGATGGCCCAAGTTCTTCCCGCCTCCCACCAAAATCATCGTTGGCGACAACGACCTCAAGCCCCTCTCCAGGGCCTACTTCGCGCTCTTCGCGTGCACGGGCGCCCTCGTCGCGCTCAACACCGTCGGCTCGGGCGTTCTGTCCTACCTGTTTGGCAAGGCTACCATGGAGGTGATCTTGGAGCCGCACCACTTCATTACCTTCGCGGCCCTGCTTGCCATCCAGGGCGGGACCCTGCACACCCTGCAGAGCGCGTCGGTGGCCGGGGAGAAGAGGCTGTCGAGCGAGACGTACAAGAGGCTGAACCTCGGGGTGGCGGTCAGCGCGGTGTCCGCCCTCGTGGGCATCCTCTGGGCGGCAAAGATGAAGTGCCATGTTCTGTGGGTCTTCCTCACTCTCGGCCTCTACAATGTCGCCGGGCTGCTGGCCAGCTCTTGGGGGTATTACGTCGGGAATACCTACGAGGGGTGATTGGGACGCGCGGGCGGGTAACACAAGGAGAAACTTTAGCGTTCGTTTGCTTGTTTATTTTTGGAATAGAGGGTGTTTAGATAATAATAATTGTCCCGATGTCGCCATCGCACCTCATGCGGCAGCGCGCTGCCTTGCCTCGGCCAGCTGCCTCAGCCTCTCCAGGGACACGGGTCCCCACTTTCCCTCCAACAGTGCCTCGATGGCCTGCCTCCTGTTGTCCAGGGTGATGCTCACGCCGCCAAAGGAGTACACCTGGAGGCTCTTGTTGAACCTGCCCACCTTTGGCAAAAACTCGAAACCGCTCTCAATGCCAAAGCTCTCCACGAGGTCCTTGAGGGTCGCGTCGAACTCGGTGGACCTGGCAGTCCCCGTCCCCCTCGCGGCCTCCTTCCTCCTGGCCTCCTCCTCGGCCCTGGATGGGTCGTACAGGGAGATGTCATCCCCCGACACCGCCGCGTTCATCATCACCAGGCAATCGTTGAAGGAGTCCCTGACCACATCCTGGGCCTCCAGGTCCTCGCCAAAGCAAGCCTTCCAGCCCTCGTACCACTCCGCCACCTCCCCGAAGTCCGGGTTGGCGCGGAGCCACGCGTACAGCGCCCGCAGGAGCTTTGGGAAGAAGTGCTTGGAGAGAAGCGCACACAGGGCACGGGTCGGGACACAGTGAGACCACATCAGGACCCACCTCAGGCGGTCGAACTGGCCCCGTCCCTGCGCCCCGGGGCCCGCGTCCAGACCCACGAGGATCCTCTCCAGCCTCGGCGCCAGTGCCGTGGCAACGAGCTTGTCCCAAGCCCTTTGGTCGAAGACAGACCTCCAGGGCGACACCAGGCCAGGCGCGGTGGCATCCGAGGGCTCCCTGGACTTCAGAGCCCCAGCCAGCTTGTGCCTGACCGCAGGATAGAGCTCCTGCAGCCTCGAGTCCAGGAAAGGGAGCCATGGGTGGACCCAAACGTGGATGGGAACTGAGCCCTCCGTGCTAGGGTTCCAGGCATCCACCGCCTTGGCCAGGCGCGGCAGAACCACCTCTCCCAAAATGTGGGACCTAATGTCGCCAGGGAAGACCTTGGCCCAGCGGTCGAGGAACCCGATGAGCTCGTCCGGGTCGAGGGGGTCCCACCGCTGGCCCACGTAGCGCTGCAGCTGGAAGCAGACCGTGTCCCTGAGGAGGAGGGAGAAGGGATCCGCAACGCTGCCGTCGCCCTCGCGGACCACCTCGGCAGCCAATTCCAGGGCCTCCCTCAGGTCAGGACACTCCTCCAGGGGCTTCCACGCCGCGGCGGCCCTCTCCAGCGCGGGGTAGATGGCGTTGGAGGCGATCGCGCCAACGTCAAAGGAGACAAACTCGGTAGGGTACCTCTCCCTGAGGTCCCTGAACCGGCCCAAGAGTTCCGCAGCCTCGCCGAGGCTCCGCACGGCCCCGGCTCGCGCGGCCAGGGGCGCCACACCGTCTGCCAGCCCTCGCAGCCTGCCGAGCGCCTCGCCACCCTGTCCCCTCCCGCCCTCGATCGTTGCCATCCTATCCGCGATCCCCCTCGCAGTCTCCCTCTCCTGCCTGACCTCGTGGTCCAGCTTCTGAAGCTTGGACTCCGCGAGGTCGACCACTAGCCTCAAGTTGTACTGGAGCTCGGGCATCGGCGTGGTCTCCGCCATGGCGTCCATGTCCACCTCCTGCAGCCGCTCCATCTTGGCCACCACCCTGGACTGGGGCCCCCTCATGTCGATGATGGTCTGGCCGCCGGCCTGACCGCCCGCCCCGCCCTCTTCCAGCATCTCATCCGCTGTCTTGTATCTCACCTTCTCCCTCGCCGCCCTCTTGGTCTTCTGCCACATCTTGGCCGGCTTGGCCTGCGCGGGCTTCTTCCTCACCGGCTCAGGCTCCTTGGGCGCTTCTTCCTGGGGCTCCCCAAAGCCCAAGCCAACCACCTTGGGCCGCAGCTTTGCCTCCACCGGGGCGGCGATTCCCTTGTTCCCCCGGCCGAGGCCCTTGCCCTTCTGGTACCCCATCTTCTGAAGGAGCTTCATCCCTATGCCCTTGGTGTGCCTCTCGAAGCTGCCAATCTCCGCGACGCGGGGGTCCTCCTTCCTGCCGCTGCCGGACGCCCTCTTCGTCGCCTCCTCCCTCCGCCTGTCCGCGGCCCTCAAGATCGACTCCCCGAAGGACGTCGGCATTCCGCCGATAGGACCGGCACCGAGACCGAGGCCGCCCCTGCTGACCCCCAAGTCTTCACCGGTCGGCGACTCCCGCGCGCCGAGCCCCCCCCTGCTGGCGCTATGGCTGCCCAACCCGCCGCCTCGGAGCGCCTCCGCAGCGTCGCGGTTCGAGTTCTGGTTGGCATCCATCGTCACCGTCGTCGACGTCCCTCCCGACACGAAGCCGACTGGTTTGGAATAGTCGGCCCCCCTCTGCGCCTTCCTTTTGGACCCACCTGGCCGCGATGTGAATTGCGGTTCCCGCGGGTCGGGGCCCTCGAGGTCCTCATAAAACACGCCATACAGGTCCCGCTCCTTCCTGTCCTTCCTCCTGCGCTTCCGACTGTCGCCGTAGAACCCACCCCCATCCTCACCCTCGCCCACCTCCTCGGACGAGCTCGACATCGCCAAGCTGCTGCTCACTGTGTGTGGCGGGAACGCTGGCGTCCGGGGCGGGGGGGGGAAAGGCCACCATTTTTTTGGTTGCGGATCGGTCAGGATGCGACGAGAGAGGCGGATTGTCAGAAGCGGGGTGATGGGGACGACCTCGGGGCTTCTCGCGATTGCGATCGCGATCGTGCTCACCGCCTCGACGGCCTCGGCCGCCCGCCAGGCCTCGGCCCACGCCAGCCGGCCATGGCGTTTCTCCTCCGCCGACCCTCCGTTGAACTACAGCAGACCTCTTATCGGAATCTACACCCAGGACTCGCCCTCGAGTTATGACGGGATCCCGGGCAAGAACGACGAGTACATCGCGGCCTCGTACGCCAAGCTCGTGGAGGCCGCCGGCGCCAGGCCCGTCCCCGTGTCTTACAACTTGGAGAGGGAGGACCTGCTGGTGACTCTGGACCGACTCGACGGCTTCGTTTTTCC
>Ga0160423_10004733_pt1 | contig 11153 bp, 13 predicted proteins | sample CRUFie14St8metaG_FD_108191 | JGI IMG/M metagenome (GOLD analysis project Ga0160423, IMG submission 108191) | Marine microbial communities from the Costa Rica Dome - CRUD Field 142mm St8 metaG | ecosystem: Environmental > Aquatic > Marine > Oceanic > Photic zone | place: Costa Rica: the Eastern... | reverse complement strand
CGTTCAGCGATTAAGATTGAGAAAGAGATGCATATGTTCATCACTAGAATGGGAATTCTATCCCTAGGAGAGGTTGGAGCGGACACAATTTTCGATATACTGCGCCAAATGAAGGATTACGGGGAATTGGCTCAAGAAGTCAAGAGAATCGAAACGCTCGTTGACAAGTGGCACACATCTCTGCCTGAAGCAGCAAGAATTGTAGCACAACAATCTCCTTCCCCGCTTTGGACCGATTTCTTGGATAGAATGGCTTTCTCGATTGAGGCGGGCCAGCCGATTGACGCATTCATGCGTGCCGAACAAGATACGGTAGCCGAACAGTACAATACACTCTATGACACAAGACTAGAGAGTGTTGACACCCTAAAGGAAATCTACGTATCCCTAGTATCTGCAGGACTATTCGGTTTGGTGGTCGCTGGAATTCACTTGGTTCTCTTTGAAATTGGAGATGGAACAACTGCTACACCAATTGAATTGGCAGCTAGAATTAGATGGCTGTTGTTGGCAGGATTCGTATTTGTGGTTATCCAAATCGGTGCCCTGTTTGCTTTCCGCGCAACAATACCCGACGACCAAACATTTGCGAGAGATGAATTTGAAACACCATTCAGATTACTGTTCAGACAGACCTGGTTGGGTGCTAGTATTGTGAGTTTATTCTTGCTGATTGTGACTGTATCAGTCGTCATTGCATTTTGGGACGGTCTTACAACCACCTGGGATAAGTATGGGTTGATATTACTAGCAGTTCCTCTTACTCCGCTACTAGTCCCGGCAGTATTGGTACAAAGGGAGGAGAGTAAAGTTCTGAGAAGAGATGAGGCATATCCGGATTTCATTCGAGCTCTTGGTGGAACCGCACAGGCAAGAAGCGCAGAACCAAGCGCTACAATTCGGGCATTACGCGGTATCGATTTCGGAATGCTTGACCAATCAATTGACCGCTTGGAAAAGAGGTTGTCGACTAGAATAGACAGCGAGCGAGCGTGGGATTATTTCGCAGCTGACACTAATTCTGCGGTAATTTCTCGCTACAATCGAATCTACATCGAAGGTTCACAATCCTCCGGAGAACCTGCCCAAACAGCAGATATGGTTTCACGATCTGTAACTAATCTGCTTTCTTTGAGGCGAAGAAGAAGCCTTTCCGCATCTACAATGTGGGGTGTAGCATTTGGATTGCTGATCTCCACAGTTGTATCTCTAAATGTCACCATATCTATTGTTCTTCAACTTGGTGAAACGATTGCAGGGGTCGCGTCAAGCATAGCAGAAACCACTGATATTGGTTCAATATCTGACGCAGCTGGTGATTTCGTATTGCCAGTGATGGAAGACCCAACTGCTGTGGAGGACAATATCTTGATGTTCAAAATAATTGCATCAATACTGATTCTCGTTCAGGTCTTGGCCGTATCTTTCATTGCCACACGGTTGCGTGGTGGTGGATATACTAGTGCTCTAGGACAGATGATTCAGTTGTTATGGGTTGCAGCTCTTGCAAGCCTAATTTCCTCGTTCATACTTGATGGTGCATCGAGTATGTTTAGCACATGAAAATAGAATATTGTGGAATATCTATCCTAAACACGCAGAGCAAATGCATTACTCTATGTTAGGACTTCCATGGCAGACATTGTCAATTCAGTAGCATTAACCACGGAATTAATCATCGCATCCCTATTGATGATTTGGGGATTCAGAATGATGAAAGAAGGCTTGACACAACAACGGAAGTTGATTTGATGGAAGCACAGCCAGCCTACACACGTTCTTGGAGCGAGATCGAAATGATGCTTGATGAAGCACGCGAGCAAATGTATGAGCAGAAATCTAAATTTAACCAAACAAAAAGAATCGGTGATAAAGCTGGCTGTAGAAGGGCAGCGACTAAGTTCGCTAGAGCCAAAGGGATGGTTGCCATGCTAATCTGGGTAATTGGTGGAAAAGGGGTTCGTGGCTCAATGGAAGGGTTTGAAGATATCAGCGAGAACCCATCTCTTGGCGGATTCTCTTCTTAGTCGCAGTCCATGAACAGATTGGACATGTTGTCAAGTCGTGGTTCCTAGCTGGGCAGTACTCTCTTCCGAAGAATATGATTTGTAGGTGTAACTTATTCCACGACTCTTTAGGAAAAATCGCCTTTAGGTCCTTCTCCGTCTTCACGACATTTGTCCCGTTGGATAGTCCCCACCTTGCTGCAAGTCTGTGAATATGTGTGTCGATGGGGAAAGCAGGAACTCCAAATGCTTGTGCCATTACAACTCCTGCTGTTTTGTGTCCTACACCTGGAAGGCCCTCTAGTCCTTCAAACGTGTTTGGAATTTCTCCATCATATGATTCGACTAGAATATTAGCAAGTTTGGAAATATTCCTTGCTTTTGTAGGTGCTAGCCCGACTTCTCTAATGATTCCTTGAATTGTTTCTGGACTCAATTTAGCCATAGCTTTGGCGTCAGGGCCTTGCCTGAATAATTCTGGAGTTACTTCATTCACTTTCTTGTCAGTTGTCTGGGCACTCATCAGAACAGCGATAAGTAGCTGGAATGGAGTTTCGTGGTCAAGCGGGACAGGGGTTTCAGGATAGAGCTCTTCTAGCATTTTTAGAATCTTAACGGCCTTCTCTGAGCGCTTCACAGTATCAGCCTCGGTAATTTACGCCGTATTCTTCACCGTTAATCCAAGCCCAAATGAATCCTAATAACACAAATCCGAATGGGATTACATTGCAGAAAAATATCACAGAGGGGGAGTAATTATTCTCGCTTGAACCGGTAGCAAGCCACCCAAGATAACCAATTATTGTCCCCGGGAAAATCGAAAGCAGTGCAATTATTATCGCTCTAATAAATCTCATTTTATCACTTCAATAGCCTCTCAGTCATTTCTTTACCAGTTAGTGAGTTTAGGATGTCTCCTTCCTCCAACCAACCCTTTCTGGCAACCATAACACCGTAGTCTATGTCACCAAGCCCCTTGATTGAGTGTGCGTCAGGGTTGATTACAACCGGTACTCCAAGTTCCTTCGCACGCTTACATAATCTCCAATCCAAGTCTAACCTGTAAGGGGATGCATTGAGTTCAACCGCTTTCAGTTTGCCGTCTTGGTTAGCATCAGCCATGTATTCTAAAACCGCATGTAGGTCGACCTCGTAACCCTCTCTTCCCTGTAAGATTCTTCCAGTTGGGTGACCTAACACAGTAGTTGAAGGATGATCTAAACACTTCAGAAGGTCTTCTGTATTCTGAGATTCATCCCTTCCTCTCCATCGGCTCATGGCATGAACACTAGCAACCACATAGTCGATTTGAGCGAGAACTTCATCCGTATGATCCAGTTTCCCGTCTTCAAGAATATCTGATTCTACTCCACTGAATAATCTGAAATCTACACCTTCATCTTCCCAATTTGAATTATACTCCTGCATTGTTTTGTGTTGGTCCAGTAGGTCTTCAGCACTCGCACCGTTAGCGATTTGAAGGGTGGGAGAATGGTCTGCAATTCCTAGCCAATTCCATCCCATACGCCTTGCAGCATCAGCCATTTGCTCTAGACTAGCATCTCCATCAGAGAGTGTCGTGTGATTGTGCAGAGCTCCTTTGATGTTGGACAATGTTATTAGATCAGGCAACTCGTTTGTGGCAGAAGCTTCCATTTCTCCGAGGTCTTCTCTCAATTCTGGGGTGACATACTGGAGTCCAAGATGGGCGTAGATGTCTGATTCGTTTTGAGCAGGTAGCGATGTTGCTGCAGCCTCTAAACCAGTAAGTTCAGTCTCAGGCATTAGTCCAAACTCATTTAATTTCAATCCCTTGTCTTGCGCGACTTGTCGCATGCGTATGTTGTGTTCCTTCGAGCCTGTGAAGTAGGCTAGTGTGAATGCAAAAACGTGGGATGGTACTAGTCTGACTTGTGCATCGATTGTTCCACCTGATTCCAATTGTTCGTAGGATTCTCCGCCAATTGCATCCAGCACGTTCGCATCTAGGTGCCCTAAACTGAATCCGTCTTCGAAGATTGAAGTATCAAGGATTACAGATACCTTGGAATCACCAGCACCCTTTACATCTGCGATTCCTTTCAAAGATAGAATTTCATTTGTGACCGCTTCAACATCTTCTGGTTTTACAGCAGCTACGATATCAAGGTCTCCAATGGTCTCTCTTCTCCTGCGTGCTGAGCCCGCCAATTCTGCTCTTTCAACTCCAGGTAAATCCTTGATCATAGAGAGAAAGGTATGCCCATACCTTAGACCAATATCGAGGCGACGTCGTGCAGAAAATCTTGCGAGCAGATCTATACCGTCGAGTATTTTTTGCTGGCTTTTTGCACCAAAACCCTTCATTGGTGCAACCTCATTCTTAACACACGCTTCTTGCAAATCTGCTACGGATAATACACCTAGTTCGTCATGAAGCATTTTGATTTTCTTAGGCCCAACGCCCGGAATTCCTAGCATTTCAATAAGCCCTTCAGGCGTAGTTGTGTGCAAATTCTCCCAGTCTTCTGGCCACTTCCCTTCACCAACTGCCTGAGAAATTGCCGTTCCAAGACCTTTACCAATTCCTTTGAGGTTGAAAATCTCACCGCTTGCGACTAATTCTCCGAGGTCTTGTGAAAGGGATCCCACTAGTCTAGATGCATTTTGGTAAGAACGCGTTCTAAACATATTAGCACCAGAGAGTTCCAAAAGTACTGCCATTTGATGGAGGGCGGTACTAACCTGGTTGCGGCTGAAGTACGGTGGACCGTTCTTCCGTGGCTTTGCCAAAGTCCAGGATGCCCCTGCCATGTGACTTGGAATGCGTGCGGGTTGAAGAACCCCTGCCTATTGGCACAGACATGGTCGAGACCGGAATCATCGAGGTCCTTGCGCAATCGATGTGTTTTTTGTCCCTGACTGCATTCATATTCATTGCAACCTTTTCAAGGAATGAGAAAATGGAACTGATTGCTCAAAACTTCATTATGTTCTCACTTTTGTTGACCGCAGTAATCCTGTGGTGGCTTTCATCATCAGGCGGGGAATTGTGGGGTTCAAACTATCTTCCAAAGCCATTAGCAGTATTGTGTGTAGTTGTTGCGATTGCAGCAAGAATGAATATCAAAGGGCAGAATGTTTCATTTGGCGCAAATCCTCACAGTATTGGAAAGAAGGAAGAGGAATAATCAGATTATTTCCCCATCGGTCTGGGATTCATCTGCCATCTTTTGATCGATGAATGTTCGCATGTAATCTGGTAATTCTCCATTAACGAAAATGACATCATTAACTGTTTCCAATTTTTTGAGCGAGTAGTAGATTTGCATTGCTGTCATCGGTGTGGATGAACATCCAACACAACCACCGTCTAGCGAAAGCATCACGTTTCCATCAGCGGTATCGATGACAGTTACCACCCCATCATGGGCGTCAAGCACATCTTGGACTGGTCCGATTTCCTTCAGGACCTCCTCTGCAGTGATTGCCATCAGGTAGTTGGAGTGGCTACTCATCTATCAACCATCGCATTCAAATCTCAGTGCTCTTTGGTACTGCCATGGGACTATTTTCTAAGTCACAGACATTCGAATTTAAGGTATCTGGAATGGATTGTAGTAGCTGTGAAAGCAAAATATCAAGTGCGTTAGCTAAGATTTACGGTGTCAAGAAAGTCGAAGCCTCGGCTAGTAAAGGAACTGTTACCGTCAAAGCAAAGGGGCTTGAATCATCTCAAATTAAAGAAGGAATTGCAGGTGCCGGCTTCACCGTAGAATGAGTCAAAAACGGCATACGCCGTAGTTTTTCATAGGGATGTCCTTATGAAGGGGAGTCAGGTCGCCGGCAAGCAGGTGTATTGTATGGACATCGAATTAATGGCCGCTGGCGCAGCATTGGTGGGACTGATTGTTGCTTTTGTATTGTACAAGAAGAACGATAGCATTGAAATTGAAGATAAGAAGGTCGCTGAGATCACTCAAGAAATTCAAGATGGTGCAATGGCATTCCTTTGGGCAGAGTACAAGATTCTCTCGATATTTGTTGTAGTGGTCGCTGGACTACTGTACGTAGATACTGGAGACATTTACACACCAGCCGCATTCTTGGCGGGTGCTATAGCAAGCGTTCTTGCTGGTTTCTCGGGCATGAGAGCAGCAACTTCTGCTAATGGGAGAACTGCGATGGCAGCAAAGAGTGGTGGACAACCAGCGGCTCTTGCGGTATCATACAACGGCGGTGCAGTCATGGGATTGTCTGTTGGTGGACTCGGTCTACTGGGTATATCACTGATTGCATACTGGCTAAGTTCCGGAGGTACATCCCACATCGAGTCAGCAGCAGGCTTCGGTATGGGCGCATCTTCAATTGCCCTATTCGCTAGAGTCGGTGGTGGAATTTACACCAAGGCTGCAGACGTCGGTGCTGACTTAGTGGGTAAGGTCGAAGCAGGTATTCCTGAAGATGATCCGAGAAACCCTGGTGTTATTGCTGACAACGTTGGTGACAACGTTGGCGACGTTGCAGGAATGGGTGCAGATATCTTCGAGTCATTCGTGGGTTCTATCATCGCTGCAATGATTATCGCTAATGGTGATGATTTCGGTGGAACTAATTTCACAGGATCTGCTGATGATTACATTATGCTACCTATCTTACTAGGATTGGTAGGATACGTTGCTTCTCTTGTTGGTGTCTTCTCAATGACATTCATGAAGGGAATGAAGGATCCAGCAGCGGCTCTAAGAAACACTACTTTCATCGCAGCAATTCTATTCTGGGCTGGCGGTTACCTTGCAATTGAGATGTTCGACTTAAACGTCGAATCAGACGTCATGCAGGCTGTTATTCTAGGAAGCGTAGTTGGAATTCTAATCGGTCTAGTTACCGAATACTACACTGGAATTGAGCCTGTTATGGGAATCCCAACCTCAGCAATATCTCACATTGGTGAAATGTCAAAGACTGGACCTGCAACAAATGCAATCGCTGGTTTGTCTGTCGGAATGAAGTCTACAATGATTCCAATCCTTCTAATCGCAGCAGGTATCTTTGGCGCTTTCAAGATTGGAGGCGATGAATTAGGTCTCTACAACATTGCAATCGCTGCAATGGGTATGCTGGGTACTGTAGGTGTTACGATGACCGTTGACGCATACGGGCCAGTTGCTGACAATGCAGGTGGAATTGCAGAAATGGGAGAACTCGGTTCTGAAGTACGAGAAATCACAGACGCTCTAGATTCAATCGGTAACACAACAGCAGCAGTAGGGAAGGGATTCGCAATCGGTTCCGCTGCTCTAACTTCTCTAGCACTATTCGCAGCATATAGCACAGCAGTGACTTATGATGACTTCACGCTAAGTCTTGGGGAGCCTGCAGTTGTGATGGGATTATTAATCGGTGGTGCACTACCATTCGTAGTAGCAGCAATGACAATGACAAGTGTTGGCAAGGCAGCCGGAGAAATGGTAGTTGAAATTCGCAGACAATTCAAGGAGATTGATGGTCTACTAGAAGGCAGAGAAGGTGTAAAGCCAGATTCAGCAACATGTGTTGACATCTCAACTAAAGCTGCCTTGAGGGAAATGGTGGCACCAGGTCTGGTTGCCGTCTTCGCTCCTGTTCTTGTTGGATATGCGCTTGGCGCATCTGCACTCGGTGGAATGCTTGCAGGTGCTCTAGTTACTGGTGTTCTGCTTGCCCTATTCATGGCAAACGCTGGTGGTGCATGGGACAACGCAAAGAAGGCAATTGAGCAAGGTCACATCGACGGTGCAAAGAAGGGTGATGACGCTCACGATGCTGCTGTTATCGGTGACACAATCGGTGACCCATTCAAGGACACAAGCGGTCCAGCTCTAAACATTCTAATCAAGTTGATGAGCATCGTTGCGGTTGTTATCGCAAGCGGATTGGATGCAGGTTGGCTCTTCTGAGCAGAAAACCCGCACAGTCAAAAAGAATTCAACAGTAGGCAAATTCATGCGAGCAATCCTTGCAGCCCAACTATTGCTAATGCTTTCACTCAGTGGATGCATTAACACGGGTTCGGACTCGGGAGAGTTCTCTGTAGATGAGGTTGAAAAGCCAGGCTGGGAAGTCGGTGATTGGTGGTTATACACCTTCGAAACTGCGCAATTTGGTGAAGATACAGCGAGGTTAGTCGTCACCGAGATTCAAGATGATGAAGGCCTGTACATGCTTGGAATCAGTTCAGAGCGCGAGGCTCAAAGGCATGCAGTTGTCAATCATAACCCGTTCCTTGGAAGAGTAACAATCGACTCCTTGTCTGTATACGAGAATGGCGAGCCTCAGCAGGTATTCAATTTCCCATGGGAAGAAGGGGAGTTGTGGAGATTTACCCTCCTTGGTGAATATTGGTCTGCTGAAACGACTGGCTCATACCGAGGTATGCCTGTAATTGAAGCAACCAGCAGTTATGGTCACACTATGGAATACAGATTCGACGGCAGCCATGGATTCCTTGATTTCTTTGAATGGAAAGATCAAGAAGGAAATTTACTATTCAGAATGTCTCTAACCAGCACAGGTAATGATTACACGGGAGACGTTTGGTTCATACGAGCAACTGACCTAAAGGACAGATTGTTCGAAGGACCTATTGATGGGGAAGCAACTGACACTTTCATTGATTCAGGTCACCCATCAGGTATCGATTTTGATTACTACGTCTTCTTCATTGACGCATCTCTACCTCAGGGTGGCACTGGCACTCTCTCTGTTAGAGATCACACAGGTAACAGCATTCTAACTAGGACATACACTGCTGGCACCCAATCCCAAGAATTGGCAACTATTCCTAGCCGTAGCGATGAATACACACTGGAAGTTACTCTCACAGGTGGAGAGAGTACTATTCACTTCATGATTGCTGGTGGGATAGAAAATTACTGGGAACTGTGAGGTGCTATCTTGCCAACTCTGGTTATGATGCACGGCATGACCGGTACTTCAGAGATGATGAGGCCTTTCGCCGAAAAGGTACTACCAGATGGTTGGAACCTGTTGGTTCCACAGGCAGAATTTTCACACCCTAGCCGAGGTTATACTTGGTGGCGGTATGAAGGGGGAGACAATCCAGGACGCAGAATTCTAACTGCAAAGGAACTCTCTGACGTTGATTCATCTCTCCTAAAGTTAGTCAATCAACTACCTGATGATGAACTCGTTCTTGGAGGGTTCAGTCAAGGTGGAGCAATGGCTCAAGAACTTCTCCAATTTGACTTGAAAATCAAAGGAATCATCGCCATAGGAACAAGAGTAGTAAGGCCTCTTGAATTGAGATCACGTTTGACTGAGATTAAACAGAATAACTTGTTTTGGATGCACGGAGAAACAGATCATCGTGTTTCGTTGGAGGCTGGATTGGAAATACCAGAATTGTTTGAGGAAGCTGGATGGGATGTAATCAGAATTCAGCATCACAAGGGGCACATGATTCCTATCGAATATCATAAAAATCTGAAGCATTGGATCGAAAATCTTTGACGCAAATTCCAATTGCAAATTTGAAATTCCAATTGGTTTTTTTTTAAACATTTTGTAGAGTCATTCTCGCACAAAAGATGCAATAAGTCTGAACAGACTAGGGCAGGCATGCCGACAGCAAAAGCTCCAGTGAGAATAGACTTGGCTGGCGGTTGGTCAGATGCTCCACCCTTTTGTGAACAGGTAGGTGGAGATGTTGTCAACATCGCAATCAATCATTATGCTCATGCAAATCTGAATGTTGATGAGAGCGGAAAACTCAGTGTTTCATACAGCTGTGATGTTCCAATCGGTAGTGGTCTGGGTACTACTGGTGCAATCAATGTGGCATTGATGGCGGCAATCAAGGGAGCAGACAACTCAGAAGAATTGGCATATCAATTTGAGAAACTATTGGGTAATCATGGCGGTCGCCAGGACCAATGGGCAGCGAGATATGGCGGGATTCAGCATCTGAAATTCATTGGAAAAGAAGTTGAGCGTGTTCATCTCGTACCTCCGCCATCATTTAATCGATGGCTCGAGAAACATCTGATCCTAGCCGATACTGGAATTCGTCACACTTCTGGAGATTTACATAGCGGTGTTTGGGCTAGGTACGAAGAAGTGCTTCCGCATTTGATGGACATTCGTCAAAGTGGCAGAGATATGGCAGCAGCAGTTCAAAGAGATGACCGATTCAATGTATGTGCTGCCATGAATGCATACTCAGAAGCAGTAGGCAAACTTGACCCCGTTCTGAACGAACCTTACCTGATTCTTAGAGAGATGCCAGAGGTCTTGGCTTGGAAAGGTATGGGTGCGGCAGCGGGTGGCTTTGTCGGTATCATTTCGAAAGACCCAGATGCAACAAAGAAACAGATACCTTGGGAAATTTTGGAATGGAGAATCGATAATGAAGGACTAATTCTATCAGACAGTTAACACAGAGTTTCAAAAAGTACAGGCTCAGAACGTTGTACATGAGTCGAGTAGTGAAAGATGCCCAAGCCTCTGAGTCTGACTTCATTGTATATTCTACTACTTTCTGCCCATATTGCGTCGCAGTTAAGCGCTTGCTTGACTCGAAAGGACTCACTTATGAGGAGTTCAACTTCGACCATGAGCCTGATGCTAGATATGAGGTTGTAGCAGAAACAGGGCATCGAACAGTGCCAGTTGTAATCGACAACCGTGGTGAAAATCCTATGTTCATTGGTGGATTTGATGAAACTAAGAAGTTCTTGCGCTAATCAGCATGAAGGTAGTATGCTACATTGATTATCCCAGCGAAACTTACCCATCCAATATACGGCCAAACGAGAATTGATCCGTATTTGTTCACATCGTAAATCAGGTATGCATATACAATAGTAAAAACAACCATCAATATGCACAGAATTGTTGATTCAAGATATTTTGCATCGTTGAATACGCTAGGCCACATTAGATTTGCAACCATCTGTATTGCGAACAATGCTATAGCTACATTCCTGTGATTTATCTCATTGCGATTAGCTAAAGTTGTGTAGATGCTAATTGCCAAAGTTGTATACAGCACAGCCCAAACAGGACCGATAATCCAGCTAGGTGGTTGGAAGAATGGTTCGTATTCAGAATTAAACGTCATGGAATACATTCTCGCAAAAATTAGTCAAGTGCTCGTGCCGGGATTTG
>Ga0160423_10004732_pt1 | contig 11153 bp, 13 predicted proteins | sample CRUFie14St8metaG_FD_108191 | JGI IMG/M metagenome (GOLD analysis project Ga0160423, IMG submission 108191) | Marine microbial communities from the Costa Rica Dome - CRUD Field 142mm St8 metaG | ecosystem: Environmental > Aquatic > Marine > Oceanic > Photic zone | place: Costa Rica: the Eastern... | reverse complement strand
TCAATTGTAAAAATCTTAAGGTTTTTATTAAAAAATCTTGTTGATGTTGGCGTTTTAATTACAGAAACTAATGTTCCTCAGAAAGAAAATTTATCTTACCTTAATCCTAAGGATGAAGCACATATGGCATATAATTTTCCATTGCCTCCTCTTCTCCTAGAGGCAATTATCACTTCAAAGGCTGATATTCTAAACTCATGGATATTTGATTGGCCAATATTACCTTTTGACACTACTCTATTTAATTTCACGGCATCACATGATGGTATTGGGTTAAGAGCTCTTGAAGGTTTAATGAGTGATCGGAGAATTAAAGATTTATTAATTAATTGTGAAAAAAGAGGGGGCCTAGTAAGTCATAGACGTTTATCAAATGGTGATGATAAACCTTATGAATTGAATATTAGTTGGTGGAGCGCAATGGAAGACTCAGGCCGAGATCCTAATCGATTTCAGTTTGATAGATTTATATTGACTCAGTTACTCGTGATGGCTCTTAAAGGGGTTCCTGCCTTTTATTTGCCAGCATTACTTGCTTCAGAAAATGATATAAAAAGTTTTTCTATGACAGGTCAAAGAAGAGACCTCAATAGAGAAAAATTTAAATTAGAGAATCTTTTATCTGTTTTAAATAATCCTGAATCTAATGCTAATAAAAACTTAAAATATTTAAGTAAAGCAATGGATCTAAGGTCAGAATTAAAACAGTTTCATCCTCGTTCGGAAATGAAATGTTTGTCTAAAGGTAGATGTGACATTGTTGTAATTAAAAGAAGTATTGGTTCAGATTCTGTTTTCGCAATACATAATATGACCGAAAATAAAATTAACTATCAATTGAATGATAATGATTTACCAAAGATAATAGATTACGATTTTAATATGCGAGATTTTTTAACATCCACTAAATACAATTGGAAAAATATTAGTCTTGATCCTTTTCAAGTTATTTGGCTTGGTGCTTTATAAAATGATTGAAGATACTTCTCTTTGGGTAGTAAGTGATGTAGATGGTACACTTATGGATCATTCGTATGACTTAACACCTGCTAAAGAAACTATAAAAACACTACAAAATTTATCTGTACCAGTTATTCTTTGTACTAGCAAGACAGCATCTGAAGTCAAGGTTATTAGGGAAGAGCTAAATTTAACGGATCCCTATATTGTTGAAAATGGAGCGGCAATATATGGTGAATCTCTTGAAAAGGTTAGTGGGGAAATTATTCTTGGAAAAAAATATGAATTTCTTGAAGAAATTTTGAATTTTATTTCTAAGGAAATTGATTATAAACTTATTCCTCTTAATAATCTCAATGATCAAGAGGCAACTCAGCTTACAGGCTTAAAAGGTAATTCTCTGAACTTAATGCGTGATAGACATTGGAGTATGCCTTTTTTAAATCCGCCCAGTTTTTTAGAAGAGAAAATTAATATCTGTTGTAGAAAGTTCAAAGTAAATATCTTTAGAGGGAATAGAATGAGTCATTTATTATCAGAAGATTCTGATAAAGGAAAAGCAATAAATGCTCTTAAAAAATATTCAAACATTCAAAATATTCAAATTATAGGTTTGGGTGATTCTCCAAATGATTTGCCGCTACTTTTAAACTCAGATTTTAGAATTATTATACCGGGAATAGATGGTCCCAATTTAAATTTAATTGATCAATTAAAGGACATGGATTTTATTTTGGCTTCTGAACCGAATGGATATGGCTGGAAAAGTGAAATCAATAAATTATTAAATAATCTAAAGCTAATTTAGAAATGTGAAGAATTTAGATATTAATTTTCCTATTGATAATTTTGAAAAATTAATTATTGATATTGGTTGGGAATCCTTGGATGATTGGTTCAATTTTTGGAATAATCAAAAAAATATTCTTTCTATTGATCAATATTGGAGAAATAAAGTAAAGGATGATTGGATTTGGGGTTTAGCGTTACCTCTTTTATCTATGGCTTATAAATTTAAAAATAATTTTTCAGATCGAAAAATAATTGGGATCTCTGCTCTTCCTGGAACAGGCAAAACAACACTAGGTAAATGGCTTGAAGCAACCTCGTTAAAATTAAATTTTAAAATTGCTGTTATTTCAATTGATGATTTTTATCTCCCATCAGATGAAATGAAATTAGCACTTAATAATAACCCTTGGAATGTCTCAAGAGGTTTTCCAGGTAGTCACTCTGTAGATTTAATGCATGAAAAATTATTAAAATGGAAAATTAATGGAGAATTAAATGTACCTGTTTTTGATAAATCCTTAAGAAATGGTTTAGGAGATAGGTCTCATTGGAGAGTAGATAAGCCAGATTTATTAATTATTGAAGGATGGTTCTTGGGAATAGAACCTTTGAATACTTATGAACAAATAAATTCTGCTGATTTGAGCCCTTATGAATCTATTTATAGAGTTAAAATTCAAAAAAATCTATGCAAATATTTGGATGTCTGGAGTTTGATAGACAATATTTGGCATTTAAAGCCTTTGGAGTTTGAATACATGAATATTTGGAAGATAAATCAAGAAAAGGAAATGTTTTTACAGAAAGGAACTGCCCTTCAAGATGAAAAATTATCGAATTTCTTAAGAATGCTAAATGTTTCTATTCCTCAAAAAAGCTTTGATTTAATTAAATCTCATACCCTGTTATTAATTGATCAAGAAAGAAATTTAGTTGAAGCTAGATTAAATCTGTAGAATTTTCTGGATTTCTTTTTTTTAGTTATTTTAAATACATTTTTAGCATTCATTTATGGTGTTTAATTATTGTTATTTTCTGTTTAGAAATGGTTGAGTTCTCTTATAAAAATGAAGGTTGTAGAATGGTAGTCTTGAGATGTATAGGCCCATCAAATTTTTTTTTAGAGAGAGTTTTATTTCCAACCGACATTCTTACCTTTATGGCTCCAATTGATTCAAGGGTAGAAATATGGGGAAATGAATTATATGGCCCTAAGTTGGAAGAAAGAATAAGAATTTGTTCTGATAATGAAGATTTTTCTCTAGTGGCTTAGAGCAGAAATCATTTAATTGTCTTCGAGTCAAAATTTTTTACATATACCTAATTTTTATTGATATTATCTAACTAGTTTTAGTTTTATGGATGTATTATTTTTCTTCTTTTGCAATTGGAGGTTTTGTCCCTTCTGCTGCTGTTGCTGGAGTTTTGCTTTTAGTTGGTTTAGGCGCTTTCTTTTATCTTGGTATCAAAGGACCTACAGATTATTAAAGGTGAATTTAATTAATAAAAGGTTATTTAATTTTTACAACCCTATATATCTAATTATTTAATTATGGATTTAACAACTATTTTATTTATATTAAGCCTACCTTTTGTTTTACTAACTGTTTACTTTGGTACAAAAAATGATTTTTACGAGAGTGAAAACTATAAAGGCGACGGATGTGCTCACGATGTTAAAAGATAACTTTATTCTTAATTACGGCTGAATACACAATTACATTTGCTATCAAATTTTCATACAAGTTTATATATTTCATTTGTTATTTTTTCACCTCCCTTATTACATCTATTAAGATCATTCATTGGAATAGATTTTAATTTTAAACTTTTTATACCACTTACCTCTGGCATACTTACAGGTACCTGTCTATACATTCCAATTATTAATTTATTATTAGCTTTTACAGAGTCAGATATGTATAGTAAAAAAGAAAAAAAAAAGTATAAAAAAAATTTGTTCGTTTAATTATATTTGCTTTTACTTATTAAATATAAATTGCATTTCTAAAATTGCTATTAATTAATTAGGTCATTTTAAAAATTTTTGGAATATTTAAAATTTATTTTATATGGCTTAATTCAAGGTTTAACGGAATTTATTCCTGTAAGTAGTACAGCTCATCTTAAAGTTATATCTCTTTTTTTTGGAATTGATGATCCAGGCACTTCATTGTCTGCAATTATACAAATTGGCAGTGTTTTAGCTATCGTTTGGTATTTTAAGAATGATATTTTTAATTTAAGAAGTAAAAATTCAATAAATTCTTTTGAACATGTTTTACATGAAAGTTTTTTGCGGTCAATTTTGATTGGTACTATTCCAATTATTTTGTTTGGTGGGGCTATAAAACTATTTATTCCTTATTTTTTTGATGAAGTTCTTCGTTCAAATTTATCAATAGCATTAGTTTCTTTCCTTATGGCTATTTTCATGTACTTTGCTGATAGTTCGAAAAAAGGGTCCATTAATTTAAAAAACCATAACTATTCAGATAGTTTTCTTATAGGTCTTTCTCAAGCCTTTGCCATTTTTCCTGGTGTATCAAGATCTGGTATTACAATTTCTACAGCTCTAGTATCAGGTTGGGAAAGGAGTGAGGCTGCCAAATTTTCCTTCCTTTTAGGTATTCCCGCTATCTCTCTTGCAGCTATTGTTGAGTTCATTTCTTCTTTTAATAAATTTAGTTCTATTAGTTTTTTCCCACTAATTGTTGGATTAATTACTACATTTGTATCTTCATTAATAGCTATCGATTTCTTATTAAAATATTTTTCTTCAAATGGTTTGAAATTATTTATTATTTATCGTGTTGTATTCGGTATCGTAATTCTTTTTAATTTATAATTTGTTTTAAAATGACTTTAGCAATTGTTTTAAGGTTTAAAAAAAGTTTATCATGTATAATTTTATATCTTTTCAGCTGGGCGAAGTTGAAGTCTCCAACCTAACTATATTAATTTTAGCGTTTTTTTCATCTTTTACTTTTATTGCTGTTGGAATAAGTTCATATAAACTTTACAAATCACTTATTAATGATGATGATAAATGATCGGAACGGCGGGATTTGAACCCACGACCCCCACTACCCCAAAGTGGTGCGCTACCAAACTGCGCTACGCCCCGTATATTTACTATATAGATAAGATGGATTTAAAAGTTGTTCTTTATAGGATTGTTATCAGATCTCAATACACACTTTTCAACTTCCCAATTAAAGTTTTCCCAAATTTCATCTTTTAATTTGTAATTACTTCCTATAAAAAGTCCTAACTTAACTCTTGTAGGAGAAGCAGAACAATATTGCCTGCTACCTGCTGAAGCGAGATATTGTTGATGGTATGGTTCTGCATAATAATAGGTATCAATCATTTTTATTTCTGTTTCAATTAAACCAAGATTATTATTATTTAAATTTTTTTGATATTGCTCTTTACTGGCTATGATTATTTTTTTGTTTTTTTCATTTTTATAATAAATTGCTGATCTATATTGAGTCCCCATATCATTACCTTGTCTATTTTTTTGTGTGGGGTCATGACATTCCCAAAACATTTTTAATAAATCACTTATATCGATTTCACTTTTATTCCAGATAACTCTAACAACTTCAGAATGGCCAGTTAATCCCGAACATACTTCATAATAGGTAGGGTTGATTTTATCGCCACCAGCGTATCCCACAGATGTTGAGACAACTCCAGGAAGTTTCCAAAAACATTTTTCAGCCCCCCAGAAACAACCGCACCCAAATATTATTTCGTCTTCATTTGGATTAGGAACTTTTCTAATATCTGTTTTTAATATTCTATGAACTGAATTATCATCATTGGGTAATTTTGTATCTTTATTATTCATAATGTTTTTTAGGAATTGAAACATATTTAAATTTTTTTATATCATAATCTGAAAATTACTTTTAGCGCTTAACAATATTAGTTGCTAACTCTCTTTCCCAAAGTTTTTTATATAACCCTTTTACTTTTACTAAGTCTTTGTGATTACCTTTCTGAACTATTTTTCCCTTATCCATTACTAATACTCTGTCACAAGTTGCAGCTACGGATAGTTGGTGACTAATCATTAAAATTGTTTTATTACTTGTTTCTCTCATTTCATTTAGAATTCTTGCTGCCGTTTTATTGTCTACGCTAGCTAAAGCATCATCAAGCACTACAATTGGAGAATTAACTAGTAAGGCCCTTCCAAGGGCTGTTCTTTGCCTTTGTCCCCCACTTAATGTAATACCTCTCTCACCAACAATTGTTTTAAACTTTTGAGGAAAATTATTAATATCTTCTATCAAACCAGCTTTTTTAGCACTTTTCTTAACTAAGCCCTTAGAAGCTTTTGGTTCTCCAAAACGGAGGTTTTCTGAAATAGTAGATGTAAAAAGGAATGCCTCTTGGGGAACGATGGCTATATTTTTTCTAAGATCTTCTAATTTGATAGTTTTAACGTCAATTTCATCCAAGAATAATTGACCGTCTGGAATTTCAATAGTCCTACCAAGTGATTTTGATAGTGTTGTTTTACCACAACCTACAGGACCAACTATTGCAATAAGTTCTCCAGGATAAATTTTAAAATTGAGACCATTCAATGAGTTAAATTTTGAACCTGGATACTTTATTGTTAAGTTTTTTGCTTCTAAAAATCCTTTTAACTTTTTCTTTAAAAATTTAGTATTAGCTCCATCTACAATATTTGGATTGTTTTGAAAGATTTCTTCTACACGATCTAAACTTACTTGTCCTAGTTGAAAAGTATTAAGTGTAAAACCTAATAAAGCTGTGGGAAATACAAGTCTTTCGACATAAAGAATTAAAGCTACTAATCCACCAATTGTAATAAATCCATTTTCAAGTTGAAAAGTTCCTAATCCCAGTAAAATTAGTAATGAAATTGAAGAAATACCTTGAAGCAGTGGGAAGAGGGTACTTGCTGTTCTTGCAAGCTTTATTGCCGAATTTCGATAAGAATTATTGTATTTAATAAACTCATTCTTCTCAGCATTTTCTTGTGCGTAAATTTTGATAGCACTTATGCCAGTAAGATCTTCCTGTATTAGATCGCTAAGTTTTGATAATGATTCTTGTTGAGCTTTTCTTTGACTCACCATTTTACCGCCAAATAAGCTTACGATTCCAAGGATTAATGGAAATATCATTAAAGCAGATATTGTTAATGTTTTATTAATCGAAAACATCGATGGAATAGTAAGTGAATAAGCTAATACAATGTTGCATAAACTTAAAACTGTAAATCCTAAAAGTCTTCTTATGTTTTCAATATCGCTAGTAGCTCTACTGATAATGTCTCCACTACCCTTTTTTTGTATCCATTCTGGGTCTTGAATAAGCAAATGATCAAAAAGCTTTTGACGGAGATTTACCTCAACTTTTCTTCCTATTCCAAAGACAATCTGCCTTGAAAAAAGCCTAATTAAGCCCATACAAGTTGCTAGGAAAATTAATAATAATGATTTAGAAATTACAAAATTTGATGAGAATCCATTTTGTAGTTGATCAATTATATTTTTCACTTGTAAGGGGATAATTACGCTCAATATATTGACTATCAATAATGCTAAAGTTCCATATATAAATTCTTTTTTGTATGGTCTAAGATATTTATATATAACTTGAAACTTTAAATTTTTCATTTAATTTTGCCGATATGATTAAGATAATGTTTCATTTTTAAATATGTGAGCTAATTTTATAAATGATTTAGTTTTTTATTTATGAGTAACGATCAAACTCATCCTTTACATGAAACAGACAAGAATATTATAGATTCTCTGATCACCAAAGAAAAACCAGAAGATCTTGATCTTATTAATTTAGCTAGATTAATAAATCGTTATGGTAATTTTCCTGGTGAAATTGAAATAAAAAATGATATAGAAAAAATATTAAAATTTTGGAACATGTCAAAAAATCAACTTTTCACTAAAACAAAAATGATTTGGTCAAAAAGCTTTAGGCCTTTAAGTACAAATAAAGATTTAGTAGGGTCAGGTTTTGATACTTCAAATTGAATTTTATGTCCAAAATTTTATTCAATAATTAAATGTCTTCTAATCTTTCAAACCCTGAAATTCTAAACAAAATTTTACAGGGAGAAAACTTAAATGATTTAATTGCAAGATCATTAATGCAAAGATGGCTTAATGAAGAAATATCAGATGTTCAGACAGGAGCTATTCTAAGCGCTTTAAGAGCTAAGGGTTGTACAGGTATTGAATTGTGTTCTATGGCTGAGGAACTCTTAAATGTTTGTGAATTACCAGTAGCAAGACCAAATTTATTCATGGTAGATACTTGTGGAACAGGAGGTGATGGTGCTAACACCTTTAATATCTCAACTGCAGTTGCATTTGTAGCCTCATCTTGTGGGGTAAAAATTGCAAAACATGGAAATAAAAGTGCTAGTGGGAAAGTTGGCTCTGCAGATGTTTTGATGAATCTTGGTTTGAATTTGAATTGTTCATTAGAAAAAGTAATTTCTGCTATCAATGAAATAGGAATTACTTTTTTGTTTGCACCTGTTTGGCATAAGTCATTAATAAAACTTGCACCTTTAAGAAAAGATCTAGGCATAAGGACTGTATTTAATCAACTTGGACCACTGGTAAATCCTTTAAGACCTAATGCTCAAGTTTTGGGAGTTGCATCTGAAGACCTTTTAGAACCTATGGCAATTGCACTATTAAAAATGGGGATGGAAAGATCAATAGTTGTTCATGGTTCTGGTGGTCTTGATGAGGCTTCGCTTCAAGGTGAAAACAAATTGGTATTTATTGATAAAGGGGAATTAAGATTTTCAAAAATAAATATTTTAGATTTTAAACATGAAAATATTTCAAATGAAAAGCTTGTAGTTTCTAAAAACGATTCTAATGAAAAAATATTAATGTCCGTTTTAAACGGAACGGGACAAAAACCGCATAAGGAAGTTGTTGCTTTAAACGCTGCTTTAGTCCTATGGGTTGCAGGAATTGAGGATAATTTACATGAAGGATTTAATAAAGCTTTATTTTCTATTAATCAAGGAGATCCTTGGAAATATTTTTTACTCTTAAAATCATATTTATGCTCAGATGAATTAATTACCAATTAATGATTAATCCATATAAAAAAAATGCAAAATTAGTTTTAAGTAATGGAGTTGTTTTCCCTGGATTTTCTTTTGGAGCTTCTGGTACTGCTGTTGGTGAAATAGTTTTTAACACAGGAATGACCGGATATCAGGAAGTTATTACTGATCCAAGTTATTATGGACAAATATTAACATTCACTTATCCCGAAATTGGAAATACTGGTATTAATAATGAAGATTCAGAATCTAGTATTTGTGTTAAAGGTATAATTGTTAGAAATTATTCATCAAATACTAGTAATTGGAGATCTCAGAAAAGTTTTAATCAATGGTTATATGAGAAAAATATAATAGGCCTCTATGGAATTGATACTAGGGCTCTTGTAAAAATATTAAGATCTTATGGCTCTATGAATGGACTTATTACATCTGAAGATAAAACTGTTGAAAACTGTTTGAAAATAATTAAAAGGACTCCAAAAATGGAAGGGTTAAATTTATCAATTAAAGTTTCCTCAAAGAAACAATATTTATGGCAAAAACATTCAGAAACAGATTTTGATGTTAGAAAAAAATATCCAGAAAAGCCTAATAAATTTAAAATAGTAGCAATTGATTTTGGAATAAAAAAATCCATTTTAAATAGACTTGTTTCTCACGGGTGTGAAATCTTAGTTTTACCTTCAACCTCTTCCCTAAAAGATGTTTTATTTAATAAACCTGATGGTATATTCTTCTCAAATGGACCAGGAGACCCTTCTTCTGTGACTGAAGGAATAGATTTAGCAAGATCACTTATTGAACATGGTGAAATACCTATGTTAGGAATTTGTCTTGGTCATCAAATATTTGGATTAGCCTTAGGAGGTTCAACTTATAAACTTCCTTTTGGACATCGTGGACTAAATCATCCTTGTGGAAAAAATAATCAAATAGAGATAACAAGTCAAAACCATGGTTTTGCCCTTGATCCTAATTCTCTCTCAAAGGACGTTGTTGAAATAACTCATTACAACCTTAATGATAATACTGTTGCTGGATTGGAGGTTAAAAATAAGCCAATATTTAGTGTCCAATATCATCCAGAGGCAGGACCAGGCCCGCACGATTCAGATTATATATTTAAAAAATTTGTTTCTCTAATGTTAGAAAGATGTTGACATATTGTTTTCTTTTGATTTGATAATTACATTTGATACATTAATTTTTTGGAGGGATTCGACCATAGAAGATTACCAGAAGCTAACGGTTTCATTAAGAGGAAACCTTGATGTAAGAACAAATATTATTGTTTTTACTTTTAAAGGCCAGCTAGATGCTTTTTCAGAAAAACAATTTAAGTCTTTTGTAACAAACAATTTAAAAAATGAGCTTCCATTCGTTATAGATCTCTCAAAAATAGATTTTCTAGATTCTTCGGGACTTGGTGCTCTTGTTCAGACTGCAAAAGAATGTAAAAAATTGAAGTTAGGTTTCTCAGTCGTTGGCAATTCCAGAGTTGCTCAAACAATAAAACTTGTTCGTTTAGGTGATTTTCTTAACTTAAAGTCTAGTCTTGAAGAAGCTTTAATCTATTTAAAAATTTGAAGTATTGGATTCAAAACTTGGTCCCTTATGGATCTCCAGAAGAAATAGGTGTTATTCAACTTGCTTGGCTTGGTGATTCAGTATGGGAACTTCATCAAAGACTAAGACATATTCATTTCCCTTTAAAATCAAGAGAACTTCATTTATCCGTTGTAAACGAGGTAAAAGCAAAATCTCAATCTGAGTATCTTAGTCAAATTGAACATTTATTATGTGAAAATGAGATGAATTTAATTAGACGTGCTAGAAATAAAGTAAAGAGATTTCCAAGGTCTTCAGACCCTGCGATATATTCTAGAGCGACTGGCTTTGAAACTCTTATTGGTTGGTTATTTTTAAAAGATCCTCAAAGATTATCAACTATTTTTGAATACCTTGAAATTAAAATGCAATAAATCTATGAAAAACTCATATAAGGATAATTTTTCTAGCAAAAATAAAGAATATAAAAAAGATTCTAATTTTAATTCAAATTCTTTTTCTAAAAATAAAACTTCCCAAAATAAAAATAATAGATTTATTTTTAATAATAGTAAAAATAAAAACTCTAATAAGTTAATTGAAAGCGAAAAAAATAAAAATAATTTTTCACCTTTAAAAAGAAGAAGGCTAGTAAGTAACACTAATCAAGAAGCTTCCAAGAAAGTTACAGATATTTATCAAGATCGTTCAAATAAAAGAAATTTTGATGATTGGATATGGGGGAAAC
>Ga0160423_10004730_pt1 | contig 11156 bp, 3 predicted proteins | sample CRUFie14St8metaG_FD_108191 | JGI IMG/M metagenome (GOLD analysis project Ga0160423, IMG submission 108191) | Marine microbial communities from the Costa Rica Dome - CRUD Field 142mm St8 metaG | ecosystem: Environmental > Aquatic > Marine > Oceanic > Photic zone | place: Costa Rica: the Eastern... | reverse complement strand
TTTATTAGCGCCAGTACCAATCATATCAGTCCAATAAAAACTTGTCTGCTTAGATTTTTCTGATTGCCATTTTTCTATAATTTTATCTGTAAGAAATCTTGCACTGCCATCTAAGCCTAATTCACTTGCAATAGTAATAAACGACCTTTTAAATTTTGCATATTCTTTTTTTGCAAAACGTATTGCTTTTACTACATTGTAATTTTTGTTTGTAATATGATATGATGCAAGTGCAATAGGTCCAGTATGCTGTACAAATTTTGTACCATACTCTGATAACTGTCCTAAGTTACGTAAGTTTCCTTTGCCTGGAAAATCTCCAACAAAGCCTGGAATATTTTGTATAATTGTGTTTACATGATCACTTACTTCACCATATGTAAAGTCTCCAATATTTTCATTAAGCGGATTGTTGCCTAAGTTAATTGGAAATTCATAATGTCCATTATCGTTTTTATCTGCTTCACTTGTACAACGTAAAACTAAATTATCACCTTTGTTTAGATTGTTAGTAAAAGTAATAAATGCTACTCCGTTTTCTCTATTAATTTCCCAATCAGTTCTTCTTACGTTGTTTACAAATACTGTAACATCTAAATTATTTAAATCTCCACTTCTATTATAAACATCAACTGCAAAGTTATTACGTTGTCCTGCTACTACATATTGACGTAATACTTTTTGTATGCTGTCTGTAAGTGCTTTTTTCCAACCACTTACATTTGTGTATGCATTTAGGTCTGTATATTTTCTTAAAGTTGCAATATCTGTTTTACCAAAAAATGAAGACGTATCACTTGTATATGTAAAAGTCTCTGTAAGTAAATCAAAGTTAAAAACAATATCTCCACTGTTGTTAATATTTCTGTAACTTAATGGAAATCCTAATTCTGTATCATTTGCACCATTACCTTCTTTATAAGAAAACAATTTATTACCCATAAAGGAAGTATTTGTATATGTGTCTAAACCTGTGTCAGTAGAATCGTACAATGAAAACTTAGGTGCTTGGTTTGCTTTTAGTTTTTCTTGTGCTTTTACCCATTTGGTTCCGTTATACCAATATACTTTACCTTGGTTGTCAACACCGCCTTCTACTAATACAGTTTCATTAGCAAGAGGTTCTGTGTCTGTTTCTTCTTTAAGTGCAATTTGTCTTACACCTCTTTGTGTAATAAATGCAACTTTGTAAATTCTGCCATTTACTCTCAAGTCAGAATCTTTAGTAAACAAAATACGTTGGCCTTCAATAAGTGCAACGCCGTCTACATTGTAACCAACACTTCCTTCAATAGTTGAAAATACATCAAGGGTTTGATCATCAATTAAGTCTACATTGCGTTTTGCTTTTGTACCATAATTGTACAATCTTAATCCTGCATCAAATTCAATAATAGGTCTTGATGCTCTGCCATTTTGATCTATGTCTACAGGTGTGCCATTTGCTTTGGCTGTTGCTTCTATTGTATCTCTATGAAACCATCTGTTGTGTCGTGTCCATTGGTTACCATCAAGTGATGCTCTGTTTACTGTAATATAATCTTTGTCTTTAGGATAGTTAAGTGCTTGACCAAACGGTAACTTATCAAAATTTTCAGTGTCAAACGGTACAAACAAGTTTGAACTATATGCACCAGTAATTTCTAAGTCTGCTTTGCTAATAAGTTTTATTGACTCTCCTACACCTTCTACATACCAAGTACCCTCAGCATATTTCTTAGGTGTAACTTCGCCAAGGAATTCAACAAGCATTCCATTAGATAAGTTAACGTCTGTTCGTGTTGTGTAAGTTTTCTTCTGTAGAATTTCTTCTTCCACATTAATTTCTGTGTTTTCTAAAATATTGTAGATTGTAATTAATCCACTTGTGTTTACATCATTTGCACTGATATAAAATAATTTATCAGGTGCATCTAAAGGCACTGTAAATTCAATAGTACCCTTTTCTACATAGACTGTCGCACTCTTTACACCATCGGTATAAAGTGTGGATCTATTTTCTCCTTCTGTCCAGCCTGTGATTCCGCCTTCAACTGGTTCTACTATATAGTCGCCAGTATCATACGCTACACTGTCATATAGTTTCGCTTCAAACTTACCGGAAGCCAACACTCCTTCTACAGTCTCTGTAACAATCGCCTGTCCTGGAGTAAATGCTCGGTTGGTTGCAAATGCAATAGGATGACCAGGTGTGTCTATTTCAAAGATGTAAGTTTGACCTTTATAAAGTTTTAGAGTAGGATTTTGTGTTAATCCTGTTGGTGTAAATTTATACGCTACGTTATCATCATTCTCCTCCAACGTCACTTTAAATGTAGATGCTACTTCTTTACTTTGTCCGTAAATAGGTAACACCTGTGGACCGTTTGGTAACCAATAGTATTCTCTAAAGTTTACAAACTTGTCCCAATCAATATGCGGGTTCCATGCATAATATTCTTGTGCATTAATCTTGCTGTGGTCAACATTGTTGTTACCAAATGCTTTTAGTTGATTAATGTAATCATTGTAATCTTTGTAAAAGTCAACATTATCTACATTGTCTTTAATTACAACGCTTGGTTCTAATTGATAATTTTCTCTGTCTGCTGATACATCGCCGACATAATTGTCATCAGCAACAAATGCTTTAGCATCTGCTTTACGTCCATAGTAAGCATTAAGTTTTTCAACTTCTCCAGGTTGAATAAGTTGATCAAGTGTACTTGTTAAAAACTTTTTGTTAGCAGGAGTTCTAAAGTATCGAGGTAAATGAGTTAAACTACTTCTTTTCTCATTTTCGCCATCTGGGCTAATTGGAAACTCATTCTGATCATTATCATATGCCATTAGTAACCACCATATCCACCTGAACCGCCTGAGCCGCTTGAGCCAGAACTACCTGAACTACTTGAACCAGAACTACCAGAACTACTTGAACTTGAACCACTTGAACTACTTGAACTACTTGAACCGTAACTACTTGAACCGCTTGTTGTTGAAGTAGACTGTGTAGTTGTAGAAGTTGATGTGCTTGTTGTACCTGTAGTGCTTAATGTACTGCTTGTAATTCCTGCATTCGTTGTGGATGCGGTAGTAACTACTGCACCTGATGCTTTTAATCTCGAAGCAGTTATACTATCAATAATTTCTACGTCTGATACTGTTGCTCCTGAAATAAAAATTTCATCGCTTTCTGTTGTAATTTCATACAAACTACCAAATGCTTTTTCAGTTTGATTTGGTACAAGCACAATAGTATTGATATCTGGTGATACTGAATTCATAATGTATGTTGCTAATTCTGTAAAACTAAATTTGTCTCCGAAATCCCAATATTCTAAACTAAAGAATTCGTTGACTGCATTAATAATACGTAATTTAATATCATTATCATTTGTTACAATTGAATTATTTTTTACAACTTTAAATGTTGCTTGTAGATCAACATCTGCTTTTTCACCAAATAATATTTTATATTTTACAGGATGATAAATTACTTCATCACTAATACTTTTAATTTTATCTATTTCCGAACCAAAGTTTTGAAACAGTTCATCACTGCTTGGTGGTAAAGGTCTTGCATTAACTTGTCCTGCTAAAAACTTTCTAAAATTATTGTCATAAGTTTTTGTTAACAAATAAGTGTCTATCATATTTGTACTACTTGGATCTATTCTGCTATTTTCGTCTGCACTATGAACATATTGAAACTTAATGTCTCCTCTTCCAGGAAATGCTTTGTAATTTGTAACAAGTTTTAATTGTCCTGCTGTAGCATCATATGTTTTAAAAACATCTGCATCACTTAGGTAAAAAATTTGTCCATCATCGTAAAGTGATAAAGCACCTATTCCACCTTCGTTTTCTCTTGATACAATATTTTCTCTTGTATAGTTGTAATTTGTGCTTTGGTTATTTGAAATTTCTTCTTTTAGGAAAACAAATTTAGACGCAACATTTGTTGTAGGTTCTACAAAGTCATTAAACAAGTCTGGGTTATCAATAACTCCATCGCTGTCACTGTCAAAAAATCCTACTTCTACTTTTTTACTGTTAACGTAACCTTCTTCATCTCTAAATTCTTTTGTTACTTGCCAAGGATAATCAAATGTAAGTGCTTCTGTGCTGTCTGGCTTTTTGTTTACAGATAAAATATTAATTTTATCGTTAATTACTTGCCCTGTTCTGCTATCATAAATTTTATCAGTTTCGTCAAAGTAAAATTTAACTTCTTTATCACTTTCAAAAATATATCTCACACCTCTGTAAGTAACAGTATATTTTTCACCGTCAGTTTCAAACAATAATAACCAACTTGAATCTAAATTTTGATTTGAAATGTCACCTGCTTTACCCATGTTAAAGTTTGCACCAACACTTAAATTATTATTTAAGATTACACGCCACTCTCTATCAATTACACTATAACGTAAACCAAATGTTCTGTATGCAAAAATTTGGTCAATCATTTGTGTAATTACGTCTGTAGTTAAGTTTGTAGCAAACTTAGGTCTTACTTCATTTAGTAATGCACCTGTTGGAATAACTTCATTGAATATAATTGCACCTTGACCATCTTCATAATCTTCTGTGCCTTCGCCATTAACTTGTACAACTTTAGTCCAAAGATATTTTGTTGCTGACGGATGATCAGCATCTCCTGGCATTAAGCCATGCTGATTATTTTTCATAAAGTGCTGACCTGCTGGTGCAATAAATTTTACAAGTGATCCTGGCTCTAAATATTTCAGTGTACTTCCTGTAAATGTACCTACTGTAAGTTTTACATCTGTGTCGTCTTTTAAATATCCGCTTGAGTTATTTGTTTGTTTTGCAACTTGTGTCCATGTAGCATTTAAATCTTTTGCACTAATAATTGGAAACTGACTTAGATAGAAGTTTTTAATTAATGTATTTCTTAAAAGTGGTTGAATCAAGTTTTCAATTTTACCTTCTACATCTGTTTTAGTAGTAAAATCAAAATTTAATTTTTTGTCAAATACTTCTTTATATAAAGCACCGTCACTTCCGTAAATGTTTGTGCTTGAATATTTTCCTGTAGCATCAATTAAATCAAAGTATCTTGAAATACCAGAACTTGTTCTGTTTACACTTTTTACTTTAATAACTTCTTGACTTACTGCTCTTGGTGCAACATTGTAATCTTCACCAGTAATCATTCTGTTCTGTGTGTAATAAGTTGCAGGAGCATTTTCTTTAATGCTTAAATTTGTTTCAGGTCCTGATGCATTATCAACAGCATAATTTAAAGAACATACAAAAGTAAATTCTTCATTAGTCCCTGCTTTACTTAGATATGGAACACTAATTGTAATGTTTTGTAATTCATCAGGTGATATAGAATATCCTCTACCAAGTGCTTTTCTGTAGTATGCTCTAAATTGTCCTTTAGGTAAGTTTCCAAATGTTCCATCTGCAAACAATAAACTAATTCTATCATCAATACGTGAAAGTACTGAATAAACATTTCTATTTGATTTGTTAACAGAATTATAAATTACATTGTTGCCTTCAACTGAATCAATTTTATCCCAACGCACTGATTCGTTACCATTTGAATCTAATTGATATAACCAAACATCTGTATTGTTAATATTTGTAGTATCAATAGCAACTGTTTGATTTGTTGTTGGTGTGTCAATTGCAAAATTACCATTACTTAATACACCTTGTCTAAAATGTACAAAGTAACCACTTGACGTAGATCCTGCACCTTTACCATCTTCTCTATATAAAAATGATAAACTGTTTCCTGGTAATGGATCTTCTTCAAAAATTCTGTCTGCTGTAATGCTACAAGGCACTACTTCAAATACAAGATTCTTTTCACCTACGTTTTTATTAAAACTATAAACAGGTAAATTTGTATTTGTTGCATTAAATCTATATTGCTCTGTTGTAATACCGTTAATTAATTCTTTTTTAATAGGCTTACCTACAATAGCATTTTCAGGTAAAGCAGAGTTTAAAATTTTTCTAAACTGTTCTGCCCAGTCTGGATTACTTGGATCATTCCAAAGTATTGTTTGATTAGCAAGATTAACTCCGTTGCTATCTGCAATATCTTCTGTAGTGCTTACACTTTCAAACTTTAATAATCCATTTGCTGATTGATTTCTTTTTGGATTGTATGATAATAAACGTGCAAGACGTAAAATACTTTCTCTACGTTCTGCAAGTTCTAAAAAGTTTTCACGTGCATTTAAGTCAACTCTAAATGCCAAGTTTTGCCCGAGGTAAGCAATAAGGTCAATTAGAGCAAGGTATTCTGAGGATTCAATGTAGTCGTTAAAGTCTTCTGGATAGTTTTCACGCAAATATGCGATCATAGTTCTACGTAGACTATCAAAGTCATATGACTTAAAGTCTGCGTTTCTAAACGTTTGATATACCCTTTTCCAGTCTTCGGATAATAGTAATCTATTTTGTCTATCAGTGTTTGACATTCATTGTTCCTCGTTATAAGTATTTATTTGTTTGAGTAATCTGAATACTTAATTCTGTTACGCTACAAACGATGAACTTTGATCAAACTGCAATCGCATCTGCTCTGAAATGTTATAAGGTAGGTATTGCAGTTCACATTCTATTTGAATTCCACTTTCATACGAATCTACAACGATTCTTGTTGCATTAACACGCGGATCACTGTTTACGATCTCTGTTACATTATTTGTAATTGCTTCTTTAAGTTGTTCAGTTAACGGCTCATACAAAATATCCCAAATAATTGTACCAAATTCAGGATTTTCTAACTTTTCTCCTTGTCTGATATGAAAGTGGTTTAGAATATCTTGTTTGATTAATCCTATATCAAATAAAGTATAAGACAAGTTGTCAGGGTTGACTGTGCTAAGACCTCTATATGCTTGTTGTTTTACAACAGGCTGAGGCGTCTTATTGTCTTTTACGTTTATAGTTGATACTGTATTTTTTTCTAAACTGCTCATATCAATATTTATGTCCTATTATGCACCCTCTTTTTTAAATGTATCAGGTACTGCATCTACATCTGGTAAATTTTTAACTACTATCTTGTCATCAAGCCTATCCAGTTTAAGCGGAGTGTATTCTGTAGGATCCACGTTTTCGTGGTTGCCCCACGGCTCATGCTGTGGTAAGCGTTTGTGTAACGACGAAGTCGCGGTAGCGGTAGCGCCGGGTACCACGTGAGTGGTTAACGGTAGAATTGGAATTGCCTTTTGAGCAGTAGGTCCGTTCATATGAATGTTTGGTGCTGTTTCAATATGATCACCTCCACTGTTTATTTCAGTGGTTGCTCCTGCTGTAATCCAGTTGTGTCCTTCTGTAAGTATATCAACATCTCCTAACGTTGTTTGTTGAAAGTTTTTTCCAACCCGTGCTGTCATGTTAAACAGTGTTTCATGATGTATATCGCTCTCGGATAGGACATTAAAGTCTCTTCCGCTGTGCATATTAATATCTCTATCTGCTGTAATGTTAAGATCGTTTTCAGTGTGCATACTAATACTGTCTTTTGAATACACATCAATCTTACCATTAGCACTCATTTCTATCCATGAATTACCACTGCCATGTTCTATACGCACAAGATCTTCTGTGTTGTGCATTAGTATTTGATGTCCTGTACGTGTACGCAATCTTGTAAGTTCATTGTGTGGTAATGTAACATCACCTTTTTCACCTGCACCTACACTTGCATATTCCTTTTTAGTTGTACTTGCCGGACCTTTTCTTAAAATTTTGTCGTCACCGTCATCAATTACAAATTGCGTTCCGCCAAGGCGGTTCATAGGAACATCTATGCTTACGCTTCCAGCGCCGTATTTTACTTTAGGCTTGCCGCCTCTTTTGTCGTATGCTCCTGGTGTGCTTATTCCAAACACCATGCTTGGCACTTCACGTCTTGCACTTGCTGTACTCAAGCCACGTGTGCCATCACTGGCTATGCCTTTGCGATAAAGAACGTCCATCCATTCTTCATTGATAGGCTTTTTAAATTTTGTAGGATCGTTGCCTTTGTTGTCTGCGAGATTCTTTTTGTTGATTTCACCAAGCACTGCTTTTTTAGTATTCTTTACCGCTTCCTTGGCTCCTTCACCTTTGGCACTGCCTGCAATCATACTGCCAGCAACTCTGTCTGGCATTGAGAAGTTTATAAAGTTGTCTTGCACACAACCTATCCACATACCCATATTTGCTTGACCTTCTATGAACACAACAATAACACGTGAGCCAACATCAGGTGGTGTAAACCACATACCGTATGCCTGCTGTGTGAAATCAAAACCTTCGTTTTTAGTTACGCCGGCCGCTGGTGTTTGACCCATAAATGGTCCACCATACTTGACTTTGAATGTCTGTCCTTCAAATTGGTCACCACTTGAAGAATTTACTTTTAATAATTCTACTTCAAGACTGCCCATGTAGTTTGGATCAAGGTGTCCTAACACTCTGCCAATGTACGGACCACTGTCAAGTCTTATCTGTTTACCTGCGGTACGTTTTTCGTTAGCCATTAATCGCCTCCTCCAAAACCATCACCTACTTTGTTTCTTAAAAATGCTCTTTCTCTACGTGCCGCTTTTAATTCTGCTCTTCTTTTCTTAGATGCTTCTATTTCTTCTGCTGTCTTAGGAGCACGTTTACGTTCAGTGTATCCTCCGCCACTTGTTGTTGTGGTTGTTTCAGAAGTGCTTGTTGTAGTAGTTTTACTTGTGCTTGTAGTTGTTGTGGTTGTTGTATTCTTTGTATCTTTTTCTGTTACACTTGAATTGCTTTCATTCTGTGCTTCTTCTTTCGTAGGTTCTTTTTTGTTCACGTCTTTTTTCTCTGGTACAATTTCTTGGTTGCTCTTCTCACCTGCTTGTGCAGTAGGTTTCTTAGGATACTGATTAGGTCTTCTAACAAGTTCCAATACCTGTTTGAACTCACCGTTTGCCATAGTATTCTTAACTGTAATTACCTGATACAGTCCACTGAAGGCATCAACTGCGATTGTGTCTTCTGGGAATGCCATAAGTCCATTTTCTCTATAATCAATAGGAGTTCTAAAATTAAGCACAACATCAACTTCTCCATATTGATAGTCTATTCCGCCGTTTGAATCAAGATTAATAAATTGTGTGTTTTCCGAGTTATAATTTCCTATACCACTGTCAGCAATATAATAAGGGTCGCCCCAGATTGTTGCTTCAATTGTAATCATGTCTACATCACTGTTTACAATAGCATCATTAAATCTACGTGCAACGTCAATACGCATATCATCAAGACTTACCGCACCACCAGCTCTGGCATCATTCTGGACAGTTTCTCCAGTTTTTCCACTAACCATTTGATCATTATCAACATCAGTCTGTACAAGTTTCTCCTTAGGTTCCTCTCCATCTTTTGCTCCTTCTTGATCCTGTAACTTAGGCAAATTACCAGGACTAACTGCTTTGAAGAAAGTGTTGTCTAAATTAATTTGCAAGTCAAGTATGTCATCATTTTTGCCACTGTAAATGTAATCATATTCTTTACACACTTGCGCCTTTAGTGCTTCTACACCATAAGGAATTTTGTCTGGTGATAAAAATTTTGCTTCGTGTACTTTGTATGGTAAAATTCTAAACACATAAATTCTTGGTGGTTTACCTGTTTTCTTTTCTGTAGCAGGATCTGTAATATTAAAAACCTGTGTGTCAATCTTAAACCATTTTTTCATACCGTTATTGTCTGATGCCGCACTTACAATGTCTCTGCCATATTCACTGAGGATTACAAGTTCTTCAATTATATCTTGAATACGTGTACCTTGTAAAAATTTAATTTCTCCAAGTCCTGGAACAATCTGCATTTGTGAACTACTTCTATTCCATACATTCTTTTCTTTATCATATGTAAATGATGCATCACCAAATGGTTGTTGTGTTGTACCAAGTTTTTCAAGAGCAAACATTTTTGAATTACCAATTTCATTACTGTTTCCTTCACCTGTTTGCTTTTCTGTAATTTCTTGTCCAAGTGTAGTTGTTCTTACCCGTGTTCTTAGATCAGCAATGTAGTCATCCATTTTTGGTGGCGGAGCACCTGCTTTGATCATTTGATATAGTCTTTCAATTTCTTCGGCACTTGCTTGAGATCTTGCCGCTGATCCTGAACTTACACTTACTGCACTATTTGTAGATGCTGTTGTTGCTCCAGATCCGCCATCACTTGTGTTACCATGCAGTTGTCCTGCACTTGCACGTTTTTTTGGAAATACAACAAAGTATTGATCTGCTGTACTAATTTTTCCATCAATGGCTTTTTGCCCCATGTGTTTGTTAAGTTCATTACTTAAACTTTTAGGACTACTTTGCAAAAGTTGTTCTAATGTTTTACCTGTAAGTGTTACGTCAACTGGTATAGATTGTGTTGCATCTGTAAGAGCACCTTCATTGTAAGCAACACCTTCAACTACATATGAACTTCCGCCTTCAGTAACTGCCAAGTCACTACCTACAAGTTTGAAAGGTAAATTTTTTCTTGCCTCTGGAACTCTAAATGTGTTGCCGTCTGAATCGTGTCCTACAAAATCAATAGTAAGTAAGAACGGTGCTTCAAGATAGTTTTCATGATTTGCTTGATAAGCACCTACTTGAAGTGCTTGTAAAAATAATCCCATACTGTAAGGTTCCATTATTTCAAGTCTAAAACCTACAGCATTGGTTGTTCCTTTTTTACGTGTTGGTGCAATTATAGTTTCTATTTCTAAACTATTACAGAAAAATTCTACTTTCTTTCCATTTGTTTCATAACCAGTTAGCACTTTTGAATTACCTAATCCACCGCCACTTTGTAATATAGCAATGCTTGGTTTACGTGCTATGTAAGTTCCGTCTGGATCATTTACTTCTTCATTGGTTAGTGCATAAAGTCCAAGTATGTAATTGTAACTTGCATACTTTCTTAAACTGTTAGGCAATGGTAAGTTAAGCACTCTCCCGTCTGATGTGTACGCAATCTTTTGCGGAGGTACTTTTACTTTTTCTTGTTTTTGATTTGTCGTTGTTTTTTCAACCGGTTTATCTGTTGGCTTGTCTTCTGCAACTTTTGAACTTGTATCAACACTACTTGCTTCAGTATCAATACTACTATCATTTACAACTTCGTCAGCAGTATCATCACTGTTTAAATATTCATCT
>Ga0160423_10004729_pt1 | contig 11157 bp, 13 predicted proteins | sample CRUFie14St8metaG_FD_108191 | JGI IMG/M metagenome (GOLD analysis project Ga0160423, IMG submission 108191) | Marine microbial communities from the Costa Rica Dome - CRUD Field 142mm St8 metaG | ecosystem: Environmental > Aquatic > Marine > Oceanic > Photic zone | place: Costa Rica: the Eastern... | reverse complement strand
TCGTTTTTTGGGGGGGGGGGGGCGTGGGGTGGTGTTTTTTTTGGGGGTTGCGGGGGGGGGGGAGGGAGTAGGAGGGGGTGGGGGGGGATGGGACGCGCGAGTCTCACCAGTCCCGTCGTGTGGTTCATGGACATGTGCTCCAGCCAGCAGGACGACTCCATACCGGCAAGGGAGGAGAACATGCTCATCGTCCCCCACAGCCTTTGCTTGAAGTAGGCTTTGGCGCAAGGCTTTCCTCGCCAGATCTCGAGCCCCGTGGTGGTCGCCCCCGGCACGATGACGATTGGGAACTCCTTCCGCAGGCCTTTCTCCCACTGCTCCAGCCCAGGACGCTTGGACTCGGTCAGGATAGCCGAGTCGTTCATCAACGAGTAGTAGATTGCGTCGAAGGAGAAGTTCGGGACCTCGAGGTTCGCCAGCTCCTTCCACTGCGTCACGAAGGTGTCACCGACCTTGGAGATCTCCTCGATGGGGTCAAAATCAAAGTCAAATAACGAGTCGATGAACTTCTCAGGCGGTGGCGGGGCGAGTAACACTGCGACGAAAACCACCAAACACGGAAGCACCAGCTTCCGCCGGGTCCGGTTCGAAACGAGTTGCACATGCTCGTGACCGCCCTGGGCCCAGGTGCCCACGAGCCACCCGGGCGCCCACCATGGACCCGCCTTCGCCCTCGCGGTCCCCCGCTTCCCACCCCGCGCGCCCCTCTTCGCCATGACGATAGGATGCCAATGCTCGCTGGCGACAGATCTTTTAGAAAGCGTTTCGATTTTTCCGGTGCTGGCATCCCAAGGACAGCTCCAGATGGCGGGAACGGACCTCGCGAGGCAGTCAGGGCGCCAGAGAATCAAGTGTTCGATCGTCGCGTGGGGCGAGAGCGAGGGCGAGAGCGAGGGCGACAAGGGAAAGGCGTCGCCTTTGGGCGGACCCGGCGCCCCCCCCCCTCGTCAACCATGGTTATCACCCGCTCGCGGAGGAAGGGTTCCCGACCATCAGTTGTGGACGAGGACGCCTCAGCAATCTCGAAGAGGAGGTCGAAGAGGTCCAAGAGGAGCAAAGGCAACCCACGTCGCGCCGGCGGAAGCCTGAAGGAAGCCCTCCGGAAACAGAAGGAGGCGTTGCTGGCCTTGGAGAATGCGGAAATTGCGGTGGTTGTGGCGCAACGGACCAGAGATAAGGCAGAAAAAGCACTTTGGTCGGCTGACGAGAAGGTAAACACGCTTCGCATGGCCGAGCTGCCGCGGGATATATGGCAGAAGATTGTCGACGAGTACCTGCACCAGAACGACCTGTTCGCTTTTGCCATGACCTGCAAGTTCTTCCGAGACACGACGAAGGACCTCGGGAAGAAGATGGAGACGAACTTGCACTATAGCCGCCTCCTCGAGCTGCGGAAGAGCGGGAAGATGGTATCGCACAGCTTGGATTGGTTTGGGTGGGTCTGGAACACCCGGACGATCCTGCCGCGTTGGGGGGAACCGGGTTTTGCGTGGAGATACAGAGCGGTGTCCGAGGGCGACCTGTTGAACTACGCGGCGTTCCAGGGCAGCGCCGAGGTCTTGAGGTGGCTGATGGAGGAGAAGGATTGGGAGTTGAACGAGGACACAGGCCGGTGGGCGGGGATGGGCGGCAGCGTTGAGATTTTGGAGTACCTGAAGGGGGAGGAATACGAGTTCCGTGAGGATGCATGTAGAGGGGCAGCCAGGGGAGGGCACCTGAAAGCTTTGAAGTGGTTCAGACAGCAGCTGCTCCTGAAACCGTATGTCTATTTAGACCGAGATGAATACGGACCGTATATCCGTATTACGTGGGAAAGGCCTTTGGTAGCTAAGTGCCTGAAGATTGCCGAGCGGAACAACCACGAGGACACGGCAGGCTGGTTACGATCAGAATTGACCCATCTCTCGAATATTCCCCAGCTTCCAGAATCAGACAGCGATTGGTCAGGATCGTTATGGTAGTATACCACTAATATAGCAAGAGGCAGGCTGCATTCCAATAAAAAAAAAATTGCTCACATCCCCCCGATCAGCCCCACGGACTCGTCGAAGAAGGCCTCCATCCCCAGCCCCCTGCTCCCCTTCACGAGCACCACATCCCCGTCCTTGCAACCCGCCAATGCTGCCGCCGCCGCCGCTCTCGGATCGTCATGCCACCTCGCTTTCGTCCCTGCCGCCCTCCCCTCCGCCTCCAGCGCCTCGCGAAACAGGCTGCCGACCAGGTGGACCGACCGGATACCCCGGTCCTGTAGGCAGCGGCGGAGCACAGCGGCGTGCTGGTCCGCCGAGGCCTCCCCAAGCTCCAGCATGTCGCCAAGCACGGCGTGGCCTCCACCAACGGCCGGGTCCGAGAGGGTCGCCAAGGCCGCCATCGCGCTCGTCGGGTTGGAGTTGTACGTCTCGTCGATCACCGCCACGGCCTTGCCCTCGAACCAAAACTCCCTGGCCCGGCCCCTGCCATCCTGCAGGGAGGACGTGAAGGTGGACAGGCCCGTTGACAGGAGGGCCGGGTCAAAGTCGACCCCGAGGGCGACCAGAACGGCGCAGGCGGCCGCGGCGTTCTCCGCCACGTTCCTGTGGCCCGGCTGGCACACCTGGGCGTCCACGCGGCCCAGGCCTCCGCCAAGGTCCAGCTCCACGCGAGACCTCAGACCATCCTCCCCCGCCGGCGCGCTCGCCAGAATTCTAACGTCGCACCCAGCGCCCCTGCCGAAGAGGAGGGTCTCCGCGCCGGTCGGAGGCCTTCGAGGGAGCATCGGAGCCCGTCAGCCACTCAGAGGTAGAGAGACACAGACAGAGAGAGAGAGAGAGAGGGGAGAGAGGGCAAAGCCAAGAGACTCACCTCATGGCGGCGACGCGAGGGTCGTCAGCGTTCAGAACGCAGACATCCCCAGGCCTGGCGGTTGTGACGAGCTCGGCCTTGGCCCGCGCGACGCCCTCAATGGTCCCACCGCATCCCTGGAGGTGCGCCAAACCCACGTTAGTGACCACCCGGACGTCCGGCGAGCACAAGTCCTGAAGCGTATCGATCTCTCCAGGCCTGTCCATTCCGAGCTCCAGCACGCAGTGGCTGGTGTCCGCACGGATCCCGAGCAGCGTCCGCGGAACCCCCACGAGATTGTTCTCGTTGCCCTCGGTCTCGTGCACCCCGCCCGAAACGAGGCCTCGGAGAAGGTGCGAGGCCAAGGACCTCGTCGTCGTCTTGCCGCAAGACCCAGTGACGCCGATTACCCTTCCCGGAAATGCGTCGCGAACGCTGCGAGCCAAACCGTGAAGGCTGTCGAGGCCGCCCGAGTTCCCCTGAACCAGGACCAGACCCGCGTCGCCTCCCGTCGCCTCCGCGCTGGAGCGAGCCGTTTGGGGGCACAAAGTCAGTAACGCCTTCTACTTTTTTTTGTTGTTGGGTGGAGTGAGGACGCGCGCTCACCTTTGACGGAGCTTGTGGGCCTCCTCCTCGTCGCGGGCCTCGAGGACAACGCCGGCGCACCCGCGAGCGATGGCCTCCGACGCGAACATCCTGCCGTCGTACCGCTCGCCCTTGAGTCCCAGGAACCAGGTCCCCTGCCTTGCGGTTCTGCTATCCGTTGTTATTGACCCAGGACCCCCCCGCCTGAGCACCTGGCCTCGCGTGGCAGCCGCGATCTGCTCCGACGTGAAGACGCCGCCGCCGCCGCCCACGCCATGGTCAGCTGACGCTGCCCTCGTCCTCGACCCCGACCGGAGCGGCCGCGGGGCCGAGGTCGCGACGGAGGAGCCTCGGCGCATGATCGTCTTTCTGACCCCAGTGGCGGGAAACTGGAGGAGGGGAGGGGGGGGGGGGCGGGGGAACGAATTCATGTTTTTTTTGTTTTGAATCTCGATTGAAGAGATGCCCACACCGGTCCTTGTCACGGGAGAGACAGAGGAGGAGGAGATTGAAAGAAAACAAAATGAATTATACTCTTGCTACTCCCTCCCCACCGCTCTCAGGCCCTTCATATGCCGAGCTGCATCCTGTAAAACTCCGCTCCCGGCCACTTTGGCCACGGATCTTCGAGATAGTCGACCCCAAACTTCCACGCGTGCTTGCCCAAGTTCTCTGCATGTTCCGCGCTGTTGCTCGGGGTGCTCCCGTCCGTGTTCTTGTTCAGGTCAAGGGCGCCCACCGCCTGCAGCACGGCGTCCACCTTCCTGTGCTGGTCGGCGTCCTTGGCCTTGAGATCCTCCTTGGTGATGAGGCACGCATCCAGGGCGGCGGTGATGGCCTCGCGCTTCAGGCCCTGGCCGATGAACACGATCTCCTGCCTCCTGTCCTGAACGATGGGCTCCATCAGCTCCATCAGCTTGCCGTGCTCCCTGGTTCCCCTCTGAGGCCAGTTCTTCTTGGGAAGGAAACCGGTGAAGAATCCGCCGCAGCTGAAGTCGCCCACACCCCCAGCTTCATGTGAGAGGTTGACAGAAAGAGAGAGAGAGTTGCGATGTGAGATCGAGGTCGAGATTGAGAGAAGGGATTGGAATCTCACCTTGCGACCACCCGCACATCAGGTGGTCCCTTCCCGCGAGCCACAAGCCGCCCTTGCTCCTTAGGATCTGACCGAAGGCTTTCTTCATCCTCGCGCTCCTCACGGCCTGCCTGACCTGAAAGTCCCTCTCCTCCCCCTTGACCTCCATCGAATCGTTCTCGTACTTGACGTAGAAGATTGCGCTCAAGATGGCCCACAGTCTCATCGGGTGGAATGGGGTCCTGGCCTTGTACACGAATGAGTGGATTCCGTACTCCTCCGTCTCGGGGACGTCGTCGCCGTCCAGGATTTTCATCCAGCCCGCGCCGTTCGCCGCCCTCTTCATCGAGAAAGAGTTGGTGCAGAGCACCTCGCTGAGGTTTACGTCCCCTTTGAGCGCCCTGAGGACCTTGGCCGACGGGTTGAGCGCCCTCACGGCGTCCTCCACGGCGCCTGCCTTCTCCGCGGAGACAAGATCGCACTTGGACAAGATCAAGACATCGGCAAACTCAATCTGGCTCGTCAGGAGCGGCCCCACGTTTCTCAGGTCGGTCTTCTCCACCGAGTCCGCAAATTGTTCACGCATCTCGTTCGCGGTGGCCATGTTCGCGTCGAAAGACGCGCAGTCGACCATGGTAACGCAGGTGTCGAGCCTGGCGATCTCGTTCAGGGTCCTCTTCCCCCTCAGCGCCCTCGTGATCGACTCCAGGGCCCTGCGCTGCTCCTCCTGCTCGTCCTGAACCTTTTTCAGCAGCTCCTGGTTCTTTTTGGTGTTCTTCACATTGGCCGGTAGACCCAGCGCGGGCTGGTCCCCTGGAGGAGGGACGTCGGCCACGAAGGTGTCCGCCACCTCGTTGGGGAGACTGACTCCCGTGGACTCCACCACGATCGCGTCGAAGCGCTTGTCCTCCGATGCGAGGTCCGCCAACGCTTTGACGAGATCCTCACGCAGTGTGCAGCAGATGCACCCGTTCTGCAGCTCCACCAGCTTCTCCTCGCTCTGAAGCAGTTTTGTCTCCTTCACCAGGTTGGCGTCGATGTTGATCTCGGCCATGTCGTTCACCAAGACCGCCACCTTTTTTGCGTTCTCGCCCTCGTGCGCCTGGTGCAGCATGATCCGCAACAGCGTCGTCTTGCCGGCACCGAGAAAGCCGGACAGCAAGGTGACCGGCACCGGAACGAAGTCATCGGGCAGGCAGGGTGGTGGAGCACTGGAAGAGGAGTTTGGAGCTTCCGCGACGACCATCGTGTCCGTGGTCGGCCGACACGGTTCCGGCGTTTTTGATCGGAGGCGGCTGCCCCCGATCGCGCCATCGCCGTCCCATCACGCCATCGCCCTCGTCATCTCGGCCGCCCGATCGACTCCGATCCCGGGGCTGTCGACAGATCGACAGATCGACTCTGATTTTACTCGTTCCCCCTTCAATATTTGATGTGAAGCCGGTTTCCCGCGATTTTTGACGCGCGAATGATGTCACTACAGATTTTTAACGTCTCATGCCGAAAATAGCTGAAAAACAAACGATTCGAGAGTAGAAATCCCCATATAAGAAAATAAAAACAAGCGCTAAATCTGCCCCGCAGTGCTCCAGAAGTGGCGAGCCGTTCAAACCGACAGTTTGAAGAAGCCCAAACCCAAACCCAACAGAGAAGTATATTACAAAAGGTCTTTGTACAAAAGATCAAAAGTCGGCGTCCAAGAATGCCGTCGACGTTGTGATCTCGGCCTTCCTTTGTAGCCTCGCCAGGAGGGACAGGACGTCTCCCCTCATCGTCCGCACCCTCGCCAGGAGCTGCGATGAGTCGGACTCCAGGGCGGAGGGGAAGGCCCACGGCTCTGTCACGCACATGACTCCCTCCGCCACGGCCATGGCGAAGAGTCCCTGAGTGACGAGTCCATTGGTCAGCCGGCGAAGAGAAGGGCGGGGAGGAGGGTTGCGAGGGAAAGGGACCGAAAATCACTCACGCAGTCGCAGCCGTTTGCCTGGCGGGGCATCTGCTTGACCCGCGTCACCCTCGCGCCCCCCTCGGAGCATCCCAGAGACGGCCCCAGCTTTCCCGCCATCGCCTCCGCCCGCTCGTCGTTCGACCCTCCCAGGCTGTCGTAGTGGCAGAACCTCCCGTCGTGCCTGCAGTACACGAGGAGGCTCCAATGGGACCCGCTCTCGGGCTCGCTCGGGTCGGTGCTATCGTTAATTGGCGCCAGCACCACCTCCTTCTCCCCCAGCGAAAGGCTGCTGAGCACGGAGTCCACCTGGTCCTGATCTGAAAAAACAAAACAGGGAGAAAGTGAGCAATTGGATTGTTTGTCAGTCCTCGTCGTCGGCTTTTCTTGGATCGGTCCCTCTCACTGCCTCATGGTTTGGCAAGAGCACGTTCGCTGCGAACGCCCGTGACCGAACCAGGGACCTTTCGATGTCTCACCTGGAAGGCACGCCACGAGGTGCACGAGGGAGGCGTGTAGGAACTCCACCTTCGGACCGCAACCTGGAGCCTCGCGCTTCAAGTACTCGAGGAAGAACGTGATGACCTGGTCGTTCAGCCACTCGCCGTCCATCAGCGTAAGCGCGTCCCTCCGCCTCAGCACGACGTCGCCATACGAGACCACAACGTCCGTGTCCGCCACCATCGCGCCCCAGGGGCGCCTCTTCCTCTCCTCTCCAAAGCCCGACTTTTCCGCGGGAAAGTCCGTTTTTGCCCCGTACGCAAAGTGGCGGTAGTGGTGGCGGGTACGCTCAACTTCAGCGGCGCAATCGAGAGCGCAATCGAGAGAGAGAGAGGGAGAGGGAGAGGCAAAGCTTCGAACCGATTGAAGATGGCGGACTCCGGCTGGGTGCTGCCCGACAAGTACGACAAGGATCTCAAGGACGAGAATGGAAACCCGCTGAGCAAGAGCGAGTTCAAGAAGCGCCAGAAGGCCGCGGAGAAGGCGAAGAAGGCAGCAGAGAAGGCCGCGGCCAAGGCGTCGAAGCCTCAGCCCACGAAGAAGAAGCAGGTGGGTCCCCCTCGGCAGATGTGCGCGTGGACGGGATCGATCCCACGTCCGAAAATACAAACCATCCGTCCTCCTTCCGCACACGTCTCGTAGCCTCCACTCCACTTGGTGAAGAGGTGGCGCCTGTACAGGCGGATGTGTCGCCCCTATTGCTTTTGTCGTTTGATTTGCCCCCCCCGGACAGCGACGCTGACGCGCCTCGGTCGGTACCCGTCTTTCCTTTTTTCGGCCAATGATTCTGCTCTGCTCTTTGCCACTTTGCGCTTCAGGCGGACGACGAGGAGCTCGACCCCGCTCAGTACCACGCAAATAGGCTCAAGGTGGTGGAGGACAAGAAGGCCGCGAACGAGAACCCTTACCCTCACAAGTTCCACGTGGACCTGAGCATCAAGGACTACATCGCCAAGTACACCAACGAGACGCAGGACGGCCAGCAGCTCGAGGGAGTCACCGTCTCTATTGCTGGAAGGATCATGATCAAGAGGTCTTCCGGTTCCAAGCTCCACTTTTACGACATCCAGGGCCAGGGCCTTAAGGTCCAGGCCATCTCCGACTTGGGGAGCTGGCAGGGCGAGGATGACGGGTTCCACGCCAAGAACGCGGAGACCAAGAGGGGAGACATTGTGGGAATCGTTGGCGTCCCGGGAAAGTCCAAGCGCGGGGAGCTCTCCATCTTCGTCAAGGATATGCTCGTGCTGTCGCCTTGCCTGCACATGCCCCCCTCCACTAAGGTCGGGTTCAAGGACCAGGAGACGAGGTACAGGCAGCGCTACCTGGACCTCATGGTCAACGCCAAGAGCAGGGACACCTTCATCACCAGGAGCAAGATCATCCAGTTCATGCGCTCGTTCTTGGACGAGAGGGAATTCATCGAGGTGGAGACTCCCATGATGAACATGATCGCGGGAGGCGCGACCGCCAAGCCCTTCATCACGCACCACAACGACCTCAACATGGACCTCTTCATGCGCGTCGCCCCCGAGTTGTACCTGAAGATGCTCGTCGTTGGAGGAATGGACCGCGTGTACGAGATTGGCAGGCAGTTCCGTAACGAAGGCATTGACATGACGCACAACCCCGAGTTCACCACGATGGAGTTCTACCAGGCCTACGCGGATTACAATGACCTGATGACGATGACCGAGGAGATGGTCTCCCAGATGGTGCTCAAGGTGACCGGGTCTTACAAGGTGCAGTACCATGCCAACGGCCACGACCAGGACCCGGTGGAGATCGACTTTTCCCCGCCCTTCGAGAGAATTTCCATGCTCGACGGCCTCAAGGAGCACGGCATCGAGGTCCCGCTGCCGCTTGAGTCCGAGGAGACCCGGCAGTATCTGATCAAGGAGCTCGCCGCCAGAGGGGTGGAGTGCACCCCCCCACACACCACGGCGAGGATGATCGATGAGCTCGTCGCCGAGTACCTCGAGTCCAAGTGCATGAACCCGACCTTCATCTGCGACCACCCGCAGATCATGTCCCCGCTGGCCAAGTACCATAGGAGCAGGCCCGGCCTGACGGAGAGGTTCGAGCTCTTCGTGAACACCAGGGAGCTGTGCAACGCCTACACGGAGTTGAACGACCCCATTGTGCAGAGGCAACTCTTCTCTGGCCAGGCTGATGCCAAGGCCATGGGAGACGACGAGGCCCAGCTGATCGACGAGAACTTCTGCATCGCGCTGGAATACGGCCTGCCGCCCACCGCGGGCTGGGGGATGGGTGTCGACAGGCTCACCATGCTGCTGACCGATCAGATCAACATCAAGGAGGTCCTGCTGTTCCCAGCGATGAAGCCGGACGACCAGAACGCGAACCAGAAGGAGGTCGAGAAGAAGCTCGAGCAGGCCTCCATCTGAGGCTCGCTCGGGTGTTTGGCGGTATTGGTAAAGGAGGAAGGCTAAACATTCTTCATTCAACCCTAAATAGGAGAAAAAATTATCGCATCAAGCAGCGCTCTTGTCGTGCAGTATGACGTAGTCCCTCGAGCTTGACCCGAACTTGATTGTGTCCCCCTCGAGGAGCTGGTAGTACCGCTGCGGCTCCAGCCTCTCCGAATTGATGAAGGTGCCGTTTGTGCTGCCCAAGTCGATCAGATAAGGGAAGACGTGCTTCTTTGGAAACCCGGTGGTGGGGCACTCCCTCTCCACCTCCCTGAACTGAAGCACCGCGTGCTGGCCCGAGCACGACGGGTGGTCCGTGGGAATTTCCACCACCCTGCGCTCCCGCCCGAGCAGGTAGGAGGATTGCCTGTGCACGTGGAGCACGCTCCCCTCGCCCTCCAGCGCCTTGCCGGCCTTGAAGACGTACAGGCGCCAGAGCTTGTCAGGCTTCCTGGCCTCCGGGGGCTCGGTGTACTTGAGCTTCACCCCCTTGACCGTGAGCGTCTCCTCCGCGAGCACGCCGGAGAGGCCGAAGTTTGCGGCGGGCTCCCCGCCTCCCCCTGCACCGCCTTCGGCCTGGTCCTCGGGCTTGCCCCACTGGAACTCCGTCGCTTTGGCGCTTCCCTTGGCGCCCCCCAGTGGGACGTTGTTGGCGTTCGTGGCGGTGGACTCTCCCGCCGGCCGGCGACCCCGATACGCCATAGGTATCCTCTTTTCCTCCCTCGCACCCCCCGCCTCACCCGTTCCCTCCCTCATACCGCCCCCCTCCTCCTTCTCCCTCACCTGCTCCTGCCTTTCTCTCAACTCAGCCTCCTCCATTTTCTCCCTATTCGCCTCCCTCACGGCGTCTCCGTACCCCCTCAGCCTCTTCCCCTTGGGCGCCGCCGCCATGGCGAAAGGGTCCACCCTCGGCGGGCTCAGCTGTCGATTCAGCCGCCTCCTGTGATACTCGCTCTCCCGGTCCACAATGCGTTTACTACCGCCTAAGAGTTCGCTCACCCCGTCGTCCTCGTCCTCGTCTTCCTCGCGCGGCAGAAGTAGGTCCTTGGGGGCAGTGAGAGATGCCAGCTTCCGCTTCACGGCGCCCTTAGCACCAGCCTCCTCCCCATCGCTTACGTCGTCGCCATACGCGTGTAAGAAGTCCATCGCGCTCACCGCGCTCGCCGGCCTGGCCGGGCTGCTCCACCTGCTCCCTGCAGGGGGGCCAGTTTTTTTTTTGATTGCTGAAGGATCAATGTTCTGTGAGAGACGTTATTCCCACTCACTGTTTTCGTGAGCGACGTTACTTTTATGCAGAGTCATGACATTATTTTGAGATTCCAGAAACCAAAGATAAATCTACTCTCTGCTAGTGCTAGTGGATCGTTTTTTCCCGGCAAACCGTCATTTTCTCGTGGCGGGAAGCCATCGCGAGATCGCGGGAGGGAGAGCAGCCTCCGAGGGTGCGGCACGCTCCGGTCGGTCGTCGATGCCCGTGACGAAGACGTCGCTCGGCCTCTGCGCCGCGGGCTCCGCGCTCGTGGCGACCTGCCGGTACGCGTGGAAGAAAAAAATAGACACGCTCTACAGGTTCGCGTATTTCTTCCAGTACCCCGTCCTGGGAGCCGGAGTGCTCATGTCGGTGCAGCCCGAGAACGAGTCCATGATCGAGGTGCGCATCCTCCTCTCCCTTTTCTTGATCTTGCGAGCGGCATGCTGACCCCCCTTAAAAAAAAAAAAAAACTCTTCCGTCCTTCTCGGTCCTCGTCGCCACCACAGAAGCTTTACAGAACCGGCCACATAGACAAGAATAAATACGAGGA
>Ga0160423_10004728_pt1 | contig 11157 bp, 8 predicted proteins | sample CRUFie14St8metaG_FD_108191 | JGI IMG/M metagenome (GOLD analysis project Ga0160423, IMG submission 108191) | Marine microbial communities from the Costa Rica Dome - CRUD Field 142mm St8 metaG | ecosystem: Environmental > Aquatic > Marine > Oceanic > Photic zone | place: Costa Rica: the Eastern... | reverse complement strand
TGGGCGGTTTGGGTCTGTGCTGTGGCGGACGCGGTTTGGCGCGGGTGAGGAGGGGATGGGGGGGGGGTTGTGTAGGGTGAGAGTTGGGGGGGGGGGGGCGCGGGATCAATTCGCGGGGGGCCGATCGTTCGGAGAGACGCGCCTTTCGAGTGTACAAATTGGTCGCTAAATGGGTGTAATTGATTTGGGCGACCAAACGCGATTCGCCAGCTGATGTGGCGCAAAATCGGATATCCCAGATATGCGCTGTGAGTGGCCGGTTCGATCGCGCCAGGAGGCAAGGCAAGGCCTGCGGGGCGCGCTCGCACACCGCGTGGATCCTCGACCGGCGCGCGGGGACTCGTGCTTCGATTCAACGCCGCGGCCCTCGTACCGCTCCGTCGGTCCCCAACCGGCGCCGGCTCTCGTGCCGAAGCTTGTGGGTGCTCGGATGTTTTTTACGTTCAAATCCACGGAGTAGAGAAGCCATGTTTCACACTGGGAGTGCACTGAGATAGAGAGGAGGGCAGTTAGAGACGGGCGAGCGCGGAGCGAGGCGAGGGATCCCGAAGCGGTAGACGACGGCACGATGACCGACAGGGTGAACGAGAGCCGCCCGGAGGGGCCCGGAGGGGCTGTGGAGCGGGGGAGACGACTCGAGGAGGACACGGGCACCGCTGTGGAGGCCGAGGCCGGGACGAGCGCCTCCTCCGCGGCGATCCCAAAGACCGAGGGCGACGGGACCGCGGGCAGGAGGAGCACGGACACGATCTCGAGCGTGGCAAGCGCGTGGAGCGGGATACAGCACCACCACCCTCGGCCTAGCGCTGGCCCGGGCCCCGTGTCCTCGGGCAGGAACCCCGACGTCCTCCCTGCCGGTAGGCGGCACCACCACCACCGCGGGGGGGGACACCACCACAGGGCCTCGTCCAGTCGCAGCTCGAGCTTCTCAAAGAAGCGGGAGGCCGCGAAGCAGCCTGGGGCCACCCCAGGCTTTCCATGGGACATGGAGAGCCTAAAGGAGGCCATCCTGCGGGCCGAGGCGGGCGAGGGCAGGATAAAGGAGCTCATCACCAAGTCCAACTTCGTGCCACGAGCTCCCGCATTCACGGCGCTGATCAACCTGTGCGGCAAGGAGAAGATGGCCGAGAAGGCGCAAGAGGTCTTTGAGACGTCCGCGGACCTGAACATCGCGAAGAACACGTACATGTACTCCGCGCTGATCTCCGCCCTGGGGGGATCCGGAAAGTGGGAGGAGGCCTTCGACTGTTTCGAGAATATGCTGGCGGAGGAAAGCCAGCAGTGCAAGCCCAACACGATCACGTACTCCGCGCTGATCTCTGCGTGCGAGAGGGCGGGCCAGATGGAACGGGCCTGGGACGTCTTCCACAAGATGAAGGCAGCCGGCATAGAGCCTGACCTCATCACCTACTCCGTCCTGCTCTCGGCGTGCGAGAAGGACGCCATGTGGGGGCGGGCGGCCGAGGTGATCGAGATGATGCACGCGGGGGGAATGCACGCCAGCGTGGTGGACTACACCCGCGTCATCAACGCGCTGGGCGAGAAGGGTGAGGTGGCCAGGGCGGTGGACATGTTCCAGAAGCTCCAGCTCTCCGGCTGCCAGATCACCCTTAACTTATGTAACATCATGCTCAACTGCCTGGAGAGGAACGGCAGGGGGGACCTGGCGTACCACCTCATGCGGTCGATGCATGACAACGGGATCATCGGGGAGACGGTGACGTACAACATGGTGCTCTGCTCGCTGAGCAAGAGCGCGGACCCGGGGGTGATGCCTGTCATGCTGGAGGTCTACAACACCATGAAGTACCTCGGGGTTAGGGTCACGTCGCACACGTTCGCCGTGCTCATCAAGGCCTGCGGCAAGTTTGGGGACCCGAGGACGGCAATCTACCTAACGCATGAGGTGCAACAGCTCTCGGTGCAGCTGGACCCGAGCACTTGGGAGGCTCTGAACCAGCTGTTGGGTTCGGCCGGTTCGGGGTGACTTGGCGGTACGGGCAGGGCAGGGAAAAGAGGGAAGGGCAGCGCACCTGTGATTCTTTTCAAGAAATAAAACGGCGCACGTGAAGGATAGGGCAAGCCCTAATTCGTTACTTTGAGAATAAATTCTTCAGAAAAGACTGTCCGAGGACCTGCCTCCGCCCTCACAAGCTCACACGCTCGGTGGGTTTTCGCTGAAGATGCTGAAGATCCCACATGGATCGCGCTGGATTGTCAGGAAAAGTCCGAGAGAACTCGTGTTCGCGCCAGAAATGGGCCAAATTTCCACTTTTCGCGCCATTTCGTGAAAAAAATTCGGCGCGAAAGAGGGGAACCTCAGCGCAAAGGGCGGGCAAAGGAGGGGCGGCATAGCAGCCGCAGTGACCGACGCGTTCCGCACGCACGAAGCCGAGCAACCATGTCGGAGACTCCGAGGAGGAACACCAGGCGCGGAAGGCGCCAGCAGGACCGTGACGACGACGAGGCCATGGAGGACGCCGACCAGAACCTCGTGAACACGACTCCCAACACCCCGAGGACCCCTACCACGCCCGCGGCCGATGACAACGACTCGGAGACGTCCGCGCCGTCGCTTCCGTCGATCGAGCGCTCCCAGGACTCCAGGGACTACGCCACGCCCACCCAGACCGCGGACGAGAGCATGGCGAACCGCGGGTCGGAGGACAGCGGGGAGGACCTGCTCGAGAACCAGATGAGGGACTACGCCAGGATCGAGCAGCTCGATAGGTACGACTCCGAGGGCATCGACTCTCAGTTCGAGGAGAGCGCTCTCCCAGAGCAGCAGATGCGCGCCAGGATGGCCGCGGAGGAGGCCCTCGAGCGCCGCGATCAGCGCAGGAGGAGGGGGAGGAGGCTCCCCGGAGCCCTTGACGAGGACGAGGACGACGACCTGAGGCCCAGGAGGAGGGCGAGGAGGGAGGCCTTTGGCCTGAGGGCCGACGGCGAGATGAGCGAGGACTTCGAGGACGAGATCCCCGTCAGGCTTGAGGACGTGAGGGGCCCCCTGTCCGAGGCCATCGCCCAGGAGCCCGTGAACAGGGAGCTCCGCAGGAGGTTCACCGCCTTTTTGAAGCACTTCAAGGCCAAGGCGGCGGACGACGCGGAGGCTGAGGCCGGCGCCAAGGACGATGGCGAGGGATCTCTCCCCGTGTACGTCTCCAAGATCGCGGACATGTGCAAGGCCAACAGGCAGAGCCTGGAGGTGAGCTACACCGACCTGAGCACGGCCGCGCCCGCCATTGCCCTCTGGCTGTCGGACTGCCCCGTCGCCATGCTCTCCCTGATGCACGAGGTCGCCAAGGAGGTCACCCTGCACCTCTTCCCCGAGTATTCCTCGGTCAGGGAGGAAGTCTTCGTCAGAATCGTGGACTTCCCTCTGGTGGACGCCATCAGGGACATCCGCCAGAGCCACCTGCACCAGCTGGTGAGGACCACGGGCGTGGTGACCAGGAGGACCGGCGTCTTCCCGCAGCTTCAGGAGGTGTGCTTCACCTGCGAGAAGTGCGGGTTCGTCATGGGTCCCTTCCACCAGTCCACGAACGAGGAGGTCAAGCCGGGGTCTTGCCCCAACTGCCAGTCCAAGGGCCCCTTCTCGCTCAACGTGGAGGGAACCGTGTACAGGAACTACCAGAAGATCACCCTGCAGGAGTCCCCCGGCAAGGTTCCAGCCGGCAGGCTTCCCAGGACAAAGGAGATCATCCTCCTGCACGATCTTATCGACTGCGCCAGGCCAGGAGAGGAGATTGACGTCACCGGAGTGTACGAGTACAGCTTCGACGCCGGGCTCCACGCCAAGCAGGGATTCCCCGTCTTCGCCACCCTGCTGGAGGCCAACTCTGTCACCAAGAAGGGCGATGCGTACGCCGCGTTCTCGCTGTCTGACGACGACAGGACCCAGATCAATGCACTGTCCAGGGACCCAAGGGTAGGCAAGAGGATCATCAAGTCCATCGCCCCCTCGATCTACGGGCACGCCAACATCAAGACCGGCATCGCCCTCGCCCTCTTCGGGGGCCAGGAGAAGCACGTCAAGGGGGGCGGCAAGCACAGGGTGAGGGGCGATATCAACATGCTTCTGCTCGGAGACCCAGGAATGGCAAAGTCCCAGTTCCTCAAGTACATCGAGCAGACCTCGGAGAGGAGCGTGTACACCACTGGAAAGGGAGCCTCTGCCGTGGGTCTCACTGCCGCGGTGCACAGGGATCCTGTCACCAGGGAGTGGACCCTCGAGGGAGGGGCCCTGGTCCTTGCGGACAGGGGAACCTGCCTCATCGACGAGTTCGACAAGATGAACGACCAGGACAGGGTCAGCATCCACGAGGCCATGGAGCAGCAGAGCATCTCCATCAGTAAGGCCGGAATTGTGACCTCCCTCCAGGCCAGGTGCTCGGTCATCGCCGCGGCCAACCCCATCGGCGGCAGGTACGACGCCAGCAAGGCCTTCAGCGAGAATGTCGAGCTCTCCGACCCCATCCTGTCCCGTTTCGACGTCCTGTGCGTCGTCAGGGATGTAGTCGACCCGGAGGGCGACTCGAGGCTCGCTAACTTCGTGGTGGACTCCCACGCCAAGAACCACCCAGATGAGGTGGGCAAGGATGAGGAGGAGGCTCAGGGTGAGGCCACTGTGGTGGATGAGGACCTCATCGACCAGGGTCTCCTGTGCAAGTACATTGCCTACGCAAAGCAGCACTGCAGGCCAAGGCTGCAATCCGGGGACCTGGACAAGCTTGCCAGGGTGTACGCCGAGCTCAGGAGGGAGTCCCTTGCCACCCCCGGCGGCATTCCCATCGCCGTCAGGCACCTCGAGTCGCTGATCAGGATGTCTGAGTCGCACGCCAGGATGCACCTCAGAACCACAGTGATCGACGAGGACATTGACGTGGCGATCAAGGTGCTGCTCGAAGGCTTCATCACGAGCCAGAGGCTCTCGGCGCAGAAGCAGCTCCGCAGGCGGCTGAGGAGGTTCATCGCCAGGGGCACCGAGGACTACAAGGACCTGCTCATGCACGTTCTGAAGAGCCTGATGAGGGACCAGGTGAGGCTGGAAGCTGCCAGGGCGGTCACCAGGGAGGGGGCCGACGGGGACGCGGCCGCCGCCATCCAGGTAGAGCTTTCCTTTTTCGAGGAGAAGTCGAGGGACTACGGCATCACCGACCTCAAGCCCTTTTACGATTCGGACGTCTTCAAGAGGAGCGGCTACAGCCTGGACGAGGCTGTGGGCGTCATCACCGCGTCCAACTAATTTCCCCGTTTTCTGAACCCATCATCAATGTAGTTGTAGTCTCTTCTTTTTTTGTTTTTTTTTTTCCTTTGATTCCATTTTTTGGTGCTTCTCTGTCGTTCTCTCGGTCCTCGCGTGGTGGTCACCTCCTCCTCCGCCACCCACCCTCGCCCCCATCTCACTCAAGAACCCGCTACAACCCGCTACAAAAGCGTTACGAAAGCATTGCCCCTGCCCGGTCTCCAGGGAGCGGAGATTTAACGCCAAAATGAAAAACGCCCCACGGCAGTCACGAGCATGCTCGTGACCTCGGGACCTTCGAGCTGAAGGCGGAGGGGGGAGATGGAGCCCAACGCGTTACACGCACAGACATCGGCGGGGTCCAGAATGCCTGTTTCACTTTTTGGCTGCCCCTCGTCGCCTGAGAACGAAGACCAAAAGCGACCGACACACCATGGCCCGAAACACCATCGCCGCGGTCCTCTTTCTCGCGCTCGTCGCCTCGGCCTCGGCTCAGGACTTTGAGAAGCGTTACTGCCGCGAAAACGCCGCCACAGACCAGAAGGCCTGTAAGGACTGGTGCCGCGAGCATCCCCATAAGTCGAAATGCAAGTGGTTTTGCGACGCTCACCCACACAAGTGTGGAGGGCACAAAAAGCCTGAAAACCCGTGTGTGAGCCCAGGCAACGGCGGAAGCGCGCCTGGAAGGCTCGGTGCCACAAGGAGCGCCGATCAGCCCGATCAGGCCGCCGTGCAAAAAGCCTTCGACTCCGTCCAGAGCTCCCAGGAGGGAATGCTGGGCGCCTCAAGGGGGCCCCCGGTTCCGCTGGGCAGCCTCCCCATCGATGCCCTCGAGCCTCTCCTGAAGACCCTGAACGTCAACCTGTCCAAGAAAGACGTGCGTATTGTCAAAAAGAAGCTGCAAGATCCGACGGGGAGCTTTTTCTCTTTCGGAGCCTTCTACGCCTGGTTCGTTCCCTTCGAGATCTGCTCCGTCCTCACTGGCTAAACGTTTTTTTTGTAAACTTCTTTTTTCTGAAAGGTGGTTATTACGAGTACCACGCGAGCCTGCCGATAAGGATGGCCCCGCCTCCAAAGATGGACAGGACCACGACCAGCACAATCACCCTCTTTACGATGGCCAGGATCGACGAGTCCATCTCTTCCTTCACCTCGAGGTCCCTGAGGTATGGCTTGCTGGGGTCGTTGACGTAGTCGAGCTCCTCCTTCTCTGTCTTGGCGCTGGCCACCGCGCTGATGAACCTCTTCAGGTTAGAAACCACCTGAACGGCACCCACGACGGGAAGGTAAGGGTTCTCCAGCGAGGTCAACGTGGGGTCCTTCGCCCTGGACAAGAAGTAGTTCACGCTCAGACCGAGGTTCTGGGCCTCCCTGAGGAACTGCTGGGCGGTCTCCAGCTCCCCAAAGGTAGTGTAGATGCACCCCACGTTGAACAGGACAACGGCCCTGGCAGAGATCTGGTCCTTGCGCATCACGTCCGGCTCTTCCTCGCTCAGCGGGGAGACCTGGTCCACGAAGTACCCATTCAGACCGTAGCGCCCGGACTCGCCAAGGACCTCCTCGTACATTTCGAGAGACTGGCCGTACTCCTGCTTGAGGTAAAGCTGCTTCGCGGCCGAGAAGAAGCGGTTGATCTCGAAAGTGTTGTCGAGGGGGTTCAAAAAAGAGGCGGCGGACACGGACAGGGTGTCCGAAGTCTCCTTCTCCTGGACGCCCTGCCTCGCAGCGCTCCAAAGCTGTTCGCTGAAGCTTGCGGAGTCGTCGGAGGAGGTGGACTCCTTATCCTCGGCCTCGGCGCGGGGTCGGCGAGGCCACGTGCGCCCGCGGCTCCGCGCCCGGTTCTGGCGCCTCGCGCTCGACGTCGAGACGGTCGACGAGCAAGCGCAAGACCGCGACAAGTGCCCCCGCGCGCCGCTCCCCGCCACCAGCCTTCTGATCGTAGGCGCCATGGTCTCCACCCTGGTTGCGCGGATTTGGCCTTCGCAGGTGCTGAGATCTCGCGAGAAGAGGGGGAGGGAGTGAACTTGGCGTGTGACAGCTCTCTGGTCTGTTGGTTATTTCTCCTATACACATACGTGAAGTTATGCACATGTAGGTATGTACCAGCCAGCTATATATCGGCCTTTCCCCCTAGTGCGCGCGCGCGCAGCGTTCGCGTCAAAGGAGCGTCCCGTTGAGCTTGCCGTACGCTCGAGAGGGGTTCACATGCTTCCGGTAGTTTGCGAGAATAAGGATCCCCGACCCAACCACGAGGAAGGTGGAGCACATGGCAATTGCGACTATGGCGAAGGTGTCCAGGGCTTCCCTTGCCGTGGTGACCAGGGTGGCCTCCCCCTCCTCTGAGACAGTTTTGTGTGCATGCCTGTCCAAAGAAACGACGGGCAGGATTTTGTCCACTGATGGGGTGTGGTCAAGAAAATCCATCTTGAGCAAGCCCTTGACGACCACTCCATACTCATCTTTGCTTAGCCGCCCCACCAGGGAGATCTTGCTTCCCACTGCGAAAAAAAAAAAAAAAAGATAAAGCAAGTTAGTGTTGTGCAAGCGTTTGTTTATGTTTTCCACAAAAAAAAAAGTCTTCTTTTCGTTTCGCACTTACCCGGCAAGGCGTCCATCCACGCAACCTTCATCTCGTTATCCTGTCCCGACGGAATATCGACTAGTACCCGCAAGGACTTTACCGTGCCAACCGCGGTAATGCCCTCCCCCTCCTTCAGGGTAATCATCCAAAGGTTTTTGTTCTCGGAGAACCATCCCATCTTGCTCACAACGTACCCAAGCGTGGAGATCGTCTCGCCGTGGAAGGACGAAACGCAGCCCGCATCGACCGCGCAAGGCGCGCTGCCCACGATCTCGTTCACGGTGAGGGTCCTGAACGAGTCAATCTCCGCAGGAGGGCACACCTCTGGTAGTGCATCTTCGCAAAGCATCTCGTGCTTGGTGTTGTGGCAGCCCAAGAGCGCTTGGGTGGCGTAGGGCTTGAAGAGCCAGATGGAGCTGATCTCCCTGACGCTGGCGTCGCTGGCCGAGCTCTTGGGCTGGTCGTCGCCAAACTCCGTGGGAATGTCCTCGTCGGAAAACTCAGAGTACTTTTTCAGCGTGAACGCCTCGGAGGAAAAGGCCTCCCTGTCGTGGACCCTGTCCAAAACGTGCGTGCCGTTCGAATCCACCAGCTTCACCTCCACCAGCCTCCTCGCGGCGCCCGACGGGGCGAGGGAGGCGCCCACATTGGTGTCGCACTTGGAGAGCCCCTCGGCCACAGTGTTGTTGGCAACACCGCCAACAACGGAAGGGTTGTCGCTCGAGCAAATCACGAGGGTCTTGAGCTTTGGCAGGTAGCCGTGGATCGTCGACCTCCTCGTCACGCAGTAGCCCTTCCTGCTTCCCGACTCGCAGTACCGCAGGGCGAGCTCCATGCCTTCCTTGCGGGTGTGCACGCCCCTGCAGCTCGGGTTATACAGCTCTGGCGAAAGGATTGGGGGAAAGCGCGTGTCAGAGAAAAGCAGTGCAGCGCGGCCGTGATGGGTGCGGGGCGAAGAAGCTCACCAATCGCAACGCTCGAGATGGACTCCTCTTTTGACATGACGACGGAGGAGATGAGCAGGTCCGGAGAGACCACCGGCTCAGGTTTGGCGCAAGCCGTGCTCGCCGCGACCAGCACCAGGGCCGCCGCCACGGCGGTCAAGTGCGTCGCCCTCATCGCTCGAGCCCTACCGCTCCCGCGAACTGCCATCGCCTCGCGCACGCTTGCCGGGCCGGGGTCCGGCTTCGAGCTGAGGCCTGAGCATGCGTCTGACACATGATACGGTAACCGCCATCGGAGAAAACGGAGAAAGCCGGCCTCCTCGTTCCCCCGAAAATCAACATTTCCGGAAATGTGTACGGATATTTGTCCCTGCTGCCCGAAACGTTTAGCGAAGCGTTTCGCTTGGATGTGACCGCTATACGCTTCAGAAAGCACGCGTGGGACCCCAAGCGCCCCCCATCTGTTTCCGCGATGGACGCCCTCGCGCATGCTCTTGCCCTGGCCCAGGACGCTCCGCTGGAGACGGGCGAGGGTTCGATCGCGTCCACGTCATCCTCCACGTTGGACCTCAGCGTGTCCTCGCTGCTTTCCGAAGACGAGGGCATCCGGTCCTACGCCGACCTAACGGACGCGCACGAGGAGCTCGAGGCGGCGAGGACCCTGGCGGGAACCGACTCTCTCATCGACGCTGCGATCTCGCGCATCAGGCGCAAGCGCAAGCCGAAGAGGTACGACGACTTTGTGACGGACGGGGGCGGCCCCCGCGACGATGACGGCGTGAACGTCGTCGACCTCGTCGCGAAGAGGATGCCCTCGAGGAGCACGGACAAGCGCAAGATCCGGACCGTCATGCTGAACTTTCCGCCCAAGAGGTACGACAGGAAGGTCTCGCACAACTCGTTTGTGCTGCGAGGCGGTCGGACGGTGATGGTGCGCAATTCCTCGCGCGACGCCCTGGTGGGCGTGGACGAGACTCAGCCCGGCAAGTTTCGCGCCAGGTACGCGAGCACATACCTCGGCCGCTTCACCTCGGCGGACGAGGCCGCGAGGACCCACGACGACGTGGCGGTGGAGATGCTGGAGAGAGAGGGGAAGCCGCCGGAGCGGGCCGGGCCCCCCAAGAAGAAGAACAAGAAGAACAAGGGAAAGCCAGCCGCAAAGGTGTCTGCGGCAAAGGCGCGCCAGGCCACCAAGGTCCTCCAGGGGGTCCATGGGGAGGTCCTGAGGACCGTGCCGTCCGTGGCGCCGGCCTGGCTCCTGTTGCGGTTAGAGGACGGCCTCGCCCTTCCCAACACCCAGTCCGCCAGGAAGCACTCCAAGATCGAGCCGGAGCTCCTGGCTTCCTTCGAGTGCAGCTTCGAGCTCTCTGAGAGGGACGTCTGCCTCTGCGCCAGTCGACTCGAGCTGCAGGCGCCGCCGGCCCTTCTGGACGACTTCTCGGCGCTCAAGGCGCTCAAGGCATGTGCCACGTCCTTCACGGTTGAGCTTGTGGACGAGCACGACGGGAGGCTCCTCATGGTTGGTCACTACACGAGGGAGGCCCAGGGGGGAGGAGGAGGCTGCGGGAGGTTTCTGCGCCTCGAGGGGAGGTGGGGGCAGTACGCGAGAAGCAGGCGGCTCAGCGCGGGCGACGTCGTCACCATGGCGGTGTCCCTCTACCGGCAGGACCTTCCCTTGCTCCCGGCGTCCACGGTTCTCCCCAGGCCCGCGGAGCTGAGCGCCATGGCGCACGTCACCGTAGGCAGGAGCCGGGAGCCCCCCCCGGTGGCCGTTCTCGAGCCTAACGTGGAGACCGAGGTCCCCCCCAAGGATCTCGGCCTGGTCTACGTCCCGGGGCTCCTCAGGGATGGCGTGGTTAGTGCGGCCTTGCGCGACATGGAGGGCCTCCTCGACCTGCCGCGGTTGCTGAAGCGGGGGCAGATGGACAGCAACGCGGTGCGGTACAGGGTGAGGATCGTGCAGTCCTCCCCGGAAAAGGGAAGGGGTGTTTGGCTTCTGGAGAAGGCATCAGCCAGGGAGCTCTTGTTTGACTACTCGGGTGAGGTCGTGGGAGAGGCAGAGGCCAACCGTCGGGAGAAGATGTACAGGGCGCGGAGGGCCCTGGGTGACTACTTCGTGTACGACCTGAAGGGGCAGGCGGGCAGGCCTCATATGGTTGTGGACGCCACCCACTTTGGAAACGTGGGAAGGTTTGCCAACCACTCGTGCGACCCCAACCTGGAGATAGTCCTCAAGCCGGACGGCAGCGGCATGGCCTTCATGTCCACGCGCAGCATACAGGCTGGCGAGGAGCTCACCGTGGACTATTCTTTCGGCAAATCTGAGCTCAAGAAGACGCTGTCCTGTCACTGCGGCGCGGAGTGCTGCCGTGGTTGGGTCTTCTAGT